>Ga0172376_10004825_pt1 | contig 15248 bp, 13 predicted proteins | sample Lak35m_FD_121114 | JGI IMG/M metagenome (GOLD analysis project Ga0172376, IMG submission 121114) | Freshwater microbial communities from Kabuno Bay, South-Kivu, Congo - kab_092012_35m | ecosystem: Environmental > Aquatic > Freshwater > Lake | place: Democratic Republic of the Congo: South-Kivu...
CGAACGACCGACCGATCGATGCGAACACGGCGTTGCCGGGCTCGACCTCGTCGTCGCTGATCTCCCGTCCCAGCACACGTCCCCACGTGGTGAGGTCGTGGGCGACATGCGCGGCCACGATCGTGGTGAAGGCGCCGATGAAGTGCTCCTCGGTCATGGCCTCGGGCCACGAGTGCTCGACGTCATGGCCGACTCCGTCCAGCAGTTCGGCGACCGAGCGCACCGCCGCAGCGCACTCGGTCGAGGCCTCGACGCCCGGCAACAGCGGATGGTCGAGCACTCCGATGCGCAGTCGTCCCGGATCGCGCCCGACCTCGTTCACCAGTGGACCGGCCAGGGGCGCGGTGCGGTAGAAGTCGCCGGCCACCGGCCCGCTCATGGCGTCGAGCAGCACGGCGGTGTCGCGCACGGTGCGACTCACCACGCCGTGCACGGTCGAGCCGGCCCACGAGTCGCTGATGTCGGGTCCCAGTGGGACCCGACCCCGCGTGGGTTTGAGTCCCACCAGTCCGCATTCGCTGGCCGGGATGCGAATCGAGCCTCCGCCGTCGCTGGCATGCGCAGCCGGCACCATGCGCGCCGCCACTGCGGCCGCTGACCCACCGGAGGAACCCCCGGTCGAGTGCGCGGTGTTCCATGGATTGCGCGACGCACCGTGCGCCGCCGGCTCGGTGGTGATGGTGGTGCCCAACTCCGGTGAGTTTGTGCGCCCGACGAACACCACGCCGGTGGTACGCAGCCGGGTCGTGATGTCGTCGTCGCGGGTGGAAGTCCAACCGGCCGCCTTCAGGAACCCGGTGCCGCCGTGGTGCGGATCGCCGGCGGAGAAGGTGTGCAGGTCCTTGAGCAGGAACGGCACACCGCGCAGCGGTCCGTCGGGCAGCGGTCCGGTGGCCTCGGACCGAGCGCGCTCGAATCGCTCGTGGATCACGGCGTTGACGGTCGGGTTGACCGCCTCGATACGGGCGATGGCGGCGTCGATGAGTTCGAGGGGTGTGGCCTCTCCCGTGCGCACGAGGGCGGCCTGTCCGGTGGCGTCGAGGCGGGCGAGTTCGTCGGCGGCGGTCATGGGCGGACGCTACCGGGGCGCACCGTCCGGTGTCTCGGTCCCGCCCGTCAGGCCGGCTGCCCGGTGATCGGTCGTCCGGCGCGCACGTCCCGCTTCACGCCGGACGGATCCTTGGTCAGCGAACCGTTGACGAAGACGTACTGCACGCCGGTGGAGAACTGTGCCGGCTTCTCCACGGTGGAGGCATCGGCGATGGTCGCCGGATCGAACACCGTGATGTCGGCGTCGGCGTCCATCTGCATCCGTCCCTTGCGGGCCAGTGCGGGAACGCGACGATCGAGACGACGGGCGGGGTTGATCGTGCACTTGGCCAGCGCGTCGGACAGCGACAGGACGTTCAGGTCGCGCACGTAGGGACCGAGCAGACGGGCGAAGCAACCGGCACCCCGGGGGTGGTTGTTGTTCGCTGATTCCGGGATGGAGTCCGATCCCACCATCGTCCACGACGCCGAGGCCGCAGCATCGACGTCGGCCTGGGGGATGGCGTAGGCCACGACCAACTTGTTCTGCGCCTTGTAGCGGGTGAACGACGCTTCGGTCAGGCGCTCCGAGGTGCCCGCCACCTGCAGGTCGCCGTAGTCGATGCGAAAACGAGAGCGCCAGTCACCGTCGAACCGGGCCGAGCCGAGGTAGGTCCCCCAGAACGTGTAGGGATAGAAGCAGCCGGTGATGTCGAGTCCCTCGCGGCGAGCGGTCTCGATCCGATCCATCGCCTCGGGCATCACATGCGTGGCCATCGAGGGGATGTGGTCGATGTGCAGCGACACGCCGGTCTCCCGGGCCACACGCAGCACCTCGTCGATGGCGTCGAGCGACGACTTGCCCGCCGGTCCCGGTGACGAGAAGCGGATGTGGGTGAACAAGGGCATCTGCGCCGCTTCAGCCACCTTTCCGAGTGCCACGTACTCGTCGAAGCCGATCCACGGTGCGTACTCGGGATCGATGGCCACGCCGATCCAGCCGGCATCGAGTTGCTGATCGAGGTCGTCGCGCAGTCGCGACAACTGCGATGCCGACGGCGTCGAGCGCACGCCGATCGAGTCCCGGTACCACTGATCGGAGAACGCACCTCCGAAGTTGACCGGTGGGGTGTTGCGACCCCGGTAGCCGGCGAAGAAGTCGGCGGCATCCACCGGTGTCTTGATGCCGTGCATGCCGAGATTGGTGGTGACCCCGTCGCCGATCTTGTACCAGACGCCGTACGGGTTCGGTTCGTAGGACAGGACGTCGATGAAGCCAGGAGCCACCACGAGATCGGTGGCGTCGACTGTGGCCTTCCCCACGATCGGATCAGTGGTGATCAGCGCGATGCGGTCGCCGAGCAACCCGACGTTGGCCACGGCGTCGTAGCCGCTGGCCGGATCCATGACCCTCCCTCCGATGATGACGGTGTCGAACACCGCCGAGGACGGCGGGGGCTGGTACTCGGGGGTCAGTCTGGGCGGATCGATCCGCTCGGGTTCGCGCACCTTGACCGAACTGCCCGGGGAGGATCCGCAACCGGTGGCCACGGCGGCGGCGGCCACGAGCCCGGCCCCACCGAGCAGGAGGAAGCGCCGACGATCCATGGGGGGAATGGGCCCGTTCGCCACGCGGCGAGGCTACCGGTGGGTCGGTCGTCGTCCCGGTCGCCCTCAGTCGTCGAGCACCGCGCCGCACAGGTGCGCCGCCGCCCACAGTCGATCGATGGTGTCGGGCGAGACCTCGTCGAAGAGTCGGTCCAATGAGACGTGGAGCGGGGGCAGTTCGTCCATGGCCCAGCGCGAGAACATCCCGGCGTCGGCCCATGCCGCCACCTTCGCCCCTTCGGGCCCGAACGGGAAGCCGCCGACGGCGGCGATCACCCGACGGAACCGCTCCCACTCCATCGATTCGCCGAGATCACGGGTGGCGTCGGCGACCGACGCGGCCGTGGGTCGTTCGCCGAGCGACGCGGCGGCCGGATGGAGGCGGACGATCGTCGCCCAGTCGAACACGTCCTCGAGTCGGCCGAGGATCACCGCGAGCCACGAGCAGAAGACGAAGCGCGTCATCGACTCCGACGGTGGAGGGGTGGCCAGACCCAGCACCCGCCGACACGAGTCGGGCACGCGGCCGGTCTGCGGTTCGATGTCGGGGCCGAATTCGTGCACCACTCCGTGCTCGTCCTGCACCACGGTGGCCGAGACCCCGGCACGACTCACGAGGTGGACCACTCCACCGTGCCACGCGTGCTCTGCTTCACGACGCGTCACCGAGGCGGGAGCCCGCACGCCGACCATGGAGGCGTCCATCGGCGCCCGACGTCCGCACAGCGCGTCGACCGGGTGATCGTCGAGGACGGGTTCGGCCCGGACGGCGCCGCCGAGATCGACGACCAGCACCAACGCATGCGCAGTGGCCTCCGACACCAGTGCTCGCGCCAATGCCGAGGGATCGGCGGGATCGACGTCGTCGGGCACGGGGATGTCGAGAGTGGGGACGAGAGTGGTCGGTGGCATCGGGCGCCCTCCGGATCGCGTGGCCAGAGGCGGCCGACGGACCGCGAGGGTCGGCAGTGTGACGCGGCGCGGGCGCCGCGGGAAGTCCCGTTCGGATCAGTCGAACAAGGAGCCCTGGGCTGGATGGCGGAGGTCGATCATGGCGGTGAGGACCGCCACGGTCACCCGGGTGTCGGCCAGCGCACGGTGGGCACCGTCGTGGTCGATCCCCAATGCCGCGGCGCACGCAGCCAGCGTGTGACGCCGTTGCTCGGAGAGGACGGCGCGGGCCAACTCGAGGGTGCACAACGAAGAGGTCTCGGGCAGCTCCAGGCCCGCGGCGGCCAGCTCGGCCGACAGGAAGGCCTCGTCGAACGAGAGGTTGTGGGCACACATCATGTGACCATCGAGACGCGCCAACAGTTCGGGTGCGATGGAAGCGAACGTGGGCGCGTCGAGCAGATCGTCGGCGGTGATGCCGTGGATGTGAGTGGCACCCGGATCGCGCCCGGGATCCACGAGCGTGGACCATTCGTCGTTGACGGTGCCGTCGGGTGCGCAGCGGATGACGGCGACTTCGATGACGCGATCGACAGATGGGTTCAGGCCGGTGGTCTCGACGTCGACCACGGCGAAGGGCATCGTCGGCGGCGACTCGGACCAGACGGCGGCGTCGACGCGCTGCAGCGGAGAGACGCGTCGAGTCGCCGTGTCCTTGGTGCCCATGGGACGAACCCTAGGTCCGGCCTGTGACGGCACCGATGACGCTCAACCGTCGAGGGGACCGTCCAGCAGTTCGGTGACGACGGCCGCGATCTCGCTGCGCTCGGAGCGGGTGAGGGTGATGTGTCCGAAGATCGGATGACCGCGCAACGCCTCGATCACCGCCATCACGCCATCGTGGCGACCGACGCGCAGGTTGTCGCGTTGGGCGACATCGTGGGTGAGAACCACCCGACTGCCCTCACCCAGTCGACTGAGTGCCGTGAGCAGCACCGGACGTTCCAGGTTCTGCGCCTCGTCGATGATGACGAACGTGTCGGTGAGGCTGCGACCGCGGATGTGGGTGAGCGGGAGCACCTCGAGCAGTCCGCGATGCACCACCTCGTCGATGATCTCCGGACCGGTGATCGCTTCGAGGCCGTCGAGCACGGCAGCCGACCACGGACTCATCTTCTCGAACTCGTTGCCCGGCAGGTAGCCCAGGTCCTGGCCGCCCACGGCATAGAGCGGCCGGAACACCACCACCCGCTTGTGGATCCGTTGCTCGAGCACCGACTCCAGTCCGGCGGCGAGAGCCAGCACGCTCTTGCCGGTGCCGGCGGGGCCGCCCAGCGAGACGATGCCCACCGTCGGATCGGCGAGCAGGTCGATGGCGATCCGCTGCTCGGCGGAGCGGCCGCGCACGTCGAACAGGTGACCGTCACGGCGCACCAGGTGGAGCGACTTGTCCGGATGCACCCGGGCCAGCGCTGATTGCGAACCGGCATGGAGCACCACGCCGGTGTGGCAGGGGAGATCGCGCGCCCGCTCGTCGTCGACCGAACCGGCGTCGAACAGCGCGTCGATGAGTGCGCTCTCGCATTGCAGGTCCACCAGGCCCGTCCAACTGTCGTCCGAGGCGAGTTCGTTGCGGTACTCGTCGGCCGACAGTCCCACGATCGACGCCTTGAGACGGAGCGGGAGATCCTTGGTCACCACGGTGACGTCGTTGCCCTCGGCGGCGAGGTTGCGAGCCACGGCGAGGATGCGGTGATCGTTGGTGTCGCCGGCCAGCGTGGGTGGAAGGGCGCCGAGATCCTGATGATTGATCTCGACGCGCATGGTCCCACCGTGATCGTTGACCGATACGGGTTCCATGAGGGTGCCGTGCTGCACCCGCCACCGCTCGAGTTGTCGCAGCGCCTGCCGCGCCGACCAACCCAGTTCGGGGTGATTGCGCTTCGACTCCAGTTCGAGGACGACGACGACCGGCAGCACGACATCGTGCTCCTCGAATCGGGTCATCGCCTTCGGGTCTGCCAGGAGGACGGAGGTATCGAGCACGTAGAGACGACGATCGTGCGAGGTCACGAGACTCCTGCGAGGTGCGGGCGGTCCATGGCTGGGTGCTGCGGGTCGAGGTGTTGCGGGGCCGGCGACGTCGGCGGCTCGCTCATCCTTCACGCTTCCGAGACGGACGGCGCGGATACCCGACCCTGCCGGTCGTGGTTCACAGACCGGTCATCAGCCGGAACACCTCACCGACCTCGACCCCGGTGCGTTCACCCACGGTGAGGGCGTGCTGACGGACGCGCTCGGCGAACGTCCGGCGAGTGTGCTCGTCATCGGGATCGATCCCGTGGGTGGTGACGAACTGACTGGCGTGGGCGCACAGGGCGTCGACCTTGGTGTCGATGAACGCCGTGATGTCCTCCACATGGTCGGGTTCCTCCGCCTCGAACAGCAACAGGGCGTCGGGTCGATGCACGTCGAGACCGTGATGGCCGAAGTAGTGGGGATCGCGGGCGGCCACGATGGCGTCGATCGCCAGCCACCCGGCGTTGCGATGATCGGGGTGCAGGCGGTAGCGCTTCCACGGGTCATGGGCCAGGACCACCGCCGGTGACAGCGAACGGATCCACCACGTGACCTGATCACGGACATGGAGGGTGGCCTGCAACTCTCCATCGGTGTGGTCGAGCATCACGACCTTGCCCGTCGAGCCGAGTCGGCGGGCGGCTTCGACCTGCTCGTCGCGGCGACGGCGGATCAGGTCCGCAGTGTCGGCCGAGGCCTCCCATGTCCCCTTGGCGCCATCGGTCAGCACGAGGTGATTGACGACGCAGCCGGCGGCGGCCCACTTGGCCAGGGTCCCGCCGCACTGGAACTCGGCATCGTCCGGATGGGCCACGATGGCCAGCGCGCTCGACGGCACTGGCAGATCCCGAGTCGACATGGGACCGGGAGGGAGGTCGCCCAGAGGGAGAGCGGGTCGCTCGCTCACCCGGTCGTGCACCACTGCGGCGTGACCAGATCGGCGGGGACGTCCACATCCCATCCGAGTCGTTCGTCGCGTTCGATGTGCACGACGTCGACGCGACGCTGCGCCTCCTCGACATGCCGACTGAACGATCCCGGGCCGTAGGCGAACTCGAAGCCACTGTCGGTGGGGAGGACGATCACGTTGGTGCCGTCGTCACGTCGGTCGGGGACGAGCGTGATGCCGTCGCGAGCTGCGAGATGGGCGAGATCGCGGGCGTGGGGCAGGTCGGCGTGCACGACGATGGCGCGGCCGATGTCGAGGTGCGCGAGATCGGTGACGCCCTCGGCCACGGCACCGTTGAGACCACGGCCCGGCTTCCACAACACGTTGGCACCGACCTTCGTCGCCCACGCGGCGACGGCGTCGTCGTCGCACACCACCCATACCGGCAGCGTCGACGCCGCGTGCACCACGGTGGTGGCCATCGTCTCGGCCAGCTGCGCGCGCTCGGCGGGACCGAGTGCCGGCGCCAAGCGTGCCTTCGCGTCGACGAACGCCTTGACCGGGATGAGCACGGCGGTGTCGGGCGCGACCACGTCGGGAGTGTAGGGCGACCGCCGGTACCGACCTCGGGGCGAAGGTGGGCCGTGGGTGGACTGGAGACGGGCCGGAGGAGCGGGTGGTGGCCGGAACTAGCGTCGCGACGATGGCATCCGAGGTCCGTCGGGTCACCGACCGTTCGATCACCGTTGCGGCGCTGGCCACTGGCGGAGGGGTCGAGTTGGATCGACACGGAGTGGTGCGATCCGGATCGGCGCCATGGACGCTCGACTGGGCCGCCGGTGCGGCCGACGGTTGGCATCTCGCGTCGGCCGATGCTGCGGTGCGTCAGTGGTTGGTGGAGGACGCGCCGGTGGTGGTGTCGGCGCTGCGCGTCCCCGACGGGGCGATCGAGCAACGCTGTTGGGCCAGCGTCGCGGCCGGTCGACCCTTCGCCCTCGTCGAGTTGCACAACGCCGCGCCCGTCGCCGTCGCCGTTGCCGTTGTGCTCCGTCCGTCGGACGGTCGACGGATCACGTCGGTCGACCTCGACGGTGACGAAGTCCGCGTCGATGGCCGCCGGACGCTGTGGGTCACACGTCAACCGTCGCGTTCGACGACGGGCACCACCGCCCAGGTCCTCGATGCCGTCACGGCGGGAACCGCCGAGGGCGAGTGGCCGATCGGCGGAGTGCGCTCGGGTAATGGCGATGTGGCGGCCGCATTCGTGTTCCCACTGCCCCACACGGCGACGCTGCGGATGGCACTCGCCCTCGACGACGTACCTGATGGTGTGTCGGTCGACGTGGCCTCGATGGTGGCGTCGGACGTCGTGGTCTCGGGATGGCGGACCCAGACAGCGGGTGCCCCTCGCATCGAGCTCCCCGAGCGCGACGCCGCCTCGGCGGTCGATGCCGCACGACGTCATCTGTTGGTCCATGCCGGCTTGTGCCTGCGCGCCGGGATCGGTGACGACGATGCCGGACTGGCCGCCGAGATGGCGATGGCCCTCGACGAACACGGCCTGCACGTCACGGCGCGAGATCTCCTTCTCGGTGCGCTCGCCACCCGGCGCAGCGATGGTTCCTTCGGTGGCGGCGACACGGCTACCACGGCACGCGTTCTCGTCGCGCTGGATCGCCATCGACGACTGGCCGATGACGGCGCCGTCGGTGTCGAGATCGCATCGATCATGGCCGCCGGCGCCGGTCTGTTGCATCGACGTCTGGTCGGGCCGCTCTGGCGGCGGTGCATGTCGCGGTTCGGTCGCGGTCGGCCTCGCGCCGGTGGTGGAGATGAAGGGCGCGACGTCGATCAGGTGGCAAGTGCACTGGAGGCGACAGCGGCCACCCTTCGCGCGCTCGGTCAATCCGATGCCGCCGCAATGGTCGCGGAGCGCGCCGCCGCGGTGCACCGCACCCACACGCTCCGAGCCGACGAGCGGACCGATGCCATTGCGGCGCTGCGCAGTCGACTGGCGGAGGGGGCTCCGTGTTGGACCTGGCCATCGGCGACGCAGGGTGACGACCCATGGCGCACCATCGAGTTCCTGCGCTCGGTGCGGTCCCTGCTGGTCGACGACGACGGTGTCGGTCTCGATCTGCTGCCGTTGGACATCGACGAGTGGTTCGGCAGCCCGCTCGCCGTCCACGACCTCCCCACGGCCCACGGCCGCCTCTCGTTCGCCCTGCGCTGGCACGGGGCCCGGCCCGCGCTGCTGTGGGACCTCGCCCCCCGGGTCGACGACGTGGCCGTGCGCGTCGCAGCCCCGACCCTCGATCCGGCATGGGCGTCGACCGAGCCTCGCTCTGAGGCCCTGCTGGCCGAACCTCGCCACGAACACCGCTCGTTCACCTGACCCTCGGGGCCGGATCGGCTCGGACGGGAGCACGGACGGGAGCCCCGCGCAGGGATCCGCCGTCACCTGCTCGCATGTGACCGCATTCACCTCTAGGGTCTGCCCACCACCAGGGAGAGCAGCGGCGGATCCGGATCCGGCGCAGAGGAGGGCACCCGGCATGGCAAGGGACAGTTACGACATCACGGAGACGCCCGTGGTCCGTCGACGAGGTGTTCGTCGTTGGGCTCCGATCGTCGCCGTGGCGATGACCTTCGGGTTGATCGCCGCTGCGTGTGGCGGTTCGTCGAGTTCGAACAGCGACTCGAAGAACACGACCGATATCACCATCAAGGCCTCGGGCAACCCGAAGGCCGGTGGGTCGATCAAGTTCGCGGTCGAGGCCGAGACCGACGGCTTCAACCCGACCAGCAACCGTTGGGCCATCTCGGGCTACATGATCGGCAACGCGGTCTTCGATCCGCTGACGGCGTACGACGCCACCGGCAAGCCCCAGCCCTATCTGGCCAAGGCCATGACGCCGAGTTCGGACTTCAAGTCTTGGACCGTCGATCTGCGGCCCAACGTCACCTTCTCCGACGGCACGCCCGTCGATGCCGCGGCAGTGAAGTTGAGCATCGATACCGTCAAGGCCAATGCCCTGACCGGTGCCGCGCTGGCCAACATCGCCTCGGTCACCGTGGTGTCGCCCTCGCAGCTCACCATCACCACGACCGATCCGTGGGCGTCGCTGCCGGCGATCCTCACCACCCAGGTCGGATTCGTCGCTGCTCCGGCCCAGTTGAAGGCCGAGGGTGCGGCGGCGTCGCGGCAGCCGATCGGCTCGGGTCCGTTCATCCAGAAGGAATGGATCCCCGACAACCGCTGGTCGGGCACGAAGAACCCCAATTACTGGCGTTCCGATGCCAACGGCACCAAGTTGCCGTACCTCGACTCGGTGGAGTTCCGTCCGATCGTCGACCCGCAGAACCGGGTGAACGCCCTGCTGTCGGGTGACGTGCAGATGATCCACACCACCGACTGGCCAGCCATCAACAAGCTGCAGGCCGAGGCCAAGTCCGGGAAGATCCAGTTCGTGGCGGATCTGACCGAGACCGAAGAGTCGTTCATCATGTTCAACACCTCGAAGGCTCCCGAGGACGACGTGCGTGTCCGTCAGGGTCTCAAGTTGTGCACCGATCCGCAGGCGGTCCTCGTGATCAACGAGACGCCGGCCGATCGTCTGGCCGACAGTCAGTTCACCCCCGACTCGCCGTGGTACTCCAACAGCGGGTGGAAGACCAACGACCAGGCCGCGGGCAAGGCCCTGATCGATCAGGTCAAGGCCGAGAAGGGTCCGATCACCATCACGCTGGGCACCACGCCGGTGCCGGCCAACACCAACACCACTGCCCTCATCAAGCAGCAGTGGGAGGCGTGTGGTGTCACCGTCAACACGACCACGAGCGAGCAGAGCAAGTTCGTCTCCGATGCGGTGACCGGCAACTACCAGGCCAACCTCTTCCGTCAGTTCGCCGCCTCCGATCCGGACGGTGACTACGTGTGGTGGATCGGCAAGAACGCCACCGGACCATTGGCGCTGAACATCGCGCGTCTGTCGGATCCGCAGATCGATGCCGCGCTCAACAAGGCCCGGGCGTCGAACGATCCGGCGGTCCGCAAGCAGGCCTACGCCGACCTCCAGAAGCGTCAGACCGAACTAGTGCCCTACATCTGGCTGGCCCACACCCAGTGGGCGCTCGGTGCGGCCAACAGCGTCCGCAACCTGGTCAACCAGACCCTCCCGGACGGACAGCCGGCGCTGCCCTTCCAGCGGGGCGAGGTGCGCCTCACCCAGACCTGGGTGGAGTGAGTCAGGTACGAAGACTGACGCAACGTTGAAGTGTTGAAGTGAGGAACGACCCGGGGTCCGCCCCGGGTCGTTCCGCGTCCCGGGGCCGGTTGCCCGATCAGATCCCCGGGTTCCGGCGCGCCGCCGAATCGCTCGCATATGACGGAGTTCACCTCTAGGTTCTGGCCACCGGAACGGCGAGGGCGCAGGGCTGGTCCCTGCGCAGTGGGGGGTCCGCCATGGGGTGCGAGTGGAGCGACTCGGCGGGGGCGGCCAGCGCTGGTCGGACAGGACGATGGGCACCGGTCGTCGCGGTGGTCATGGCCATCGGGTTGCTGGTGGCTGCGTGTGGTGGTTCGTCGTCGAACGGTGACCCGGACCGGACCACCGATGTCACCGTGAAGCCGGCCGGCAACGGGAAGGCGGGCGGCTCGGTCAAGTTCGCGCTCGAGGCCGAGACCGACGGCTTCAACCCGACCAACAACCGCTGGGCCATCTCGGGCTACATGATCGGCAACGCCGTGTTCGATCCGCTGACGGCCATCGACGCAACGGGCAAGGCGCAGCCCTATCTGGCCAAGTCGTTCACGCCCAGTGCCGATTTCCGGACATGGACCGTCGACCTGCGCCCTGACGTCAACTTCTCCGACGGCACGCCGGTCGATGCGACGGCGGTGAAGTTGAGCATCGACACGGTGAAGGCCAACGCCCTGACCGGTGCGGCGCTGGCCAACATCGCCTCGGTCACCGTGGTGTCGTCCTTGCAGCTCACCATCGCCACGATCGATCCGTGGGCCTCGCTGCCATCGGTCTTCGCCGCGCAGGTGGGCTACATCGCCGCTCCGGCCCAGTTGAGGGCCGAGGGTGCGGCGGCGTCGCGTCAGCCCATCGGTTCGGGTCCGTTCCTCCAGAAGGAATGGATCCCCGACAACCGCTGGGTGGGTACGAAGAACCCGAACTACTGGCGCTCCGACTCGGCCGGCACCAAGTTGCCGTACCTCGACTCGGTGGAGTTCCGTCCGATCGTCGACCCGCAGAACCGGGTGAACGCCCTGCTGTCGGGTGACGTCCAGATGATCCACACCACCGACTGGCCGGCCATCAACAAGCTCCAGGCCGAGGCCAAGTCCGGGAAGATCCAGTTCGTCGCCGATCCGACCGAGTCCGAAGAAGCGATGATCATGTTCAACACCTCGAAGGCGCCGCAGGACGACGTGCGCGTTCGTCGGGGTCTGGCGTTGTGCACCGACCCGAAGGCCATCCTCGTGATCAACGAGACGCCGGCCGATCGACTGGCCGACAGTCAGTTCACCCCCGACTCGCCGTGGTACTCCAACAGCGGGTTCACGACCAACGATCCCGGCGCCGGTAGGGCGTTGCTCGAGCAGGTGAAGGCCGAGAAGGGCCCGATCACCATCACGCTGGGCACCACACCGGTGCCGGCCAACGTGAACACCACTGCGCTGATCAAGCAGCAGTGGGAGGCGTGCGGTGTCACGGTCAACACGACGACCACCGAGCAGAGCAAGTACGTCTCCGATGCGGTGACCGGCCAGTACCAGGCCAACCTGTGGCGTCAGTTCAGTGCCGCGGATCCGGATGGCGACTACGTGTGGTGGATCGGCAAGAACGCCACCGGCCCGTTGGCGCTGAACATCGCCCGTCTGCAGGACTCGCAGATCGACGATGCGCTCAACAGGGCCCGGGCGTCGAACGATCCGGCGGTCCGCACCCAGGCCTACGCCGAACTCCAGAAGCGCCAGACCGAACTGGTGCCCTACATCTGGTTGTCCCACACCCAGTGGGCGCTCGGTGCGGCCAAGAACGTCCGCAACATCGTGAACCAGACCCTCCCGGACGGAAAGCCGGCGCAGCCGTTCCAGACCGGCGTGGTGCGCCTCACCCAGACCTGGGTGGAGTGAGCCCCGCGCGCCGGACCGTCGTTCCCCGTCCGGGCCCTCGGCACACGGTACGTTCGACCGCGTGACGGCCCCGACGCTGCGCGTGGAGAAGCGGCTCCTGCGGTCGGGTCATCGTCGGGTCGCCTGCATCGACGAGGTCGGACGAGGTGCGCTCGGTGGCCCGGCCACCGTCGGCGTGGTGGTGATCGACGCAACGGTGCGACGACCACTGCCCGGTGTGCGTGACAGCAAGTTGCTGCGACCGGCAGTTCGCCGTGATCTGGTGCCGCGCATCGAACGATGGGCCGCGGCCAGCGCCGTCGGTCATGCCGGCGCGGCCGAGGTCGACGAGCACGGGATCGTCGCCGCCCTGCGTCTGGCGGCGCAGCGGGCCCTGGCGGCGTTGCCGATCGACGTCGACGTGGTCCTCCTCGACGGGAGCCACGACTGGCTGACCCCTCCGGCCGCCGCCGGGCTGTTCGATCCCGCTGCGGCGATCGCCGGGCCCACACCGCCGGTGGTGACCCTGGTGAAGGCCGATCTCACCTGTGCCGGTGTGGCCGCCGCGAGTGTGCTGGCCAAGTGCGAACGCGACACCCTCATGATCGAGTTGGCCCGACGGCATCCCGAGTACGGGTGGGACGAGAACAAGGGGTACGCGTCACCGTCCCATCTCGATGCGCTCCGACGCATCGGACCGTGTGACGAGCATCGCCGTTCGTGGAATCTGCCGGTGACGGTCGGATCACTACGCTGAGTCGATGCCCATTCGTCAGCGTGTCGTGCTGAGTGCCTTCGTCGTCTGGTCGGTGTTCGTGTGGGGCAACCGGATCTCGAACACGTTGCGCTCGGACGAGTCGACGGCCTCGAAGACGTTCTCCACTGTGTTGTCGATCGTGCTGCTGGTGTTGGCGGTGGCCGTGCTCATGGTGACGGTGCGGGCGTGGCGGGGCGTCGTGCGCGACTCGGGTGGCAAGGTGCTGCTCACCGCCGGCCTCGTCACCGTTGTGGTGTGGTTGGTGCGGATCCCGCAGATCGCGCTGGCCGATCACGATGCCGGATTCGTCATCGTGCACGCGCTGCTCGGCGTGGTCTCGATCGCGCTGGCCGTGCCGGTGGCCCGCATCGGGGCCGCGGCCCGACGGGCGGCACGGCCCCGACCGCCGATCTGATCGGGATACAGTCGCCCCATGGGTCAGCCAGTCACCGTCCTCGAGAAGTCCTCGATCCTGCCCGGGGTGGTGCGGTTCGAGACCAACCGTCCCCTCACCGGGATGGGAGCCGAGGTGTACCGATCGCTCGATGACATCGTGGCCGAGCGTCCCGCCGATCTCGTGGCCCGCACCCTGTTCGAGGTCGGCGGGGTCGAGTCGGTCTCGGTGGGCACCAACGTGATCACCGTGAAGCTGGCCACCAGCGGATCGGCTGCTGGCCTCCGCGAGCGGCTCGAGGAGCTGTTCACCCACTACCGCGAGGGCGTCGAGGTCGTGCAGCCGGAGGGTTTCGGCGGCTGACCCCTTGCCAGTCTCGAACACATGTTCGATACTGGCGTCATGGCCCTTCCCCTCCGGTCCCAGCCGGCTCCGGTTCCGTCCGGGGATGTCGTCGATCGTCGGGCGCTGGCCCGTGCCCTGGCCGATCGCATCCGTCCGACGATCCCGGCGGCCGAGCGGCGACTGGAGGTGGGCGGCCCGTTGGCCCCTCTGGTCGACGGGGGAGTGGACCGCGGCAGCACCGTGACCATCGAGGGGATCGGTGCCACATCGGTCGCCCTCGCCCTCGCCGCCGCTCTCTCGCCGGGCCGGTGGTGCGTGGTGGTCGGTCTGCGTGAGTTGGCTCCCCTCGGTGTGCTGGAGTCCGGGATCGATCCCGGCCGCTGTGCCTTCGTCGAGGTGGGTGACGGCGACCGGGTGGCCGAGGTGATCGCCGCGCTGGTGGTGGCCATCGACGTGGTCGTGGTCGACGCCCGGCTGACGGTGCGTCCCGCCGAGGTCCGTCGTCTCGGGGCGCGGGTGCGTGAACGCGGCGGAGTGGTGGTGGTCGTGCATCCCGATGGTGGCCATGTGGGTGCGTCGTGGTCGGGTGATCTGGCGATGACGGTGCGCGCCGGGACATGGGACGGTCCGGGTCGCGGCGATGGTCATCTGCGGTCGCGGTCGATGATGGTCGACGTCACCGGTCGTGGTCGGGCGGCGCGGTCACGGCGCCGCGAACTTTCGTTGCCGGGATGAACGCCGCGGGCGATCTCGATGCGGTGCGCACCCTCGTCGCCCGGTGCATCGACTGGCCGATCATCGCCACCGGACGTCGGCCCGATGAACCGGCTGCGGTGCTGCGCGCCGATCGTGTCCTGGCCACGTCGCCGGCGGCGCGCGCCGAGGGCGTGCAGCGCGGCCAGCGTCGACGCGACGCGCAACGGCGGTGTCCTGATCTGGTCGTGCTCGATCCGGATCCCGAGCGCGAGTCGCGTGTGTTCGCATCGATCGTCGCGTTGGTCGACCGCTTCACTCCTCGGGTCGAGTTGTCCGCACCCGGACGACTCGCCTTCCCCGTTCGTGGCGCGTCACGGTTGTTCGGGGGTGACGACGCGCTGGCTCGTCTGGTGGCCGATGAACTGTCGGCCGC
>Ga0172376_10004826_pt1 | contig 15247 bp, 15 predicted proteins | sample Lak35m_FD_121114 | JGI IMG/M metagenome (GOLD analysis project Ga0172376, IMG submission 121114) | Freshwater microbial communities from Kabuno Bay, South-Kivu, Congo - kab_092012_35m | ecosystem: Environmental > Aquatic > Freshwater > Lake | place: Democratic Republic of the Congo: South-Kivu...
CCCAAGATGGTTGGAATTCTTTCTGGGAACGATTGGATAAAATCAAACAACACTTTTAAATTAATGTCTTTCGCCCTGGAAGAACGATAGGCTAAATGCGTATTTATTAATCTTATTAATTTTCCATCGGTATGTTGTAACACTATCATCGAAGCAATGCGTGGAAATCCTTCTTCTGGGTCCATCGATCCAGGTGTTCTTGGGGTTTGGCTTAACCAAATGGTATCGGCCGCTTTAATGCGATAATCTTGTTTTTTATAATAAATCGGACAACCTTCCCCTTGTAAATCTTGATTACGACCCATGTAATAATAACCATACTTAGTTTCTAATGGTTTGATGTCCGCGAGCATCGCGGGTGTTGTTTCTTGCAACATAAGCACATCGGGGTTGTGCTTCTTAATGATTGCTAAAATGGAGGGAATGCGAAATTTCCATTGATGAGAACCATCCACAGGCACATCAATTCTAAGATTAAAAGTCATAACTTTAATTTGCATGCATTCATATTATACTTTGTGTAGAGGTGTTGAGAATGAAGTGTCCAAAATGCGGTAGAGAAACTCAAGATAAAACGAAGTTTTGTGGTTGGTGTGGTGCGGATATGAACAATCCATTCCAAACCAAAGAAAAACCAATTCAACCAGAAGTTATGGATGAAAAGGATGTTAAACGTCAACAAACAAAAGAAAATAATTCAAATCCTAACCCGATGCTAGACCCGAAATCAAAACTTGTTGCAGGGTTGCTTGCCGTCTTTGTTGGCGGTTTTGGCATTCATAATTTTTATTTAGGTTACACCCAACGTGGAATTATTCAATTAATTTTAAGTACGGTTGGGTCAATCTTGATTATCGGACCGATTATTGCTTGGCTTTGGGCGTTAGTTGAAGCAATTCAAATTTTCACAGGCGAGATCAATCGTGACGCCAATGGAGTGAAATTTAAGGACTAATATCTTCTTAAAAATTTCTTCGCTAATTCAACCCATTCTTTCATGTAAGCGAATCGATTGTGGAATTCTTCTAATGAGAATTCGCTATACGCAACATCGTCACTCCCTACAGAAAAGCCGTGTAAACCTTCTGGGTAAATATGAAGGGCAAAAGGTACTTTGTGTTTTCTTAAGGCGTCGGCAAATAATAATGCATTTTCAACATGGACAATCGCATCGTCTTGAGTGTGAAAAATAAAGCAAGGTGGGGTTTGCTTCGTCACATGCAAATCTAATGAAACTTCTGCAGCTTTTTCTTTGGTGATGTCTGGACCTAATAAATTCATCAACGATCCTAAATGTCGGTATTTAATATCAGACGTAATCGGGGCATATGCTAATACACCAGCATTAATCAGTTGGGGATAGTAGGTCATGATGGTTGCTGCTAAATGACCACCCGCGGAAAAACCAACCAAGTAAATTTTGCTGACGCGTTGATCTTGTCTCAATTGTTCAATCAAGGCTTTGGCCTCAATGTGGGTGTCTGGGTGGAGGAGTTTTTCTTCGCGGTAGTAGTAAATGCCGGTGTGATATTCTTCACTTGCAAATGCGTTTACCACGGGTTGCGCCTCTCTCCAAGAGGTATATTCATAACCACCACCAGGGAGAATCAATAACAATGGTTTTGGTTGGTCGTCTTGCCAAGCAATCTCAATAAAGTTTTTGGAGTGTTGATAAAGTTTCATATAAACCTCTACTTTATTATAACGATATCGACCTTTTTATTAATCGTTTTATCGAGAATTAAGATATTTCATGAGATTGAATCGAGTATAATAAAATCATGAAAGACGAAACGATTCTCCTTAATAAGTTCAAATTAGACCGATATTCTCCGTTAGTGGAAGATGCACTTTTAATTAATTTGGACCTTAAAAAATATCGTGATGCAAAATCGACTTTATTACATGCGACGATTTTAGACTTATTCGAAAATAAAAAAGAGCTTGTCATCTTTTTTTATCTCCCAGAACCCGGTCAGTATTTATCGGAAGTGGTCATCAATAAGCAACGTTATGGTGTCCAAATTCAAGATGAAGAGGGTTTTGTCCATAAATATGTAATTGCCACACCATTTAAACCTGGAAAACTTGATGTTTCAGAATATGTATTTGTCGATGATGTGCTAAAAAGAACGACCTTTAATGTTCAAGAAGAACATGTTTTTGGGGTGTTGAACGATCATTATTATTATGACTCCAAAAAATATTATCAAACCCAACTTGAAGGTGAACTACTTTATGACATCATTGATATGTCGACAGTCCAAAATAAAGTAGAGGACTTCCTTGGTCGGCCATTCTTATACAAAGATATTTCTTCGCTTAAAGCAAAAGCAACCAAATTATACTATGTAGCGTTTAATCTTTTTGATTCGATTCAAAAGCATTATTTGACTCCAGAAGATGTTGTAGAAATGAAGGTAAGTTATTCAGAGAAACGATATGTTTATCAAGCAAAAAAAGTAATCGATGAAAAAGATATCGACCCTTCAGTTGATGGTGACGTTTTTCTTTTAAATAAGAATGAAACCATTGCAAAAGAGGCACGGAAAATAGAAACGGGTGAAAAATCAGATTGGAATTTAATTCAAAATTTCTTTACGTATAAACAATATCGATATCACTCGATTTATAAAATTAATGATCAAGTGAAGGTAAAAGAAAAACAAACCCAAAACTATACCTATGTCTTAGTGATTGGTCCTAAATTTGGTTACCGTTATAGCCAAGCAATCTTAAAAAGAAACAATGGCACTGATTATGATTACGAAGAAACAACCTTATCCAAGATTAAAATTTATCACCTAACCTATCAAGAAAATGGCCATCGTTATGCCGTTCCTGTTCAAAGTTTAGTCTACGAAACCGATAAAAAAGCAAGATTACCAAGGGTTCGTCATCGCATGAAAATGTTTTTTAAAACGTTGGCTAAAGTGGTGGCAGCTCCAATTAAATTTTTGTTTGGTGCAACAGGATTCATCTATCAACTGATTCGGTGGATATTTAAACATTGGAAATTACTGCTTATCTTACTTGTAGCCTCGCTATTGGTTTATTTGGGTGTTCAAATTGCGGGATGGTTTCAATAATGGATTTGATTTCTTTACTTCTATTTATCGGTACATTGGGGTTAATTGCAGCGATGATCTATTTAGATTTATCCAAGTATAAGTTTCATTTCTTTATGGGGATTATTGTCCTTGGTGTTGCCTTATATATTTACGGTTTAATTGGTAATGGAGAGACCTTAAATACAATTGATTTAGTTCTCAAAGCTTTCGGTAACACGACCGCCATTCTGAGAGGAATTTTTCGCACCACTGAAATTAGTAATCGTATCAACAACGATTTACTGTTTTTACTTTCGGCATACGCCATACACGTGATTGGATTTGGTTATACCTATATTCTAATTTTTACTGTTTTCTTCAATAACCTTGCCTTAAAGATGCGATTTTTCTTTATCCAAAAAAGACCCCATTATTTAATCTTGGGTGATGATGAAAAAGTCACTTATTTATTGAAGTCTTTTGAAAAAGAAACCAAAAAACGACACCATTTAAAGGCAATTAACGTTGCCTTGCCAAAAGTGCTTTTAGCCAATAAAGAAATTAATTCTAAATATAGTTTTAAACCTGGATTTTCAACTTTTGATGTCAGTAATCAAAGAATAGATTCGTTGTTGGGCTCCCCAAAACAAGACATAGTCTTGGTCAGTTTATTAACCAAAGATACTGATGTCATGGACTTAGTGGAAAAACTCAATCGTTACTATCAACACCACCCCCAAAGCAAATTAAAATCTTATATCTTATATCAACACAAACAACATTTACCAATCTACGAATCCTTTAGTCAAGAAAAGCAAAAATTGCGGTTCTTTTCTTATCATCAACTGATCGCGCAACAACTTGTTCTTGAATTCCCCCTCACCTCTTATTTACCAAAGACCATGATTAATTTTGAAAAGGCGACTTTGGAAGATGTAAAAATCCAATACCACTTACTCGGTTTTGGGCAAACCAATGAAGATGTTTATCGGCATTTATTTGTGACGAATCAATTTCCACCAAAAGCCTCTCGGTTTTTTGGAAAGGAATTTACCAGCTATGCCAACCCACCCATCACCTACAACATCTATCGGGATCCAGTGATGAATCCAGGTGTTATTCGCACCTTTACTACCCCGAATATGAATAAGCGTGATTATTTACCACAACCACCCATCTCTGCTGCAAGCGAAACCATTGATACAACCTTTAACGATGGTCAGTTTTTAACTGCAATTGCAAATCACGTTCATAAATCTGATGATTATCAAATCTTTGTCATTGCCTTTGATGACGATGTATTTAATTTACGCGTGCTACAACAAGTGCTAAGTTGGACGATTGAAAGGCGTTTACAAAAATTCCAAATCTTTGTGCAAATTTTAAATCGAGATTATCAGCAAACAAGTCAGCTCTTTAAGAATCAAAATGTCATCCCGTTTGGTTTTGGCGATTATGGTTATTCATTAAACCAAATTACTAACCCCGTCTTTACCCAAATTGCCAAAAACATTCACGGTACTTTAAATCCGGATAAACCGTTTGACGCCCTACTCGCTCAAGAAAAAGAAAACTTACTTTATGAAGCGATTAGTTTACGTTTTAAACTCAACTTAATGGGTTTAGATCTCGCACCACAAAGGAAAGGTTTATCTGAAGATAAATTTATGAAACGTTATGACGAGGATGATCAATCCCGCTTCCACCAAGTGCATCCACGCGCTAAAAATGATGCTGACTTGAATCGTTATAAACCTATTGCCAAAAAAATCCGTAATTTACTGGCAAGACAAGAACATTTACGCTGGACGGCAAATCAAATGACTCAAGGTTATATTCCAATGAGTGTGGAAGAAATGATCATGACAAAACATTATGTCGATCACCAACTTAAAAAAGACGCTAGGTTAACCTCTTTTGAAGGTTTGTTTGAATTACACGAAAAACTCGTCCATGATTTAGAATTTAGTTTTTCTGATGCTGACTTGATCTATCCATATTTCCACACCATGGATCACTTATATCAAATCATTCAAGGCACACCATTTAGTGTGGTCGATACCATTGATGAAAAAAACAATCGCACAGTTGAAATGCCAATTTCTGACACAGGGAGTGTGAAAAGTAAAATTAAGTCTTAATTATTTTTTTAAAATCGTTGATTGAATAAAAGGGACCTCAATAAGCGGGTCGAGTCTAGGGAATAATGGCGTGGGTTGACTAAGCTTTAAACCATCCACCACCTTCGGATTGGTAATTGATTTTAATGTTGGTTTAGTCGTGGTTCCTAATTGCATAAAGAAAGCATCAGCGGTTGTTACCAAAATGGGTTGATAAAGGGTGCCCGCAACATAGAGTGTATAAACGAGGTGATGCATCACCACTTGTAATGATTTTAATTTGCTTGGGTCTTTGGCTAAATTCCATGGTTGGGTTTCATCAATATATTTATTGGCCCTAGCGACAAGTTGATTGACTTTGGCATAGGCTTCCGTAATCAAAAGTTGATTCATCAACGTTTGGTAATCCTCAATCGTTTGGGTTGTTAATGAAGATAATTGTTGATCAAAGGCGGAGATTGAACCTTGGAAAGATGGCACCACCCCTTGGAAATATTTGTTGACCATGTTGATGGTACGGTTTAAGAGATTACCAAAATCATTTGCAAGATCGGTATTAATTCTTTCAATAAATTGTTCAGGACTAAATTGACCATCCCCACCAAACACGGTTTCTCTGACTAAATAATAACGAACCGTGTCGACACCATACTTTTCCATAAGTGGCAAAGGATCAATCACGTTGCCTTTAGATTTGGACATCTTCGCCTCTTTCATCATTAATAAACCGTGGGCAAAGACGCGGTCTGGTAACCGTAAACCGAGGGCCATTAAGAAGATCGGCCAATAAATAACGTGGAAGCGCGTAATATCACTTCCTACAATATGAATGACTTCTGCTTGTGGATCTTTCCAAAATTTTTCATAAAGTTCTGGTTTGGGACTGCCATATCCCAATGCAGTGATGTAGTTGGTTAAGGCATCTAACCACACATACACAACATGTCGAGGATCTTCTTTGACTTTAACCCCCCAAGAAAAAGAGGTTCGAGACACACACAAGTCGGCAAGACCGGGTTTGATAAAGGTGTTGATCATTTCATTCTTGCGCGATTCTGGGGTGATGAATAAGGGGTTCTTTTCATAGTATTCCACCAAGCGATTGGCATATTTACTCATTCTAAAAAAGTAAGCATCTTCAGCTTCTGGGTGAACGACTCGTTTACAATCTGGGCATACTTTAGCTTCACCAATTTGAGTATCTGTCCAAAAAGATTCGCAAAAGGTACAATACCAACCTTCATACTTGGAAAGATAAATGTCATCTTGTTTTAAAAGTTGACTAAAGATTTGTTGCACCACTTTCTCGTGCCTCGGCTCTGTGGTGCGAATAAAGTCATCATAACTAATGTGCATTTTGGACCAAAGATCTTTGATGCCAACAACGACATCATCGACAAACTGTTGAGGTGATTTGCCGTTTTTTTCTGCGGTATCTTGAATCTTTTGTCCGTGTTCGTCAGTACCAGTCAAAAAATAGGTTGGGATGCCTGCAAGGCGTTTGTATCGAGCAAAGACATCTGTGACCACAGTTGAGTACGCATGACCAATATGTAACTTCGCACTAGGGTAATAAATGGGGGTGGTGATATAAAGTTTTGTTTTCATGGTTCTTATTATAAAGAAAAAAACCACTCTCTTCTTAGAAAGTGGTTTTGATACTTCGTGTTACTTCTTCGCGTAACGTTTGTTGAAGCGATCAACACGACCATCAATCTTGGTGTTACGATCTTTACCAGTAAAGAATGGGTGGCAGCTTGCGCATGTGTCAACCCGGACTTCATCTAGAACTGATCCCGCTTCAAAGGTATTACCGCAGCTAATGCAAGTGACTTTAACTTGCTTATAGTTTGGGTGGATGCCTTGTTTCATTGGATGTGCTCCCTTCCGCCTTAAATCGCATGTGGATCTAAAGTAAGTGCTTAAAAATATTAACATCCTTCAAGGTGTGTTGCAACGAAAAAGAGCGTAATTGTAAAATAATAGTTAAGTTCTATAATGAGAGAAGCAAAAGGAGGGGTTTTATGAAATTAACCCTCAAACAACATTGGCTTACGTATGTGATTCTTGCCTATGGTTTATTGTTAACAGGTGTTTTAATTGAAAAATTTGTTGCGGATTTCCTTTTAGACCCAACAGACGATTGGTGGCGCTTCTGGTATCTCTTTACTTATCAAACTAACGTCATGGTCGCCGCTTGGTCTGTGACTTATGGTTTAGGAAAATTGTTTAACTGGGAAAAGGTGTTGAATTGGTTAACCAAGAAAATTGTTGTAATTATTATTACAGTCAACACATTGATTGTCTTTTTCATTGTGTTCTTTGTCTTGAATCCCGTTCTACAAGGTGAATGGAATCCGATTTCGAGTCTTTCAGAGTTGTTAAACCACAACCTATCTACCGTTTTGATGAGCATAGTTTTCTTGATGATCCCAGGAAACGGTGTGTTAAAGAATCAAACTGCGGTTACCGTGTTGATTTATCCATTTGTGTATTTTATTTTTCACACCATAATTGGTCTTAATTTCACCTTTAAAGACGGCGAACCAGCATTTAACTACGGTTTCGTGAATCCTAATAACTATGAAAGCTTATTTGTTTTTGTGGGTATTGTGGTCTTGCTGGTTTTAATTTTTGGCGCACTTGGATTTGGATTGATTCAACTCAAAAACAAACTTCATCCTGTCGTTGTAAAAAAAGCAGTTACGCGATAACGTCCAAATAAAAAACCGGTCCAATAAGACCGGTTTTTTGATTGATGATTTAATTAATTAAGCGACAAAGCCTTCGTAGGTTGCTTTTTCGGCGTTACTTAATAAATAGTTTGACGGTACTAATAAGTCAGGATTTCTGAAGGTAATGGTGGCTTCATAAACTTTGTCATTTCCTGATGCGTTAATACTAATTTCACCCTCATTGGTGCTGGTGGTAAAGCTGATGACCACATCTAACTCGGTTGGAATAAATCCAACGGTGTCTTCAAAGCTCGCTAAATCAAGAAAGTTGCCTACCGGTAAGGTATAAACTTTAACATCTTGGGTTGCGGGTTGACCACCAATAATCAAGTTGGTGGCTTGGTTATTGATGATGGATTTTGTTTCTTCGGAGAAAACTGAATTAGCAGTTTCAACCGCCTTATCAAACATGTTAAAAGAATCTGCTTCAAACGCATCAAAGACTTTATCAATTTGGTTTGGCGCGTTGGCAAATTCTCGTTTGGCAAATAAACCACCTTCAGCATAGTCGTAGACAATGGTTAGTGTTCTTGTGGTTTCAACACCTTCATTCGTTTCGGGTGAAACACTAACGAGTTTAATACCGGTGCCAAAGAAATATGCTTCATACGTTGTGGTTTTACCATCCACTGATAAAACCGCTTCTACTTCATAATTCGAGGTGATACGATTTTGATTATCTAGGGTGGGAAAGTACAAATCATTCATCGTATTGAATACAACTGAAAAATATGTTTGAGGACCAAGGCAACCTGCCAGCACGAGCGTCGTCGCAAATAAAGGTAACAATTTCTTCATATTCATCGTTTTTCTCCTTTTACCCTAAGGTATAGTCATATCTATTAAACCATATATTTAACAACGTAAATAAAAAATTTCTTGGAAACCAAGAAATTAATCAACAATTGGCGCTGGTATCACATTCATTGAGAGCGGATCATTTGCCGATCAAAGAAAGGGAATGGTGATGAACAACCATCCTTACCAGGCAGTTTTATTAAAGCACAATTCGTCGATTAGCGCTATCAAAATGCTGTAAACTTTCTGTAAAAGATCATTCGTTTCAACTATACCTAATAAAGAAGAAATGGCTTTAATGCCACCGGTTTTAACACCAACCGGATTGACTTCTTTTTCTGAGAAGTAAGTGACGTTACCTTCAAGCGTCGCAATTAAGAGTTGCCCTTGTACATCTTTTGATAGTCACCATTATCAAAACTTGTTAAAATGATTTTATTATTTGGAGGAATCTTATGATTTCTAAAAAATTAGCAAGCGCCTTACTTCTTGAAGCAACTGCCTCTGGGGCAGATTTCGCGGAAGTGTATTTAGAAGATACTTTAAGTTCAAACCTCTCTATGGAAAATGGAAAAATTGAAGAACGGGTCTCTACCAATGGCTTTGGTGTGGGTATTCGTGTTCTCAAAGGATTACAAAGTGCGTATGGATATACGTCAGACCTTTCTAAGAAGAGTTTGATGAAATTAGCACAAGATGTGGGGAAGGCTTTTTCTGGCCCACGCGTGTTAACCCCAGCACCTTTAGAAAAAGTTAAAGTTAAAGAAATCATCAACTTGTCTACGCAACCGATGGAAACGATTTCGGTCAAACAAAAAATTGATTTGCTAAAAATGGTCAATGATACGATGGCGAGTTTTGATAAACGTATTGTGAGAACCAATGTTTACTTAAACGATATGGTAAAGAATGTCACCATCTTCAACACGTTAGGTAGATATGTTGAAGACACACGTCGTCGTGCAAGACTATATATGATCGCGGTAGCGGCAGAAAATGGCAAAATTGAAAACTTTGGTGAAGGACCGGGCGCCAGTGATGGTTTCGATTTCTTTACTTCAAAAATTAAATTAAAAGAAATGGCGATTGAAACAGCTAAGAGCGCTATCTCCTTACTCGGTGCTGCGGAATGCCCGTCCGGCAAAATGCCAGTCGTCATTGGTAATGGTTTTGGTGGGGTTATTTTCCACGAAGCATGTGGTCACCCTTTTGAAGCATCAGCAGTATCGAAGAAACTTTCAGTCTTCTGGGATAAACTCGGTAAACAAGTGGCGAATCCAATTGTGAACGCGGTTGATGATGGCACCATTCCCTTTGGTTGGGGATCGACCAACGTCGATGATGAAGGTTTCCCGGCACAAAAAGTTCAATTAATCAAAGATGGTGTGCTCAATAGCTTCATGATCGATCAATTTAATGGTCGCCGCATGAAAGCAGAACAAAACGGACACTCTCGTAGACAAAACTATAAATTTGAACCGACTTCAAGAATGACCAACACCTATATTGAAAATGGTCCTCATACCGTCGAACAAATTATTGCGGCAACCCAATATGGTTTGTATGCAAAGAAAATGGGTGGTGGATCTGTGAATCCAGCCACAGGTGAATTTAACTTTACCGTTTCCGAAGGTTATATGATTCGGAATGGTAAGATTGCCGAAGCGGTTAAAGGTGCTGCGTTAGTTGGTAAGGGTGATGAAACCTTAGCCAAGATTGATATGGTCGCCAATGACTTAGCAAGAGCTCAAGGGATGTGTGGAGCTGCCTCAGGTAGCATTCCAACCGACGTAGGTCAACCAACCATTCGTGTGACTGAAATCACCGTTGGTGGTCGTCGAGGAGGACAATAACATGGCCAAATTTGATGCATATTTTGCGTTAGCAAAAGAAAAAGGTGTCGAAGTTTTAGAACTTTATTATTCTCGCGCCAAGTCATTAAGTTTCAAATTATATAATGCCCAAATTGAAGGTTATAAGCTTTCGGAAGATATTTCACTTTATGCTCGCGGCATATATGAGGGTAAGATTGGTTATGCTTCCACAGAAAAAATGAGTAAGGAAACACCAGCATTCTTAATTAACGAAATTATCACGAACGCTGGCACGGTTACAAAAGAAGAATTAGCGATTATTTTCAAAGGATCGGAAAAATATAAAAAGAAAAAAGTCTACAATCCTGAAATCGCTGAACTTTCAATCGACGTTAAGAAGAAAAACCTATTTGAAATTGAACGTAAATTAAAAGCAGCAGATACGCGCATTGCCCAAGTCAACGCTTGCAGCTATCAAGAACGCGAATCTGAAGCGATGTTGTTAAACTCATATGGTTTACAACTCAAACGTAAGAGTAACTACTACTATTACTATGCCGGCGTCCTTGCGATTCAAGGTGAAGAACGGAAGAGTGAAGGTGATGTGCATTTCTCAAACGACCTTACCACATTCAATGTTGACACCTTCGTAAATAAAATTATCAGCAAAGCTTTAATAAAATTTGGTGGCACCCAATGTCCATCAAAGGATTACAAAACAGTCTTAGATAAAGAAGTGGTCGCTGATTTACTTTCTGCTTACTTGGACAACGCCTCTGCGGATGAAGTCCAAAAGAAAACCTCATTAATGATTGGTAAACTCAATCAACCGGTCGCGAGTAAAAAAGTGACCATCATGGAAATGCCTTTAAAGAAAAATGCTTTCTTTACTTATTTCGATGATGAAGGAGTTGCAACTTACAACAAAACCGTTGTGAAAAAAGGTGTCTTACAAACCTATTTCCATAACTTAAATACTGCCCACAAAGATGGGGTTCAAACCACAGGTAATGGTTATCGATCGGGTGGTAAGGTTGGCGTTGGATTTCAAAATATTGTCTTGAAACCAGGTCGTAAATCACTTGAAGAATTGTTTGCAAAAATTGGCGATGGCGTTTATATCACCGAAGTTATGGGTGTGCATGCTAGTTTAAACCCCACCTCAGGAAACTTCTCATTACAAGCGAATGGTTTCATGATTGAAAATGGTAAACGTAGCACCCCATTAACCTTAATCACGGTTGCGGGTAATTTAATGGATATGTTCATGAACGTCAAAGAAGTCGCCAATGATAATGAATTATTATCTTCTGGCTATGATGTCCCAAGCCTCTTCATTAAAAAACTTACCATTGCTGGTAAGTAATTTAATTTCTTAAATTAAAACCAACCTATTCTTTCTTGGGTTGGTTTTTTCTTTGTTTCAGTAAATAAATCATTAAAAAAGAAACAAGCGTGGAGAAGCCGCTGCCAACGACAGAATAAATAATCAAGACGATGCCAATTAAATCACCCCAACTACCTGGTGTTTGTGAAGCGGTAACTATTAGAATGATTGCAAAAGTTACTCCAAATAACAAAATACTTAGGTTAGGTAAAATCGATAATCCTATCTTTTTAGTTTTCAAATAAAGGCGATAAACCCAATATTGAATACCTACGAACAAACCAAGTGCCACTAGTAAACCGAATAGTTCTTCCATTGTTTTTCTCCTTGTTTAAGATTTCATTTTTGCTTGAAGCAGCCCATACATGATCACGGATATCACTGAAGAAATAATCGTGGTGATAATAGTCATGATTAAGAGAATAATAAAGCCAAGTCCAGCCCAACTTCCAGGTTCACCTTGGGCAACAATCAGACCAACCACGGAAAATAAAACACCAACACCCAACAACATAAGGTTACCTAACACGACAACCTTCCATTGAAGTTTTTTCGCTAAATTCAGATAAATAAGACTTTGCGTTATCGTGATGGCGAAAAATGGTATCAAAAAGGGGGGGACAAAGTTTTGAATAAATGACATCTTGTTGTCTCCTTAAATTAAATTATAAACGAATTAGGAAAAACGCCAACTAGGATTTTTCTTTTTCACCATTTTCAAAACCCGATCAAACAGAATTGATTCAGCGGCCTTACGACCCGATTCATGAATTTTCTTTGAGGCGACATGTTGCCGTTCAAAGGTGTAACTTGCTTCTGAATAAGACTCTTCAATCATACCCGCCACATATAAATAAGTGGTAAGGGTAATCATATTCGTGTCATTACTCAAGTACTTTCTTTGTTTGGAATCAAGTTTATAGTAGAACGTACTTGCCGTTTTGGGTTTAGCATTCATAAAGTAAATAAACGTTTTGAGTGTGGCGATCTTTTGTTGAAGGTTTTCACCAAGTCTTGGTGAAGTAGAAATAAGTTTTAAGTCTTTTACTGCCGTTTCATAATCTTCATCGACAAGTGCTTGATAAATTTTATGAAAGTAAATTTGAATGGTTAAATTATTTAGTTCCTTACCAACTTGAAAAGGTTGTGGGTCTTTTCCTTCTTTATAAGCCTTTTCAATACGTTGTAATTCAAGATAAGCGGCGTTACCTTGCGTTGTGGTAAGTGTTGCTAATCGATAACCATCGGTAACGGTGTCGAGTTTAAAGGGCATGAAGTTATAAATCATTAACATCCCACCAACTGCAACGACCACAATTGCTGCATATCGACCCCATTGCAGTTCGTCAAATAAACCATAGGCAACGAATAAGGCTAAGATGATTTCTAGTAGATAAATAACCAATCCACCCCATAAGAAAAGCCGGGGTCTAATTTTTTTAGCTTTGGGTGTCACGATGGTTTCGCCCGTTAACCCTTCATAGGGTTGAAATCGTATGCTAAATCCGGTTTTAGTTCTCACCAGAGCCAAACCTAAAACATTGACTGTGTTGATAGAATACCCACCTGCAAGAGCACCTAAGATGTGACCAAGTTCTAAAGAAATAACATTGATGATAAAGGCACCAAAGATTGTAACAATGGCATAACCATATTGCGCGATGCCTGTAATCCCAAGGATGGTGAAGGCGGGGGCAATGATATTCACACCCACAAAGATGGCAATCGCAATCATCACGCCATAAACAACTAAGGTAGTTAATTCTTCTTTTTTCATTTTTTATTATTTTATCACTTTCAAATTATGGATTGATAGGGCTTGGTTGCCACAATTGGTAGTGTTGTTCAACACTTTCCCATTCACCATTCCGAAGAACAGCCCGCATTTGGTAGTTCTCTTCGGCACTTTCAAAGGTAGCACCAATAAAGACTTCGATTTTAAATTCATAAAGTGAGCCCGCTAGTTTGGTTATGGTGAGCGAACGATTGGCAAGGGTGATATCACCATGAAAAACAAAATCGTTCGGTGTTTGGTTGTTTGCAAAACGTTGCCATTGTTGGACCATGGTTGTGATGGGTCCCATAGTAAGGGCGAGTTTGTAATTATCTACGGTACGAATGGTTTCAAATTTTTGATCTTGCGCCCCAAAAAAACCAATTGGATACGTTTCATCACGAATTTCATAAATCATAGAAGCGTCTGCATAAAGTTGATAGTCTACTGAAATCGGAATGGTCACTTCTGTTTGAAACATTTTATGCATTTGCCACTGGCCATAAATAACTGGGTTGGTGTGACGAGTGAGCGTTATCTCTTCTTCTTCAACAAATTGATTAAACCAATAATAGTCGGACCCAAAATACACATGGCTTAAATCCCGATGTTTACGTTGTGATTGTAATTGATTAAAACGTTCGTCAGTGGGTTGGAGGGTCGAGAGCACTTGCACAACTTCTTGATCTTCAATCGATTGATTGACGCTCAAAGAGCTTACATTGCTTGGCATCACTAGGGTTTGGTTGGAAAATTGAATGCTTTGGTTTGCAAAATCACCAAGGATTGCATCGCTAACCGCATAAGGGGGCACGACATCTTCTATCGCAGGGAAATTGAATTCAGCTAAAGGTAAGGGGTTTAGGACTGAAGGGTTGATGATTTGATAACTTGTTTCGATTACGGTTTCTTTTAGGATGGTGCGACCATTGATAATGGGATTAAAATCTTCATTCGGAATTGGAATGGATGTGGTTGAACTAAGAGTTGAGCTAGAAGAAGGGGTTAATCGGCAACCACTCAACACAAGAAAGAAAATCGGTAAGGCTAATAATTTATTCATGGCGTTTGTTTATAAAATATTGTTTTAATAATGTTTGAGATGCTGCTGATAAAACCCCTGATTGAATGATGGGTTTGTGTTGCAAACGGGGGATTTTATGGATTTGAAGTTGCGATTGAATTGCCCCACTTTTTTCATCTTTGACTGCATATACAATCCGATCGATACGACTTTGAATCAACGCTCCTGTACACATCATACAGGGTTCTAAGGTGACATAAAGTGTGCAACCTTTTAATCGCCAAGATTGAAGGTGGTCGCTCGCTTGTTGTATCGCGATTAATTCGGCATGGGCTTTAACATCGCGTTGTTTTTCTTTGAGGTTGTGTCCTCGGCCAATGATGCTATGTTGATAGACCACCACTGCACCAACAGGAACTTCATCCAAATCAAAAGCAAGTTTGGCTTGTGCCAAGGCTTCTTTCATCCAATGTTCATCACTAAAGGTTTCTACCTTTAGATTATTTTTGTTTGCCAATAACATTTAAACCACCCATGAATGGAAC
>Ga0172376_10004827_pt1 | contig 15247 bp, 18 predicted proteins | sample Lak35m_FD_121114 | JGI IMG/M metagenome (GOLD analysis project Ga0172376, IMG submission 121114) | Freshwater microbial communities from Kabuno Bay, South-Kivu, Congo - kab_092012_35m | ecosystem: Environmental > Aquatic > Freshwater > Lake | place: Democratic Republic of the Congo: South-Kivu...
AGGCAATTTTCAAATATTTGGGAATATCCGCTTGGAAAACTTATTTATTCTGCAGGATCTGTACTTACTCAAATCGATCATCTCAGAAATAAATAATTTTGCAAAAAATCATCAATCAGAGATTCGCTTCTTTAAACTTAGAACAGTAGAGACAATCGAGCCGCTAAAAACGCCGCTCCAAGTTTCAGAAAAAACATTTCTTCCCAGCCATTCATCTGAATCAGCATCTGGATTCAATTCCTTGTGATTAGCCTCTATTCCGAGAAGTTTCTTAATCTCAGGCTCTTTGACTTTAAGTTTTCTAAAAGTGTGAGTACCACCGTACCACCCTTGATATCGGGATAAATTTTGATTCGGGGAAACAACAAGTCTTTTGTTCCCCCACAATGAAGCGAGCCAACGATAAGCCCAAGTATCGATGCGCCCTGCTGCCGCGTCGGCGAAATTTTGTTTCCACCGAAGTGCACCGACTGTTGAGCCACAGATGTCTCGTACGTCACTTATTGATGCATTTCTCGCCCAAGTTAACTTGTCGTCATATTCTTTCCACGCACGATCCCATGTCGCCCATGCGTATGACTCAGGATAAATACTCAGACGAGAATCGTGACCAGGACGCTTAATAAAGTCACTAGGCACCAGATTGTAGCCATTGATGTGCGCAATTTCAGGATCTGTTGCATAGAACTCCAGTTTTTGATCCAAAAAATCCAAAAGCTGCGGACCAGCACGCACGTCGTCTTCGAGAACAATAACTTTTCCAAATTCGCTATTCGCCCAAGTCACTGCGTCAACGACTGCTCCTCTCAAACCTAAGTTAGTGTCTCTAAAGCGAGTACAAATTCGGGCATTCCATTTAATTTCACCAACTAAAGCTCGTGTTTGGGACACCATTTCAATATCTTTAGTTCGATCAGCTCTGGGACCATCTATAGACAATAAAACCAGTTTAGGTTTTAGCAGAGACAAGCTTTGGATTAAACCTCTCATCTGATCGGGGCGGTTATACCCCATTAAAAGAACAGGTGTCTCATCATTCATCCAGTCGATTGTACGCCGACCAAGAGATTCGAGAATTTGTTGAAGATTTCAATTTAAAACTGTTTGACTAAGTCATACAATTTTCAAGGGGCAAAATTTTGAGCACCAAAGTGAATTCAACAATGCTGATCTATACCGGTGCCGACGGAAATTATGCACTACAGACCCAAGTTCTGATGCTTTCGCTTACCAAGACACAGTCTCAACAAATACGTTTTGTGGTCTTTGGAAACGATTGGAGTAAAAAGAACAAGACGTTACTTAAATCTATTGAGACTACTCTTGTCAAAGTTGAGCTCAGAGAGGTTGACAGCAGAAGATTTACCAATGTGAAATTGAATCGCGGCTTTCCATTAGCCACGACCTATAACGTTTTAGCCCCTCGATATCTACTTGATAGTGAAGAGCGTGCCATATACATGGATGCCGACATGGTGGTGGCCGAAGATCTCTCATCACTTTGGACCACGCAACTCAATACACCAGTAGGTGCAGTGCTTGATGCCCACATTGTATGGATGGCTTCCCCCTCCATGTGGCGACCCTGGCGCGAGGAAGGATTGCCCCCATTCACCCCATACTTGAATACTGGTTTGATGCTGATGGACTTGGTTAAATGGCGCGAGGAAAAACTAACCGAACGAACACTTGGTTTTTTGGAAAAGTATGAGTTACCTTGCGTTGATCAAGACGCTCTAAACCTTGCGTTGCGTGGCAAATTTGACAAACTACACCCTAGATTTAACTCAATGCCATTCCATCACTTGAAGATGTGGCGATATCTCGACGCAGTCGAATCACAGGATGTGATCGGCGAGGCTATCACTGACCCTGCGATCATTCACTTTCATCGGTCATTTTTTGGCAAGCCATGGACATTTGGATGCACACACCCCGGTGCGAAATTATGGAGAGGCCTCGCAGACCAGGCTCGACCTAGGTGGAGGAGAAAACTTGAATTTACAAACAACCTTCGCTCGATAGGTGCGCGGTTTGCCAAAATGACCTCACTTGATTCGCGCACGTCCGAGTACGGTTCGGATCTATTGGACACTTTGCAAAAACGCCATGAATAACCAATCACGAAATGATTTAACTCACATCATTTATGAAGTCGATGGCGACCTCGGTGTCATTGAATTTGAGTTTTTACCGTTTCTTCCAAAAAGGTTTTTTTGGCTAAAAGGCGTCGATAACAACACGACTCGAGCAAATCACGCACATCGTACATGTCACCAGTTGCTTGTCTGCCAACAAGGCACAGTTACCGCCACCGTCACAAGTGGTGATGGGATGGTCTCGGTACACGAAATGGGAATTGGTTCAACTATTTATTTGATGCCGTTGTACTGGTTGGAACTAACTAAATTTTCAGCCGATTCAGTCATTGGTGTTTTTGCGAGTGAGCCATACAAATTAGGCGAATATATAACGAAAAAAGAAGAACTTTTAGAGCTTTGGCGACACAAGCACGGGTTGAAAAACCAGTTTGAAGTTCAATGAATCCATCTTTGTACCTCAGGCAGGTCAATATTAATTAACAATTAGGTGATTAATTTTTGAGCACAGGTAGCTCAGTGGTATTGCAGAGCACGCATAATGTCTAGATCGTGAGTTCAATTCTCAGATCCTGGGCTACTCGGTTATTCAGCGCTCATTTTTGTTCAAGATTAAAGGTCATCGATTGAATCAGCAGTTGAATTCACAGTTCTTATTTTAATAATCTTGAATCAGAAAACTTTGTGACTACATATTTGAGAATAATCACAGATCTCTATACTTAAACGGAATCCTCCGCAAACAGACCATGTCTCTAGATTCGTGCCCTAAGAGTTTCTACGCGATTCAAACATTCGCACAACGTCAAAAACGATAGTATTTCGAAGTGCGCCCGGGTAGCTCAGTGGTAGAGCAACGCACTCGTAATGCGTAGGTCGCGGGTCCAATTCCCGCCTCGGGCTCCACTATTTACAATCTCTCTACGTACTCAAGTGGTCTCATTAAATACTTAAAAAATATCTAGCGATAATCGTCATGCAGTAGCTGCCTGGTCTAAAAGTCTAGTTGCTAGATTTAAATTATCTTGATTCTAAAGAAATTCTTCAGTCTTTTTATGGCCCCGCCTTTTAAAACTGTTGTCAAAAATCATAAAGCAAACTCAGACAATCTCTCACAAGCTTGGAAATCAACTTCACTCCCTGCCTGACAGTGGAGACTTGTTGAGCATCAGATTGTTGATTTTGAAAAGGGTTTGCCGTGCCAAGAGTTCCTAATATTTTTGAAAGCTATTGATGCTTGCTGCGCTGCAATGGCTAACTCTCCTCAATCGTTGCTCGAAATCGGCTGCTCAAGCGGCTATTACGGTCATGTTTTAAAATCAAAATTTCCTGACATTAAATACACTGGCGTCGACTATTCAGAGAGCTTCATTAACTTTGGAAAACTAAAATTCCCAGACTTTGACCTAAGAGTGGGAGACACAACTAATCTCATCTTTGAAGATGAATATTTTGAGACAGCTGTTTCTGGTTGTGTCTTGCTCCACGTTTACGACTGGAAACTAGGTGTCCAAGAAGCTTGTCGCGTTGCAAAAAGTTTTGTTATTTTTCATCGAACTCCCGTAACTGAGAGCGCTACAACTCTGTTGTCGAACGTTGAGGCGACAAGTAAGTTGGAATTTACTCAATCTGAACTATCACCTTGGCATTCTGAAAACTAGATTCGATCCCTGTATCAATAGATCTCAAACAGATTCAGATAATTACCAACTTTTCAATAGATAGTTGTAGTAATCATTAGCGAAACTAAATTATGCTTGCTTTTGTGGGATTGACGAAAGCTGACGCAGTCGTGTTGGCACTTGTCTTACAAAAAAGGAATACAGTTGGAGGAGACGTCCTTTGCGTCGGGGCACCAGAAACACACTTCTCTTGGGAATGGATCCAAGAATCCCTTTTTCCCTGGCTGGCCAAAAACCACCCATCCAATTTGTTTGACTTTTCGTTGCCAATTCAACTTAAATCAAAATTCAGCGAATCAGTTCCTTTTAAGGAATTTTTCCTAATCTGGGGAATAGAGAATGTTAAGGTTTTGGACCTAGACGGCTACGAGGGTGCCGACCATTTGTTTGATCTAAACGAGTCAGAATGCCCAAGCAATTTGCGTTCAAAATTTGATCTAATCGTCGATGGCGGGTCATTGGAACATTGTTTCAATCTTCCCAACGCACTTAACTCATTAAGCCTGATGCTCAGGAATGATGGCATTATTTTCCATACCAACCCAGCAAATAAAATGCTTGACCATGGTTTTTTCCAAATCAGTCCAACGCTATATTCTGACTACTATCAAGCTGCAGGTTTCGATTTACTATATGGTGGTTTATCTGACACCGAAACAAAGCTTCTTGTTGACGTAAAAATTGAGAAATACACCGGTGATCTATATCGATCAAACGGAGGAAGGCGCCACACGTCTAATCTTCCGCGAATGTATGTATTGTTTGCGGTTCGTAAGACTAGTCATTCAATTATGCCGAATTCGGTAATCCAGAATTATTATCAAAAAATGCACTCTGACGATGATCCAAAAAAACTTTCCATCATTTACCACATAAGTGCGGGGGATATTAAAATTCGTCGTAAAATCATTCCTACGTTTCGTGCTGCTGTCAAATTTTTCAAGATTTGATAGCTGACTGCAAAATTTTTATTAACCTTCGGATGCCAATTCCTATTAAAGGAAGTGCATGCATAAATTTGATTACTCTATATAAACCAAATCGCACTCGTCCATTGCGAGAAATCTTTATTTCGGATTTACGATATTTTTTGAGATCAAAACTAAGAGCAGGATGAGTTTTATTTAACTCTAAAATTGCAAGACTCGCAAAGTCATGTTCTGGACTATGTGAATTGATGGGTATGTTTTTAAATAAATTATCCGCATTCTCATTCTTAAGTCCTTTCATGAAAGCAAGCAGATCAATTCCATAGGAATTCGAGGTTTCATTGCCGGAGTGGGCAGCACCCAATCTGTTGTCAAGATTGTTTGAGAAGAACTGAGTAGTAGTGAATTCTTGTTTTGGATTTAGACAATGGTTTAAGTTTGCAACAAGTCGGTTAAGTGAACTTCCTTCAGAAAGTATGCTCATACAACCGCTCTGGTCCGATTTCATCGGTTCGTAAACGGCTTTAAGTATGGAGGTGACATAATCATCTTTTTTCACTTCGTAGAACGTGGGCTCAATGGCAAGTTCTTCTGTCAATATATTCGCAATCATTGAGTGACCGATAACTGGTATCCCCGCGCAGAAAGCATACGCTGCAACTCTGCATCTAGTTTCCACATCAGCAAAATGCACATATGAACGGGAGCTTAGGTAAAACAGTGATAATTCTTGCCTAGATAACGTGAAAGGAAAATTAGATTGCGGATTAAGCAATGTGAATAATTCTTTTTCGCTTCGACTAAAGAGTTTTTCGTAACCTTCTGCTACTGCTTTGTCGTCAGTATTTTCTAAATCCATTGGACAAATCCACAAAACTTTGAGAAGATGACCCCTATCAAATAGTTCACGCACAGTTTCAATTGTTTTGAAAGGCCTTTTAAAATTTGCAGTTCTCCCGACTATCAGCAAATCCCAAACTGGAATATTCCTGTTGTTTGAAAAGTAAGCAGGCGTAAAATTGCAGGCATCCATCTCTAGAAGATTCTCACCTCCTTTTAGGAAAAGTGCATCCTTTGACTCAAGAAAATGAAAATCAAATTCCCCAGAAATTTCAAAATCTACTGGATGCCAATTATGATGCAGGCCTAAGTAATAGAGATCCTTTATTCCTAAAACATCTTCTATTAATTGACCGCGATAAGTTATCTGATCAAGTTCGGATGTCGTGACACTCAAAATACCTTTGTGTTTTCCGTTTGGTTTAACCAAAATACAAGCCAAAGCTTCTCCTCGATTAATCAATAAAGAACATGCACTTCATATTTTCCGAAGGTTTGATGAATAATCAAATTTTTAAACCCTGCATTTGCAATCCACTCCAGATATGTCTCTCGTCCAATTGTGTGACGCAGATAAGGAAGATTCGACTCCGGTAAAAATTTAATTTCAGTTTTATGCGCCTTTTCACTTGGCGGTTCAAAAAACTCAATGATTGTTTTTTTGCCGAAAAGTTTTGCCTTTCTAAGTGCCAATTCAGGTGAATCGAGCATTTCCAGCACATGGCAAAATAGGCATATGTCATAGGGACGTGCCAACGCGTCCCCCAATACCAGTTCCGGATTTTCAGCGTCACCCACAATCCAAGTTTGATTTGGGTGTTTGAGAGTTGCCGACTCAACCAACGCGCTTGAGATATCAATTCCAGTCCAGTCAACTTTTATCTCAGTATCCAGAACTAGATCCAACCGTTCTCCATTCCCTGACCCAAACTCGAGTAACCGCAAGGCCCTTCGAGTTCCGTTTTCGTCAGTTTGAATATCTGAATAAGTATCCGAAATGAGTGAAACCACCTTGTTGCGAGCGCTCTGCTCTCTACTCTCATCAGATCGGAGATAGTTTTTAGCAAACTTTGGATCGAACGCCCGCCAAGCATTCAATTCCATGCAGAACAGTTTAGACGTTTTTTATCACGTCATTGAATGATTACTCAGGAATTTGTAATTAACCACTCTTTCAAATGAGTTACTATCTAATCAATGTGGGATTTTGCGATCTTGAAGCGATATAAATGTTCAAGATAGTTAATTTATTTACAGATACTTGGCGTCTTCTTTCGAAATCTGGGCACAGATCAGTATTTCTATATTCTTTCTTTCTTTTCATTTCAATACTGTTCGATGGTGCCGGACTGTGGATGATCTCAAGGGCATCAATTGGATGGCTAGACAGAGCTTCAACTTCGCCTGCTCAAGATATTGCAAATCAAGCCATTCTTGGCGTTTTTCTTCTCATTTCAAGGAGTTTAACGATCGGCTTAATTTCTCTTTTTAGTTTTCGGCAGCTGATCAAGGAGGAGGTGAGGCTTGCTCTTGATAATTACAGGTCCATACAATCGATCCCCTTCGAAATAGCAAAGGAAATGCCCCTAAGTAACTACTACGACATTACGCAACAGTCTCCACAAGTGGCCGTTCATACATTAATCATCAATTCAGTGACTATTGCAATAAATTGCTTGAATATTGTTGTTATCTTTGCACTGCTCTGGTCAATTGATAAGAGTACTGCGATTGGAACAGTTGCATATTTTTTAGTTATCGGCTTGATACAGCACTTTATTCTCACAAGAGCAAGCTCAAAGATCGGTGAATTCAAGCAGCAATCTTTTGAACAATACCAAAACGATATCCTCACAGCATTTCGATTCTCAAAGGTGCTGAGAGTAATGCATTCAAATTCATTCATCAAAAAACTCGAAAGTTCCCGAACTGCGACGGGAAGATCGCTAGTGAATACAAAGCTAATCCAACTTGCACCAAGGCTTACATTAGAAACTGGTTTAGTTTTAGGTGTAATAGTGCTATATCTCGTAGGAAGATTAGTTGCGAATTCAGTTGATATAGCAGGTAATTTGGTTTTGTTTCTTTTGGCCGGATTCCGAGTCATTCCAATTATTTCATTTGTTCAATCACTGTCTGTATCAATAATTGGTGAATTGGCTTATCTCGATACCGAATCAAAAGTGTTGAGTAAAGGCAAAATCTTTCATTCGACTACTGACAGAAACTTTGAGACTGAAGCATTGGGAGAGTTTGAAGTGCTTCGATTAGATAATGTCTCCTACTCATACCCAAATTCAACCGCTAACGCTGTTGAATCAGTTTCGATTTCCTTTTGTAGAGGAAAGATTTATGCGATCGCGGGTCTTCCGGGTTCAGGTAAATCAACATTAATGGATCTTTGCCTTGGGTTGCTAAAGCCGTCGTCCGGGACAATCTGTTCTTCAAGTGAAGAACTTGTTTTCGGGTATGTCCCACAGGATACAGAGTTGTTTGATGGACAAATTTGGTCGAATATCGCACTTGAGTGGAGTGACGAAGCAATTGACTCTTTTGCTATGTCGAAAACACTTGACATAGTTTCGAATATAAACATTTTACGAGAATTTATATCAGAAAATGATAGTGCGACGAACCTTTCTGGTGGACAAAAACAATTAATTTGTCTCCTTAGGGCCTTATACAGAAATCCTGACATTTTGTTCTTAGATGAAGCTACGAGTTCACTTGATAACTCGTCTGACAATCAGATTAATGAAATGCTTCAATTTGAAAAGCGAAATAGAGCCGTGATCGTTATTGCTCATAGATTGTCCAGCATTAAGTACGCAGACGAAATCATCTTCATGGATTCTGGAACTGTCATGGCGAATGGGACATTTGATCAAATACAAGAAAACGTCAAAGAATTTGAATTACTTTTTCAAAGACAACAAGATTTTTAGCGGATCTTAACTGACTTCTAATTTCGAGGGTTTATCTTCCATGCGTTTAGACCAAAACTAGATTATTAATGCTGTGACGCTGTATTGCGTTTTCTGCAAAACGCAGTCTGTAAACCAAGTTTCACGCCAATCACCAAACTTGTCTCTGGGAACAATGTCGTTGAGTGAGCCACTTCCTTGCCAGTTATCTCGCCTAGCCATGAAGTCGTAGCCGGATTCGATTACCTTCACACCTCCAGCAACCTCAAATTGTCTCATGACTTAAACTAAGTGATATGAGAAGGATAAAAGAAGCTTTTGTTTTTTGTGTTTTTCATTTAAGCCAGATCTTGGTGAGTCCGATTATGTCAGTTGTTGTTTTCCTACCATTTATTCGCTCAAATGTTTCCCAAATTCGCATAGGTCACATAAAAACACTACGCAAGAACGGATTCGTAGCAATCCCAAACTTTTACACAAAAAAATATTGTGAATCAATAATTCATAGTTTTGACAATTACGAGTCAGAAAATTTGACTTCCCTGATACATAATTCAGATATACGATTGTTCCATGCAGAAGTCGTTATCAAGCAACTTGATATATTTTTTGATAATCAATTACTAGATAGAATTGCAAGTTCATACATCGGTTTCCCAACCTGGAATTCAGGTTGCTTGGTGAATCGAGTTCCTCCCATGTCTGGTGAGTTTGGATCGGGCGGTTCATGGCATCGTGACGCAAATTTCCCACAATTCAAGGCACTGGTGTATCTATCAGAGGTCCATGAAACCAATGATGGTGCATTTCAATACATCGATCGCTCCAACCGAATTTTTCGAATTCTTAAAGACCCTTTTTTATTGGGTCGTCGAATTAGCAACACGCGTTGGTCCGAAAGTGAAATCCAAAAACTGTACTCAACTGCCAGCATAAAATCGGTGTTAGGATCTTCAGGAACTTTGCTCCTATTTGATACCTCGCTATTGCATCGAGGTGCTGCGAATCTGCATGAATCCAAATCCCGATATGCGATGACGAACTACTACTACCCTTTATTTGGTTCGATACGTCAATACTTATGAGGAAAATTCGAGTATGTGCGGTACCATCCGCATATTTTTTTCTTCGAAGAATTTTGCATGTTTTTGGAATATCCATTACAAGAATCGAGAAACCCCACAATTCAATAACCTCAGTTAATTTGAATATCGGCTCATCTGATTACTCGATTCCAGGCTTTACCAATCTTGATATGCCATCAGAATGGTATGGCAAAGCCCAAAAACGAAACTCCTATATTCCTTTTAATGCAGTGACTGATGTGCTTCCATTTGCTCCGGAGTCAGTTGACAATATATACCTGTCTCATGTTGTAGAACACCTTCCCGATCAAGTCGTGAAGAATCTGCTTTTAAACGCCTTTACAGTACTTAGACCAGGCGGGGTAATAAGAATCTGTACGCCAGACGCAAAATTTTTATGGAAGATTTCGACATTTCAAAATAATTATTGGGGGCGTCTTTCAGACGATTTTACGCGCGAATTGAAAGATGTCTCCTCTTTACCGGATGCATATGATTTCCTTTCATTTGAACTTGCTTCCTGGTCCAGATTTCATGGGCACTCTGAAAAGTCACAACTTGATGAGATACACCAAACATTAGGCAATCTAAGTTTTGAAGATTGTATGACAGCGATTACATCAGAAATTGATTACGATCAAGGTAGACCCGGAAGACACATTTCCTGGTGGTCAATTGAGAAGTTTACCGAGCTTTTTAGTGAATTACCTATTGATAATTATCTTGTTTTGGAATCCAAGTATCAAGGGTCGATTTCTCCAGCAATGACCGGTTACTACTTTGACAAAACTGTTCCTTTTTGTTCTCTCTACGTTGAGATCACAAAAATGCACACTCAACCAAACAAATAATTTCTTTGAGCGCTCTACGGTAGTCAAAAAACCGTGACAACTGCGAAAATGGCCTTGCCAAATCTCCGGTGTCAATCCGACTCTAAAAACGATTTGATTTTCCGGTGAGACTTGGCCAAACAGAATTGTAAATGACTACAGATATCTAACCTATTAACGTTTGCTCTCCACACCAATTCTGGAATAGTCGCACTAATTGGAATTGTGAATAATTTCTAACAGCGTACTTCTTGCTAATTCCAAAGAAGTTGATATGTAATTTTTGTGGGAGCCTTTAGACCTAATTTCACTATCCAACAACTTAGATAAATCATTGACGTCACCAGCGGTCCAGGAAAAAACGCCCTCCTGAATCTCTCTGTCATATAGGACCTTGGATTGTTCTCCATACAGCAGGCTGGGGACTCCTAGCGCTAAACAATCAAATGCAACAGAGCTAAACGCAGAGATATGGAGATTGGAGCCTGAAATAGTTGAAACTAGATCGGCTGAACTATCTTCTATTTCAAATTTAGTTTTTAATTTCATCTTTCTTAATTGTCTTAACTCTGCTATATCCTCAGGATCGTTGGGATGGCGCCTGAATTTGAAGTGGATATTTGAGTGTTCGAACTTTAAAAATTCTAGAACAAAGTCGGGAATTCTTTTTTGCATATCAAAGCTGGGAGATTGAAGCGAAAATAAGACAATTTTTGCGGATGATTCTGTCGACAACTTCAAACGACGTTTGCCAGTGTTGTCAGCCAACTTTGTTTGCCGAAATTCCTGCCACGGGTATCCACCAACAATTGTTTTAGGTCTTGAGGATTTTTTCATGCCATGTTGAATACGATTCGCACTTTCATTACCCCAACACCAAAAAATATCGGGTAGTAGCTCGTAACCATTTTCAGGGATACAGCTCCAACCGGCATACATCCCGTGCACTTCTCCGCCATGCTGAATGTCAATTACTTTTACGTCACGTTGATGTGCTGCTGCAATTATTCCTAATAAATCGTACGAATACCAGACACTTATAAAAATCTGTCTTGTATTTGGGAACCTAGACAGTAAATCACATCCCATAACATATGATTTTGAAAACACTTTAACTCCGAGCCCAATTGCCGACCAGAGACTTTCCATTGAAACATCTAGCTGGCTCAAATATGTAGGAAGGCCGGACTCTTCGAGTCCAAGAATCTTTAGCTCTGGAACCGAGCGGCGAGCTCGGAGGCGTTCGGTGGAATTGTACGAATTTCTGAGCTTTGGAATACCCAGAATAAACATCTTTTTAACAGTGCCCGGTTCGGTTAAATGAGCTAGGGGATCCATAATTCGATCGAAGGAGTTTCGGATGCCTTTGATTCTGACACGATGTTGAGAGCGACCAATGAATAGCACTTCTATCTTTTTATCTACTGCCCTTGATGTTTTTTTTGTCAACAAATAAATCAATCCAAATTTGTTAAGTACGTATTCGATTTTTTGAATTAGACTGTGTCCGCTTCCAATAACTAACTTCTTCTGAGTATCAGCCCTGGTAAGTTCAGACCAAAGGATTGATCTAATAAGTGGCCAAGCTTTTACTCCATTAACAGTAATTGAGTTAATGTTGCAACTATCTTCTATCTCTTTGAGAACAATTTTTACTTCTGAAAGTTTCATTTTAAACTTTTTTGGGAAGCCCAATTTTGTTGCCACATTGAAGCGAGCCAACGATACGCCCAGGTGTCTATTCGTTCGGCGGCTGCCTCAGCAAAGTTCTGTTTCCAACGCAGAGCACCGATTGTTGAGCCACAGATTTTTTGAATATCTTTCACTGATGCATTCTTGGCCCAGGTCATATCGTCATCGTATTTTTGCCAAGCTCTATCCCATGTTGCCCAGGCGTATGACTCTGGATAGATGCTCAGGCGCGAGGCACTATCGGGATGAGTGAGGTGCTCTTTGGGCACAAGGTTGTAGCCGTTAATGTGAGCAACTTTGATGTCTTCTTGATACGCCATGAGGTTGTAATCGAGAAATTCTAAATGTTATGGGCCGGCGCGCACGTCATCTTCGAGCACGATGACTCTTGCATATTCATTGTTTGCCCAAGTCACGGCGTCAACTACTGCTCTCCGTAGACCAAGATTCGACTTTCTGAATCTTGTGTGGCTTAAAGCATCCCATGTGATCTCGCTTACCAGTTCTTGAGTTTGGCGCACGAGATTTGCATCGTTTGGCAGATTACGCCGTGGGCCATCTACTGCAAGGAGAATCAATTTGGGTTTGAGAAAGGCCAAGCTTTGAGTCAGGCCGCGCATTTGTTGCGGTCGGTTATAACCCAACAGAAGTAAAGGGGTTTTATCAGCCACCCTTCAGATTGTATGACATGAAATAGATTGGTTTCCAATGTTGACTTCTTCCACACGAGCAAAAATTCTCGAATCCAAAATTCTTCCCGTGATTGTATTTCCTTATCGCTTTTGTCTCATAATTCGGTATCTATTTGGAACTCTTAAAAAAACTGTCCTATGGCTATTTCGCAGTAAAGAATTTGCGAACTTTACTTATGATTTGACGCCTTCTAATAAGGAGTACTTAGCCTGGTTCATTGCCAATGTTTGTGACACATCAGATGGGGAAATTAGAGATTACTTTGAAGAATTGGAATCAAACGTTGGTCTCAAAAAATACATAAACGATCGATTGCAACAACATAGACGTGGCAACGAAATCTCTAGAGAGGCATTTTTTGGTCGGAGAATCGGCTGGTATGCAATTGTGCGAGCCACAAAACCAAAGATTGTTGTCGAGACCGGAACCGAGAAAGGTCTAGGTTCGCTTGTACTCGCAGAAGCATTAATAAAAAATAAATATGGAAGTCTGATTACCATTGATATCGAACCGTCTTCTGGGTTATTGATTGGCCCAGAATATGGGGGGGGTAATTGAGCGCGTGATTGAAGATTCATTACAAGTGATTTCTAGGATTGATCGCATTGATTTGTTTATTCACGACTCGGATCACAGCGCCGAGCACGAATCTCGTGAGTTCAAGTTATTGCAGTCACGCTTATCGGCAGATGGAATTGTGCTTTCTGACAACTCCCACGTGACGACAGAACTTGCAAAATATAGTCAGGAACATGGCAGGCGTTTTGTATATTTTTCCGAACAGCCACTTAACCATTGGTACCCTGGCGCAGGTATCGGTGTGTCTATGAAGGGCTTGTGATGTTGATTTATACCGGTGCCGATGGCAACTATGCATTGCAAGCACAAGTGTGGATGTTGTCGATGGTGAAGACTCAACGATCGCCTGTCAGGCTGATGGTCTTTGGAAATGACTGGAGTGACAAAGACCGATCGGTGATGAAGGACCATGAGACCAACCTGGTGAAGGTTGAGTTTTGCGGGGTCGATGGAACACAGTTCTCTAACGTGCAGTTGAAAAACGGGTTTCCGCTTGCTACGGCCTACAACCTACTTGCACCGTTGTACTTGCTCGGTGCTGAATCTCGAGCCATATATATGGACGCCGACATGGTGGTGACAGAGGATCTCTCACCACTTATGGGAAAAGCAGTTGGTGTCTCCAGTTGGCGCAGTGCTTGATGCTCACATTGTATGGATGGCCTCGCCATCCATGTGGCGACCGTGGAAAGAAGAAGGGCTAGAACCACTAACGCCATATTTGAATACTGGTCTGATGTTGTTGGATTTAGATCGGTGGCGAGCCGACAAACTGACTGAGCGAACCCTTGAATATTTAGAGAAGTACGAATTGCCCTGTGTCGACCAAGATGCGTAAAATCTTGCATAAAGGAGTGTGTTTGACCAACTGCATCCACGATATAACTCGATGCAGTATCATCATCTGAAGACTCTGCGCTATTTAGACACAGTGGAGTCGGATTAGAAAATTGGAGAAGCAATTACTCAACCGGCAGTGATTCACTATCACCGCTCATTTTTTGGAAAACCATGGAACTATGGATGCAAGCATCCTGGTAAAAAATTGTGGAGATCGCTTGCAGATGAAGTGAGCCCGAATTGGCACAAGCAATTTGACTTTATTAGCTCAGAACGCGCCTTTGCAGCAAAGCAGGCGAAAATGACAACACTTGATTCGCGCACACACGACTATTCACTTGACATGTTGGATTATGGAAAAACCAAATGACGAATTTTGATTCAGTTGACTCGCCATGGGCTCGAGTATTTTCTGAGGCCAATGGACTGCTTGGCCTAATTGAATTTGCTGGTCTCCCGTTTGTACCCAAGCGGTTTTTTGGCTGTCTGCTATTGAGGGAGACTCCATGAGAGCAGATCATGCTCATCGAACGTGCCATCAAATACTTGTGTGTTTAGCGGGGTCACTCACGGCAACAATTACAACAGTTTCAAACGAAATTGTTGTCCACACCATGTCGGTAGGTTCAATCATTCATCTCAGGCCGCTGCACTGGCTAGAGTTAATCATATTTTCATCCGATGCAGTGCTTGGAGTACTCGCGAGTGAACCATACAGTCAAGATGAATACATTACTGATAGATCCGAATTTTTTGGCTTACCGAACTGAACTTCTGAAACTTTTAGTGATCCACAAATCCTTCAGTTAACGACCTAGACCTTGATATAAATAACCAGCATCTACCCATAGATGCTTGTCAAGAATATTTCTGCATTCAATTTATGAAAAACTGCTCTGGATACTTAAAATCTTCCTTAGTAGAATGCGGGAAGCGGCAGAATAAAACAGTGATAGAGGAATGAACTCGTAACAGGTGGCTCGTAAGTTCAATTCTGGTCTCGGGCGTCGCTTGAGAGTCGGTCGTCGGCGCTTAAGATCTGAGTTGTGGACCG
>Ga0172376_10004828_pt1 | contig 15246 bp, 15 predicted proteins | sample Lak35m_FD_121114 | JGI IMG/M metagenome (GOLD analysis project Ga0172376, IMG submission 121114) | Freshwater microbial communities from Kabuno Bay, South-Kivu, Congo - kab_092012_35m | ecosystem: Environmental > Aquatic > Freshwater > Lake | place: Democratic Republic of the Congo: South-Kivu...
CTTTGGCAAGCGGTCTACTCGAGCGATCTACCTTGCAAGCCGATAGAATTTGGAAATGGCTCTCGACATCCCCTCCGAGTCGCTTTGGCAGGCGGTCTGCACCGTCACGAGCAGCTCCATCCTCGTCATCGATCGGGCCGGCACGCTGCTCTTCGCCAATCGGCTCGAGCAGGGCCGCGCTCTCGAGGAGCTCCTTGGCCGCAACATCCTCGAATTCACTCCCCCGGAATCGGAGCAGGAGATCCGCGGGGCGCTCGAGGCGGTCTTTTCCCACGGGGGCGTGCATGCCTTCGAGACGGTCGCGCGGCATCTCTCCGGCGCGCTTGCCTGCTATGCCGTGCGGGCCTGCCCGATCGAGGTGGATGGCCAGCGCGTGGCCGCACTGCTCTGCGTCGACGACGTCCTGCCGCTGAAGACCTCGGAGGAGACGCTCCGCCACGAGCGGCACGTGCTCGGGCAGTTGCTCGAAATCCAGGAGCGCGAGCGGCAGCTGGTGTCCTACGAGATCCACGACGGCCTGTCCCAATACCTCGCCGGCGCCATGATGCACCTGCAGGCGCTCGAACACGCCTCCTCCACGGGCACGCTCGACGACGGGCGGCACAGGCACGACCTCGACGAGAGCCTCCGGCTCCTGCGGGCCGCCGTGGATGAATCGCGTCGGCTCATCGGCGGACTACGGCCTCCCGCCCTCGACGAACTCGGCATCGTGGAGGTGATCGAGTCACTCGCCGCCGAAGCCCGCAGCTTCATTCCGCGGGTCGATTTCCATCACCAGTTGCGGCAGGGCCGCCTCCCCCCGGCCATCGAGACCACGATCTTTCGGATCGTGCAGGAATCGCTCTCCAACGCCCGCAAGCATGCCGGGGCACACGCCGTGACGATCTCGCTCGACCAGCCCGACGCAGCCCACGTGAGCCTCGTCGTTCGCGACGACGGCGTCGGCTTCGATCCGCGGCTCGTGCCACAGGATCGGTTCGGCCTCGAGGGTATCCGCCAGCGGGCGCGACTCTTCGGCAGCGAAGCCGAGATCGAGAGCGCGCCGGGAAAGGGAGCGACGATCCGCGTGTCCCTGCCGCTCGCCGCCGCCGCCGACCGCTGACGTCTGCTCGTTGGCCCTATTGCTGCTGGATGTCGTCGTCTGCGAGCGCGGGGGCCACCCGCACGACCTCATGCATTGGCACGTCGAGCGGCGCGAGCTGGTCGTGCCAGGAGAGCGACGGGAGCCGGTCGAGCGTGCGAGTGGCCACCCGCACCTGGATCGTCTCGTCGCCGGCGCCGCGATAGGTGCCCTTGTTCGGCGGCACGTCGGTAAAGTCACGCCCCACCGCCGTCTTCACGAAGTGGCCGTTCACCGGGCAGCCATTCGTCGGGTCAAAGCCCGTCCAGCCGACGTCGGGCAGCCAGACCTCGCACCAGGCATGGCTCTGCGACTCCTTGTTGGGCCGGTGGATATAGCCGCTGACATACCGTGCCGGCACCCCGAACGACCGGAGGACGGCGATCATGAGATGCGTGAAGTCTTGGCAGACGCCCTTGCCGTGCGCGAGCAGGTGGTCGATCGGCGAGGTGGCGTCGGTAACGTCGCGGGCATACTCGAAGCGGCCGCGGATGCTCTCGGCGACCTGGCAGACCCACATGCCGACCCGCATCCGCGGCAAGGGCCGGAGTTGAGCCAAGAGCGGCTCGAGCAGCGGGCTGGCTCGCACCGGGCCGCGGAGCGGAAGGTAGTCGAGCGCCTCGAGCGGCAGCTGCCATTCCTCCGCCGGCGGGCGGTCGGAAAAAACCGCTTGGCTGGCGATCGGGCCAACCCCCGCGTCTTCGGTTTCGACGACGCTCGCGGCCAGGATGCGCACGGTCGTGGGGGGCTTTAGCAGATTGAAGTGGTGCACCCGGTTGCCGAAGCCATCGAGGTAGTTGCTGATGGCGACCGGCTGGCCGACGCTGATCCGGAAGGAATGGCAGCGCTGCGCGGCGTCGCTCACCGGCTCCATCCGCAATTCGCAGAGCCACTCGCTCACCGGCTGCGAGTATTCCATCGCGGTTTCGTGCTGGATTTCGAGGATCATGGGCGTCTCCGGGAAAACCCCGGTGCGGGGCGGCCGTTCACTGCAGGGAATATTGCTGCTGGAGCAAGTGGCCGATGCGGGCGCACCGTGCGACCGCGTCGGCGAGCACGGGATGCACGGCGGCTGCATCGAGCGCCGTGTCGTCGAGATAGACCAGATCGTTGAGCAGCCGGCCGACCGTGCGGACGACCTCGTCGTCACAGCGGTCGGGGAGCCGGCCGCTGATCTCGGTAAGCGACTGCATGATCCGCGACAGGCAAAACCGCACGGAGTGGGGGAAGTCGGGGTTGACGAGCAGGAATTCCACAACCCGCTCCGGCTCGACGCGGCTGATGTAGAGCCGCTGGTAGGCCTCGAAGGCGGCACAGTTTTTGAGCACCGCAGCCCATTGCAACGTGCTGATCGGCAGGTCGGCCGATTCCGACCGCTCGAGGAGGCCGAAGCGGCTGTCGAGGATCCGCAGCACCTTGTCGGCCCGCTCGAGATGCCGCCCGAGCTGGATGAAGTGCCAGCCCTCGTCGTGGGTGAGCGTGGCATCGCAGACGCCGTGAAAGAGCAGCACGCCCAGCTGGGCCTCCTCGCAATAATCGTGGGGCGATTCGGCCACGCGCGCCTGGAGCGAGCGATCGGAAAGCCGCCAGTGGAGCTTGTTGAGCTCCCGCCACATGGCCGGGCTGATCGAGCCGCGGATGCTGCGGGCGTTGTTTCGCGAGCGGTTGACGCACGAGATCACGCTTCCGGGATTGCTCGTGTCGACGAGCAGCCAGCGCTGCACCGCAGCGACAGGATGTTCTCCTGGCCGCATCTGCGGGGGCGGCTGCCGCAGGAGCGAGAGCAGCGAATTCCACTCGAGCTCGGCCGGATTCGCGAGCACGCCGTGCAAATCAAGCTCGTTTTGAAACGTCACGTCCACCGCCCGCGCAAGATGATCGGCCCGCTCGAGGTAGCGGCTCATCCAAAACAGGGCGTCGGCGACACGGCTGAGCATGCGCTGCCTCAAGGCCCCGGGGCGTGCGACGGGGAAGGGGGAAGAGAACGATCGGCCAGGATCCAGGTATCTTTGCTACCGCCCCCTTGGGAGCTATTCACCACGAGGCTGCCCTTCGGCAGGGCCACGCGCGTGAGGCCGCCGGGCGTCACCGTGACCCGTTCGCCGCAGAGCACGAACGGCCGCAGATCGACATGGCGGCCTTCGAGCCGGCCGTCGATGAAGGTCGGGTGGGTCGAAAGCTGGATCGTGGGCTGTGCGATGAAATCCCGCGGGTTTGCCAGGATCGCCGCACGAAATTCCTCCCGCTGCTCCTTCGTGGAGGCGGGGCCGACGAGCATGCCGTAGCCGCCCGACTCGTTGACCCGCTTCACGACGAGCTTGTCGAGGTTGTCGAGCACGTGGCTGCGCTGGGCCGGAATCTCGGGGCGGAAGGTCTCCACGTTGTTGAGCAGCGGATCCTGCTTCAGGTAGTAGCGGATCATGTCGGGCACGAAAGGATAGATTCCCTTGTCGTCGGCGATGCCCGTGCCGATGCTATTGGCCAGCGCCACCGTGCCGGCCCGATAGGCGTTGACCAGACCTGGCACGCCGAGCGCGCTATCGGGGCGAAACGTAAGCGGATCGAGGAAGTCGTCGTCGATTCGCCGGTAGATCACATCCACCCGCTGACGGCCCCGCGTGGTCCGCATGAAGACCCGGTTGCCGTCGACGAGCAGGTCGCGGCCCTCCACGAGCTCGATCCCCATCCGCTGGGCGAGGAAGCTGTGCTCGAAATAGGCGGAGTTGTACATGCCGGGGCTGAGCAAAACGACGGTGGGCTGCGGCACCGATTCCGGTGCGATGAATTGCAGCACGTCAAGCAACGCGGCGGGGTAGTCGTCGTTGGGCAGCACGTCGTAGTCATTGAAGAGCGACGGAAACACCCGCTTGAGCACCTGGCGGTTTTGGAGCATGTAGCTCACGCCCGAGGGCGTGCGGGCGTTGTCTTCGAGGACGAGATACTCCCCGTCGGCCGAGCGGATCAGATCCGTGCCGCAGATGTGGATGTAGATCCGGCGGGGCACGTTGGCGCCGACGAACTCGCGGCGAAAGAAGCCGCCCTGGAGCACGAGCGGTGCGGGCACCACGCCATCGCGCAGGATGTGCTGCTCGTGGTAGACGTCCCACAGGAAGAGGTTGAGCGCGTGGATCCGCTGGATCAGCCCTTCCTCGATTCGACGCCACTCGGAGGCCGGGATGATCCGCGGCACCGGATCCATTGGCCAGACCCGCTCGATCCCCTCCTCGGCGCGGTAGACGGTAAAGCCGACGCCGTCCTGCCGCATCGACAGATCGGTCATCGCCTTCCGGCGTCGAAAATCATCGACGGTCGTACGCCGGAGTTGCTCGTGGAGGGGTCGATAATGCGGCCGCGGCACGCCCGCCCCGCCTTCGCGGGAAAACATCTCGTCATAGGCGAGGCCGAGCTCGTAGTCATCGAGCAGTCCCTGCGCCGAGGAAGAATGGTGCACCGAGGCGTGGTCGACGGTAACCGAAGTGGATTTCATGAGATACGTGCCCGACCGACCAGAGGCTACCAGGAACACAGTCCGCATGCGCGCAAACCGGGCAACGGATGCCCGTGCTCGTGGCACGCACGATCATGCGTGAGTGGGAAGAATCCGCCTTTTTCCTTGACGAAAAGACCGCGGGGCTTAGTCTGCCTCTTTCCGATCTCCCGATACTGCAAGTTTCGCGCCAATTCTCCACCCTCGAGGCTTTCCGATGACCTATTGCGTCGGCATTCGCACCCACCAGGGGCTCGTCATGGCCTCCGATTCGCGGACCAATTCGGGCATCGACCAGGTCGAGATCTGCCGAAAGATGCACAACTTCGTGATGCCGGGCGAGAGGATGTTTACGATCCTCTCGAGCGGCAGCCTCTCGCTGACGCAATCGGTAATGACCAGGCTCGAGCAGGAATTTCGCGCGGGGAAGGGACTGGCGGGCGCAGCCAACTTCTACGAGGCGGCGCGGTGCGTGGGGCGGCAGGTGCGGGAGGTCGGGGTGCTCGATCGGGAGTTCATGGAGCGCGACCACATCGCCTTCTCCGTGAACCTGCTGATCGGCGGCCAGATCCGCGGTGAGCCGCCACAGCTCTACATGATCTATGCGCAGGGCAATCCACTGCGATGCACGCGGCTCTCCCCCTACCTGCAGATCGGCGAGAGCAAGTATGGCCGCCCGATCCTCGACCGAGGCATTCGCTTCGGCGAAACGACGCTCGAGCAGGCGGTGAAATACGCGATCATTTCGCTCGACTCCACGATGCGATCGAACGTCGCCGTGGGGCCGCCGATCGATCTGCTCGTCTATGGCAACGACGACCTTGCGGTCAGGCGCTACCGGCGGCTCGAAGCCAGCGATCCCGAGCTCGGCGAGATTCGCTCGAGCTGGGAGCAGGCCTTGCGGGGCGCGATCAAGACCTTGCCACAGATCGACTTCTCCGCCCCGCCGCCGCCACCGGACCAGCTCGGTGTCGTCTGCACCGGCAAGCCGTAGTCCGCTTCCCGTAGACCGCTTGCTCCCGTAGACCGCTTCGTCCCGAAGCGGATCCCTGATCCGCTTGCGGAGCAAGCGGTCTACTCAGCCGCTCAGGCGGCCTTGCGCAGGCCGTCGAGCGACCGGCCCAGCCGGCGGCGGCCGGTCGTGGCCGTGGCGGTCGTTTCCAAAACGTCTGCCGCCTTGGCCTCATGCTGCACGGCCAGCCGTTCGCGGAGCGACTGTGCGAGCGCCGGCCCGAGATCCTCGCCCCGCGTGCGGGTGCCGACATCCTCGACCGCATCGGCCAGCCCGAGCACCACAGCCTGACGAACCCCCTCGCGCAGCCAGTCAAAGAAACTCATCGCAGCATCTCCCCCTGAATCCGATTCATTCCCATCCCCACGTGGGAAGGTATCGGCTTCGTCAGGGCGAGGATTGCACCGATCGGTCGCCGCGGACGGCTCTCGGCTTCTGGGCAGACTCTGCCGCCGCCCCCGCCGAGCGGCCGAGGCAAACGAGGCACATGTCGTCGCTGCGGACCTGCCCGGCGGCGTGCCGCTCCACATCTCCCAAAACCCGCCGCCCCAGTTCCTCGGCATTGTTTACCGGATCTGCCAGGGTCCGCATCAGCCTGCCGAGGCCGTAGGTGCGATGCTCGTGGTCCATGGCCTCGCTGATGCCATCGGTGTAGAGCACGAGCGTCGCCCCGGGCTCGAAATCGACATCGACCCTGAGATACTCATGTTCCGGATCGACGCCGAGCGGCAGCCCGGACTCCTCGGCACCGACCGTCCGAACCGTGCCCGCCATATCGCGCAGAAAGACGGGAAGGTGTCCCGCATTGACGATCGACAGGCGGTGGGAAGACGGATCGAGCACCGCGACGACGAGCGTGGCGAATCGGTCATCCCAGCCGCTGCGACAAAAGCTCTCGTTGATCCGCGACACCGCCTGGGCGGCATCGCGTTCGATGGCGAGGCAATACCGCACGTCGGCCGACAGGGTCGCCATGACGAGGGCGGCCGAAACCCCCTTGCCGGAGACGTCGGCCAGCACGACCGCCATGCGGCCATCCGGCAGCGGCACATACCCGAAAAAATCGCCGCCGATCTGATGGGCCGGTTCGTAGTAATCAAACACCTCGTATCCCGGGATCTCGGGAGGGCGAGCGGGCAAAAGCCCCTGCTGCACCCGGTGGGCGAGTTCCAGGTCGCGGTTCAGCTGCTCGCGATTGATCCGGTCGTCGTGGGCGAGCGCCTGCTCGATCGCCTGGGCCAGTTGCCCCGCGATGCCCGCCAGCACGTCGAGATCCTGCTTGCCGAACACGTGCCGCAGATCCTGCGAATCGATCTGCACGACGCCGAGCACGCTGCCGTTGGCGCCGATGAAAGGCACGCACATCACCGAAAGAATCCGGCAGTCTGCCACGCTGTCGGCCATCTTGAAGCGGCTGTCGTTCGTGGTGTCGGCGGAGAGGATGGCGCGGCGCGACTGCACGACCTTGTCCATCAGCGACAGGCTGAGCTTCAGCGGCCCTGGCTCGACGCCTCCCCGCTGCTTGCGGGCGCGGAGCACGAGCCGCTGCGACTTGGAGTCGGTGAGCAGCACAAACCCGCGCTCGGCGTTCGGAAAGATCTCGAACAGTCCGTCGAGCAGCCGCGGCAGCACCTCGCCGAGCGACAGCGACGCGCCGACCGCCCGGTTCAGGCCGAGCACGGCCCGCAATTTCGCCTCCGGGAACGCGCCCACGTCGCCGTCCGAAGAGGGCTTGGAAACGTCCACCTGCGACACGATGGCGGAATCACCGACCCCCGACTCGACGATCTCCGCGCCGAGGCCAAGCGCCGAGTCGGAAAGCACTCGTTCGGCAGAAAGCGGCATGTTCGAGGAGAACTGGAGCCGCTGGTCGCAGATCTGCACCTCGTCGCCGTCCTCGAGCAGCCGCTTGCCTTCAAACGGTTTGCCGTTCACGGTCGTGCCGTTGCGGCTGCGAAGATCCTCGATGAATGCCATTAGGCCGACGACGGTGATGGCGGCGTGCTGCCGGCTCACCGACGAGGCGTCGAGCACGAGGTCGCAGGCGGGGTGCCTGCCGATGACCGTGCGTTCCTGGACGAGCCGAAACCGCTCGCCCGCATGAGGCCCGCTTTTGATCTCGAGGGCACACGTAGCCACGGGACACTCGACTCCTGGTACTCACGGACTGATGGTGGCGAAGTAGCGCGGACCTGCCACCGCGGGGCAGAGATCGCTCAGGCCTCGCGGCCAGGCGAGCGGAATTGCCTCTCGGCGGATGAGTAGGTACGCTCGACTCCGATCGGAAGCAGCATACCGGCTGCGGCCGCTCCCGTGCGATGGTCCCGCGTCTCCCCCGGCGCCGGCAACCTGGCAGTACGGCCCCTTGGGGAATGGTGTAACGGTAGCACGACTGGCTCTGAACCAGTTAGTCTAGGTTCGAATCCTAGTTCCCCAGTTTTATCTCTCACGCGCCGAGGGGCTTTCGCAAGCGGTTGGAGCGGCGTTCGGCAGGGCATACTTCGGCGGCCATCTCTCACGCGCCGAGGGGCTTTCGCAAGCGGTTGGAGCGGCGTTCGGCAGGGCATACTTCGGCGGACATCTCTCACGCGCCGAGGGGCTTTCGCAAGCGGTTGGAGCGGCGTTCGGCAGGGCATACTTCGGCGGCCATCTCTCACGCGCCGAGGGGCTTGTCTGAGAGGACCTCACGCGCCGGTGGGCTTGCCGGGGCAGATTCTGAGGCGTTAGGCCCGGAGGGCCGGGTAACCTCCAGCGAGCGGAGCTCGCCAAGGAAAGTTCGACAGGATGTCGAGACTTTCCGTGAAGCTAGTGCCAGCGGCGGAGCCAGCCGCGCCGCCAGAAGAGCGTCACCATGCCCACCGTCGTCGCGAGCATGATGCCTGCCGCCACGATCGCACCATAACGAAAATTCAGAAGCGGCATGTTCCACGGCGACGCGGTGTTGAAGTTCATCCCGTAGTAGCCGGTGATGAACGTCAGCGGCATGAAAATCGTCGCGATCACCGTGAGCACCTTCATCACGTCGTTCATGCGGTTGTTGAGGCTCGCCAAATAGATGTCGCGCAGGTCACTGCCGATCTCGCGATAGCTTTCGGTGAGATCGAGCAACTCCATCGTGTGGTCGTAGCTGTCGCGGAAGTGCTGGCGGGCGTGATCGCCGACGAAGGCGGTCGATTCGCGGCCCAGGGCGTGGAGCACGTCGCGGGTCGGCCAGAGGGCGCGGCGGAGCGTCATCAGGTCGGTTCGCACGTCGTGGATCCGGCCGAGCAGGCCGCGAGTGGGATTATCGAGGGCCTCCTCTTCGATCGTCTCGAGCCGGTCGCCAAACTGCTCGAGCACCGGGAAGTAGCCGTCGATGACGGCGTCGAGGAGCAGGGCACAGAGGTGGTCGGCGCCCTGCTTGCCCAGCCGGGTGCGGCCGTGGCGAATTCGCTCCCGCACGCTGGCGAAGCCGTCGGGCACGGTCCGATCGTGAAACGTGATGACGTAGCGGTCGCCGAGGAAGATCGCCATTGGATCGGTCACGATCGCGTCGCCGTCAAACCTCGCCATCCGCGCGGCGATCAGCACCTGGTGGCCAAAAACCTCTACCTTCGGCCGTTCGTCGGGCGTGACCGCGTCTTCAAGCGCGAGCTCGCCGATCTCGAACAACTGCCCCACGATGCGGATTGCGGCAGCTTCGCCGAAGCCATCGACGTCGAGCCAGACCACCGGCCACTTCTCGCGGGCAATGGTCAGCTCCTGCGGCGCCGCGACCGTTGATTCGTGGGTGGTCTCACCGTCGCAGGCGATCAGTCGCAGGATCGTGGGCTGGCCGGCCACCTGACGGTCTGCGCTGGCGGCGGCCGGATCGCGATCATTGCGGTGGCGACGGCGACGGCGGTGCTTGCGGGGTGCCACGCGAGGGTCTCCGGCAACGAGGGCTCTGGGAGCGGCGACAAAACCGTTGACACCATACCGGCCTGCCTGGGCTCCGGTCGAATCCGGTCGTCGGGCATGCACGCCGACCGCAGAGCGCGGTATCCTCGCCGCATGCCTCGTGATTCCCACGTCTCCTCGATCGGCGAAGCGCTGGGCTGGGTCTCTCGCATCATGGCGATCGGGCTGACGATGTTTCTGCCGGGCGTGGCAGGCAACTGGCTCGACGCCAAGCTTGGAACGTCGTTCCTCGGGCTGCTGGGGCTGGTGGCGGGATTCAGCGTGGCGATCCTGTCGCTCGCCCGCCTGCGGAGCAGCCGCGACGGGCGGAATCGCTGAGCGGGACATTGTCGGGAGGGAGCGTACGTTGAGGTTCAGGGGTTTGCTGATTCCGGTGGCCGTCGTCATGGCGGCGGCGGCTGCCGCTTTCGTCATCGGGCCGAACAGTCCGGAGAGAAATCGGGCGATCGGCTTCGCGGCAGGCGTCTGCGCCGCCGGCGCGTTTGCCGCCTGGTTCGCGGCGCTGCTGCCCGCGACGAGTGCCGCAGGCCGCGTGGCCGCCCCGCTGGCGGCCGTTTCGCTGCGGATTTTCCCAGCGCTCGTCGCGCTGGGCTGGCTCCAGGCCCGCGGCGCCAGCCTGCGGGCCGCGGGCGCGGATCGTTTTCTCGTCGGGTTTTACCTGGCCATGCTTGCGGCCGAGGTGATCCGAGCCATCATGGAAACGCGTGGTGGTGCCCGAAGCCGCGGGAACGACGAAGTGATTTGACGCCGCGGCCATCGATGCCGCACACTCTCGGCGGCCAGTGTCCTGCCCCAACGGGCGACAAAAAATCTGTCAGGAACGAACCCAAGCGATGTCCGACCATAATCCGATCTACCACCTCAAAGACGCTTATTTCTTCGAGGTTCCCAAGGCCTTGTGGCGGCAAAACTGGCAGACGCTCGACGACGTGCCGCAATTCCTTCGCGACGGGCGGCCCGACATCACCGATGTGGCCGAGTTCAACCACGCGATGGACGGGAAGATCCTGATCCCGCAGCCCTTCGGCACGCTCGACAGCCTGTTCGAAAAGAAGTCGGGCTTCTGCCTCTCGAAATACATGCTGCTGGAACTGCTGTTGGCCGGCATCCTGCTCGTGCTCTTCTCGCAGTTGGCGAAGCGTCTGCGATCCGGCGAGCCGGCGAAGGGGGCATTCACGAATCTCTTCGAGGCGATGATCCTCTTCGTCCGCGACCAGATCGCCCGGCCGGCCATCGACAGCCACGACCACGGGCATGAAGACCACGGCCATGAAAACCACGGACACCATGCTGACCACGGCCATGGGCATGCCACGCTCGCCGGGGCCGGCGGCCCGGTCGTCGAGGTGCATCGCGAGGTGCACGAGGGAGATCAGTTCGTGCCGCTCCTGCTCACCCTCTTCTTCTTCGTGCTCGGCTGCAACCTGCTCGGCATGGTGCCCTGGGCCGGTTCGCCCACCGCCTCGTTCTCGGTGACGCTCGCGCTGGCGGGCGTCACGATGCTGACGGTGGTCGTCGCCGGCATGCTCAAATTTGGCTTTTTCGGTTTCTTCAAGAATCAGGTGCCTTCGATGGATCTGCCGCTGCCGCTGGCGATCCTGCTCAAGCCGATGATCTTCGCGATCGAATTGCTCGGGCTGTGTATCAAGCACCTGATCCTGGCCGTGCGGTTGCTCGCCAACATGGTGGCCGGCCACCTCGTGCTGCTCGGCATCATGGGACTGATCTCGGCGGCCGCCACCTATTCCATGGGGCTGTGGGCCACCGTGACCGGCATCAGTGTCGTGAGTTGCACGCTCTTCAGCGTGCTCGAGCTCTTCGTCGCGTTCCTGCAGGCCTACATTTTCACGTTCCTCTCGGCCCTGTTTATCGGGGCATCCGTGCACCAGCACTGACCCCGCAGCGAGGCCGAAAACCAGCGGCCAAAAGGACCGCCCTTCAAAGTTGCCCGAAAATCCCTAGAACACCGTCCATCGAACCCGTTCGTCTTCATTTTCACCCGTATCCGGGCAACCGTCCGGTCCCTCGTTTTCCAAGGAGTTTGATCCCGTGATGATCCGATCCCTGTTCTCGACCCGCTCGCTCGCCGCCCTGGCCGCCATCGCCCTGACGTTCCTCTGTGCCGACATGGCCAGCGCCCAGGAGGCCGCTGCGGCCGGTCGTTCGCTCATCGACCTGACCTCGGCGTTCAGCGTCGGCCTGGTCGTGATCGGCGCCGCCTACGGCATCAGCAAGCTTGCCTCGGCTGCCTACGAGGGGATGTCGCGTCAGCCCGAAGTGGCCGGCAGCATCCAGACCGCGATGATCATCGCGGCGGCCCTCATCGAAGGCTTCACGTTCTACGCGCTGTTCATCTGCTCGCAGAAGGCCTGAAGCTGTTTCCGGCGGTTCGCAGTTCTGCTGCGGCCGGCCGGCATCCGTCCAGGAGACGGGGCGGAAGGGCTCATGCCCCTCGCCCCGTCTCGCTGGGACGGAATCAGGGCGAACGTGTCGGGGAAACAGTTCCAGATGCAATCGCCGATCCGTATTCGATTCGCGCCACGACCGATCACACACGCCCGTTCTCGCCAAGCCCTGCGGAGTTTCCCCGTGACTGCGAACAGCCTCTGCCGAGCCATCTGCCTGACGGTGGCGATCCTTGCCACCGCAACGCTCCCGCTGCCGATTGACGAGGTGGCATCGCCCGCCGCCCACGCGAGCGACTCGCACGGCGACCATGGCCATGGCCACCAGCCCGAGATCGGCCACAACGCCCCCGCCGGTGTCAGCCAGAAGGATTTCGAGAGCCCCGCCTGGTTTCAGACCGACCTCGCCGTCTGGTCGTTCGCCGTGTTTCTCGCGCTGCTCGGCCTGCTGACGAAGTTTGCCTGGAAGCCGATCATGCAGGGCCTGGAAAAGCGCGAGCAGGGCATCGCCCAACAGATCGCCGAAACGAAGGCCGCCAATGAGGAGGCGAAGCGGATGCTCGTCTCCTATGAACGGCGGCTCGCCGAAGCCTCCGAGGAGGTCCGCGGCATGCTGGAGGAGGCGCGGCGCGATGCCGAGGTCACTCGGCAGTCGATCGTCGCGGAGGCCCGCAAGGCCGCCGAAGACGAGCGGATGCGAGCCACCCATGAGATCAAGCTCGCCAAGGATGATGCCTTGTCGCAGATCGCCGAGAAGGCCGGTCAATTGGCCGTCGACGTGGCTGGGAAATTCCTCCGGGAGAAGCTCGGTGCTGATGACCAAAGCCGTCTCGTTCGCGAGTCGGTCGCCAGCCTGTCGAGCCGTCCGAGCGTCAACTGATCCGCCCCACCGGCAGCCCACACTATGTCTCGATCGCCTGATACCCAGCCCGACCACCACCATGTCGACATCGCCGCCGACCGCGTGGCGAAGGTCTACGCGCAGGCCATCATCGAGGCGGCGGCCGACGCGAAGTGCGTTGACGCGGTGCTCTCCGAACTTGGCGCGTTGGCCCGCGACGTTTTGCCGCGGGTGCCCGAGGCCCAGGCGGTGTTTGCATCGCCCAAGGTCGCGCCCGAGGAGAAGGCGGCCCTGATCGACAAGATCGCGAAGGGCCGTTTCAACCAGACCACGGTCAACGCCCTGCATGTGCTGGCCCGACACGGCCGCCTGGGAATCCTCGCCGCCGTGGCCGCCGCCGCCGAACGGCTCGCCGACGAGCAGGCAGGACGCTTGCAGGCCACGTTCACCACAGCCGTTCCGCTCGATGCGGCGGAGCAGGGGAGGGTCGTCGCCGACGTGGAGAAATCGCTCTCGGCCCGGCTGAAGCCCACCTTCCGCGTCGATCCCGAGATCATCGGCGGGCTCGTCGTCCGCATCGGCGACACCATCTACGACCAATCGGTCGCCACGAGCCTCGCGCGGCTCGGCGGCCGTCTTCAAGACCGAAACATCCACGCCATCCAAAACGGGGAGTACTCATGGCACAGTTGACCGACGAAATCGCATCCGTCCTCCGCGAGGAGATCGCCCGCTACCAGTCGGGCATCGACGTCCGTGAAGTGGGCCGCGTCCTCGAGGTGGGCGACGGCATCGCCCGCGTCTGGGGCCTGTCCGGCGTCATGTCCGGCGAAATGGTCGAGTTTCCCGGTGGCATCACCGGCCTCGCGTTCAACCTCGAGGAAAACTCCGTCGGCGTGATCATTCTCGGCGACTACCTGAAGGTGACCGAGGGCGACGAGGTGAAGAGCACCGGCCGGCTGCTCTCCGTGCCGGTGGGCGACGCCGTCATCGGCCGCGTGCTCGATCCGCTCGGCAATCCGCTCGACGGCAAGGGGCCGGTCGTGACCGACCTGCGCCGCCCCGTCGAGACGCTCGCGCCGGGCGTGTCGGAGCGGTCGCCGGTGCGCGAGCCGCTGCAGACGGGCATCAAGGCCGTCGATGCCATGACTCCGATCGGCCGCGGCCAGCGCGAGCTGATCATCGGCGATCGCAAGACCGGCAAGACGGCGATCGGCATCGATGCGATCATCAACCAGAAAAACAGCGGCGTAAAGTGCTTCTACGTCGCCGTGGGCCAGAAGGATTCGTCGGTCGCCGTCGCCATCGACACGCTGCGGAAGTATGGCGCGATGGACTACACGACCGTCATCGTCGCCGGCGCCAGCGCCGCAGCGCCGCTGCAATACATCGCCCCCTACTCGGGCACCGCGATGGCCGAGCACTTCATGTACAACGGCCAGCACGCCCTGATCGTCTACGACGATCTCTCCAAGCAGGCCACCGCCTACCGGCAGCTTTCGCTCCTGATGCGGCGGCCGCCGGGCCGCGAGGCCTATCCGGGCGACGTGTTTTACGCCCACAGCCGCCTGCCCGAGCGATCGGCCAAGCTCTCGAAGGAGCTCGGCGGCGGCTCGCTCACTTCGCTGCCGATCATCGAGACGCTCGAAGGCGAGGTCTCGGCCTACATTCCGACGAACGTGATCTCGATCACCGACGGCCAGATCTACCTCCAGCCCGACCTCTTCTTCGCCGGCCAGCGGCCCGCCATGAACGCGGGCATCTCGGTCTCGCGCGTGGGCGGTGCCGCCCAGACGAAGGCGATGAAGAAGGTATCGGGCGGCCTTCGTCTCGACCTCGCGAGTTTCCGCGAGCTCGAGGCCTTCGCCCAGCTCGGCACCGACCTCGACGCCGCGACGCAGCAGCGACTCGACCGTGGCTACCGGATGATCGAGCTGCTCAAGCAGGGGCAGTATGCCCCGATGGACGTGGTCGACCAGGTGATGAGCATCTACGCGGGCACCCGCGGCCACCTCGACGACGTGAAACGCGAGGACGTGGCCGACTGGGAAAAGGGCTTCCTCACGTTCGTCCGCGACCAGGTGCCTGAATTGCGTGCTCGCATCGACTCGTCGAAGGAACTCGACGCCGAGAGCGAGCGGCAGCTCGAGGCGGCGATCGCCGAATACAAGCGGCAGCGGGCCGCGAAGAGCGGCGAGGCACGACAGTTGGCCGGCGCACGGTAGGCATCGCTAGAAACACACGACGGCAGGAACACGACGACAGCCACACGCTGAAGGTCGCACACAATGGCAAAAGCCAGGGCACTCGATCGACGCCGGAAGTCCGTGAGGAACATCCGGAAGATCACGCGCACGATGGAACTCATCGCCACGGCGCGGTTTAAGAAGGCGATGGATCGCTCGGTCGCGGCCCGCGACTACACGAAGCAGCTCGCCAAGA
>Ga0172376_10004834_pt1 | contig 15233 bp, 9 predicted proteins | sample Lak35m_FD_121114 | JGI IMG/M metagenome (GOLD analysis project Ga0172376, IMG submission 121114) | Freshwater microbial communities from Kabuno Bay, South-Kivu, Congo - kab_092012_35m | ecosystem: Environmental > Aquatic > Freshwater > Lake | place: Democratic Republic of the Congo: South-Kivu...
CACCGGTCAGAGCATCCAGGCACGCTATGCGGCGGATTCAGCTATTGATGCAGCAAGGTTGTTTGTGGCTTATAGCCGAGCAGGACGTTTGGAAGCAGGAGGCACGTTCAACAATCCGAACACATTCCAAGCCATTCCGGTTCTCCAAAGTCCCGATCCTGCGAACCCTTGCAACTACACGATCATCGCCCCGAATCTCAATGAGGATGGCAAGTACTCGGGCATTCGTTTTGGACTTCAAAACGAATCGGCCAAGCTGAACTTAAACGTCTTGCCCACCATCGACGCGGCGCTGTCGCTCCCTGCAGCTCTGCTAGGTACATCGACCGACTCCATCATGCCGACGCTGACTGGCTCTGCGAGCGGACAATCTGCTGGAGGTTCTGCCTCGGGAGCTGGTTCTAGCGGTTCTCAGACCGGTGCCAGCGCAAGCGTCGGAAGAGACCTGCTGATGTCCTTGCCTGGCATGGACGAGTACGTCGCGGATGCGATTTTGGATTTCATCGATCCAGACGATGAGCCCCGAGAGTTTGGCGCCGAGCGCGAATATTACACCCAATTGCCCAACCCTTACGCTCCAGTCAACGGCCCACTGAATTCGATCGAACAGCTGCTGCTGGTCCGTGGCGTAACCCCCTATTTGCTCTTCGGTTTGGATCAAAATCGAAATGGCGTGCTCGAATCGAGCGAATCCAGTGCAGCGATGATGTCAGGCGGGATGCCAGGTGCCGGTGGAATGATGGGAATGAGTTCGAGCACAAGCAGTGCGACGGCGTCGGCTCAGACCAATCAAGCCAAGCCTCCAGACCTAGGTTGGGCAATGTACCTGACTCTTTATTCCAAGGAAAGAAACCTCACGTCCGATGGATCACCACGAGTGAACTTGAACAACCAAGATATGACAACCTTTCGCGCAGACTTGGCCGCCGTCGCGGGTGAAGACCTTGCGACCTTTGTGATCGCTTATCGAACCTTGGGCCCAAGCGGTGGTGCCGGTGGACTCGGTGCCTTGGGCGGTCTTGGGGGCATGCAAGGAGGATTGCCTGGTGGCATCGGCGGTGGTAACGGCGGTGGTAACGGCGGTGGTAACGGCGGCGGACGCGGTGGCAACGGTGGTCCAGGTGGCAACGGTGGTCCAGGTGGAAACAACGGCCCGGGAGGTCGTGGTGGAAATGGAGGTCCTGGGGGAGGTCAAGGTGGTGCCCCTGGTGGAGGGCGAGGAGGAAGAAGTGATTTCGCAATCCTCGAATTCGCAAATCCTGTATTTTCGCTAGTTGCCATGCCCGTGTATCCTCAACCCCCAGCCGGTGGACGAGGCGGTGCTGGAGCAGGTGGCGGTGGCGGAATGGGTGGTGGTGGCCGTGGAGGCCAAGGCGGCGGAGGGGCCGGTGGCGGCCAAGGCGGAATGGGTGGCGGTGGCCGTGGAGGCCAAGGCGGAATGGGTGGCGGTCGCGGAGGCCAAGGCGGCGGAAACAACGGGCCTGGTGGCGGTCGAGGTGGAAATAACGGGCCTGGCGGAGGTATGGGGGGCGGGGGTTTTGGAGGAGGCGGACAAGGTCTTGGTGCGGGAGGGGCTGGCCAAGCAGGTGGCGGCAACGGCGTCCAACCCGCCGAAACGCGACCTTGGTCGGCCTCGAACTTTGAATCTCTTGGAATCGATGAAACTCAGCCCGGACAATTCCAAGTCAACGGTGTTTTGGATCTGATCGATGCAAGCTTCGTCGCCAATGTCAACGGACAGGAAATCCGGTTTATGTCCCCATTGACGTCATCACCGGTACAAATGGCCCTCTATTTGCCAATGCTTATGGACAAACTTACGACAGTTGAAGCACCCATGCTGCCAGGGCGAATTAATATCAATGAGGCGCCCAAGGAAATCCTGTCGGGACTTCCAGGAATGACCGACGAGATCCTCGAGAAACTCATCGAGTCCAGGGCATCACAATCCGACACAGAAAATCGCAAATACGAAACGTGGCCAATGGTCGAAGGAATCCTTACGTTGGATCAGATGAAATCGATCGCTCCTTTAGTCACCGGTGGCGGCGACGTGATGAGAGCTCATAGCGTCGGATATTTCGAACAATCGTCTGGTTTTGCGAGAACCGAAGCGGTCATCGATGGGTCGGGGCCCGTTCCGGTCATCGTCCTGTATCGCAAACTCGACCACTTGGGTCGAGGATTCGCTCAGTCGACCCTAGGCCAACGTGCCATGGGCAATGCCATCGTATCGACTCCCTAATTTCAAGGTAACGGCAAGAAACCATTCGAGTTTAGCAGCATGTCAAAATATATCAGTGTGGAATGCGACCACCATGAGGTCCGCCTGGCCATAGGGACCACCGGATTGACTGGTGTATCGATCGAGAAAGTGCTTAGCGGTCCGCTGACACTCGACGAAAACACCCAACCCTGGGGTACCCCTCAAGCCTCCGCGGCCCTCAAGGAATTGTTGCAACAAGCAGGGGTCAAAACCGGCCAGGTGATCGCTTGCGTGAGCCGAAACGACATTGAGCTGCGTGCGATCACGCTCCCTATGGTCGACACGAACGAACTACCCGATATGGTCAGGTTCGCTGCCCCTCGATACTTCGCAAATGTGAATGATTCCTGGCCACTTGATTTCATCACGATGCCTTCGCATCTAGATGGCAGCATCGACTGCATCGTCGGTGCAATCAATCCAGCTTTGATCCAGAAAATCGACTCGACGGTTACCGAAGCCGGCCTGACGCTCAAGCACATGGTCCTAAGACCCATGGCTGCTGCTGCCGGTGCGATCGCGAATCATCCTGAGTGGAACAACGCGACGGTTCTGTTCATTGATCTGCTCAACGATGAAGCCGACGTGGTGATCACCGAACGTGGAAAATCGGTATTCATGCGAAGTTTCTACGCACCGACGGATCCACAAGACCCTGATTCGGTGAAGATCCTTGCCGGAGAAGTCAAACGGACCTTGATGTCTGCTGCTTCCCAACGGCCAGGACTCAAAGTCGATCAGATCGTCGTGTGGACGAGAGATTCGCTAGCACCCTTTGCACAAGCTCTCAGCCAAGCCGTCGAGATACCCGTGAAGATGCTCGATCCATTCTCGATGGCCCAACGCGCCGAAGTTGCCGTAGCAGCAACCACGCAAACCGTGGGACGCTTTGCTCCCGTGATGGGAGCTTTGCAGTTCCCAAGCTCAAGCGACCGGCTGATCGACTTTGTCAACCCGAGAAAGAAAGTCGAGCAAAAGAAACCGATCGGTAAATACATCTTGGGAGCTGCTGCGGCAGTCGGTTTGCTAGGTGCGTGCTGGTGGTGGTACTCATCGAGCCATTCGGAACTCGATCAGCGGATCAAGTTGCTCAAGGACGAAGTTGCAGGGGATGGTCCCGTTCTAAAGACATCTGCGAAGAACCTTGCCGATTGGAAAAAAGTCGAAACATTCATTCAAGGGGACATCCTTTGGATCGATGAACTCGAACGCTTATCAACCAACGCCAAAGACTCCGACACAACCTATTTTGGTGGCACCACCTTTAACTTGGAGCCTCGAACCAATACCGCAACGATCGCTACCAAGTTCTTCACCAAAGAACAAGACTTGGTACCCCAAATCCAATTGGCTTACCGGGATGAAAAGCACAATGTTCGAGGTACCGGATTGGCTCAAAGCCAGGACAAGAAATACCCTGTAGCGGCCGACATGAGCATTACCGTCGCGGCGGCTGAAGTCACAGACCCACGCAATGTCGTTCGCAAACCCATTGCAGAACCTAAAGCCAACGAGGTTGCCCAGCCGCCTGTGGCCGAAGTCCAAACCTTAGAGACAACACCCTCAGAAACATCCTTGCCCGAATCAAGCGATCAGAAGCCTAATCCTTCTGGCGACACTTCAACTGCACCGACGGAACCTAAGCCGACAGAACCAAGCCCGCCGGAAAACACTGAGCCTGAAAAAACAAAGCCTGAGCCGGTAAGCCCAACTGCAGAACCAATCCTTGGAGGTGCATCGTGAATCTATCCCAACGAGAAAGAATTCTAGCCGGCGGAGTAGGTCTGGTCCTGCTGCTTTTTGTAGGCAATTACTTTTGGGAGTCGATCCGTAAAGGCTTTGATTCCAAAAACAATGAGATCTTGAATTTAACCAAACAGCGAGATGATCAGAAACTGCAAGTCACCGCTGGAGCGATCGCCAAGGCTAAGCTCAATCGCTTGGTAAGCCAATCCTTGCCTAGCAACGAAGAAAAAGCCCGCGCGCAGTACCTCGAGTGGCTGATCAACCTTGCTGACGAGTGTGAGTTGATCGATCCGCTTCCCAAATCGATGGGTGACAGCGTTGAAAAGGACCTGTATCAGTCATTTCGATTCCAACTTTCCGGAACCGGAACGATTGAAAATGCAACGAAGTTGTTGCATGCCTTCCACGCGAAAGACTATCTGCATCGGGTCCTGCGGTTTGACATGCAACCCCTGCCCAATAGCAAAATCCCCAATCAACTCAAAATCGCGTTGGACTGCGAAGTCTTAGCGCTCAAGAACGCTAAGCCTGAGCAACCTGCACCTGCCGAAAATGCACCCAGACTCGAGCGACCACTCGAGGAATACCAAAACAGCATCGTAGGCAGAAACATCTTTGCGCCTACCAACAACGCTCCGCTGTTCGAAAAGAGCAAACAGGTATCGGCGACACTTGGAATCAAGATGGATGTCGGACTTGCTGCCAAGGACTCTGACCCTGGGCAGGTGGTCAAGTACGAGTTCGAGGGGGAACCGATCCGAGGAATGCAGCTGGATCCTGCCAGCGGCAATCTAAGCTGGACGGCACTGGAACTTGGGGATTACAAAGTCGGTGTTCGCGCTACGGACTCAGGGATCCCCGCAAAATCGACGGTCCAGTGGATTTCGATCAAAGTTCAAGAGCCACCACCTGCGGTAAAGAAGCCCAAGGATTTTGATGTAGCCTCCCAAGCATTCGTCAGTGCTTTGATCTCCGACGGAAAAGGACCACAGGCTTGGATCCGTTCCAAAACGGAAAATAAAACACTGTACTTACGTGAGGGCGAACAGCTCAAACTTGGGGATATCGAAGGCAAAGTCATCTCGATCGGTTCGAACTTTCTCGAGGTTGAGACCGAGGGGAAACGATGGACCGTCGGACAAGATGAATCCCTCGCAGACGCTTACAAACGCGGAATCGAAGACTGAAAACCCTCCGCTTGGCCAAATCCAGGAGCGGGTTTTCAGTACGAATCATCCCAGTATTCTGGGAAAAGGCCCTGGTGGGGTACCTTTTGGCAGATCCTTTGACGTAAACTGTGGATAGCAGCCAGTGAGAAACTGGTCTGTGGAACCCGTCAGGTTCCCCCCTCCATAGACTTCCTCGCTTGAATACCATCGTCATGCGATCCCTCCGCTTGCTCGCCTTGCTCCTTGGCCTCCAGACATGCATTTGGCACTCAAAAAAAGCCTGCGTGGCCACAGAGCCTGAGATTGGCCGTCCAGTCAGCATGATCAATGACGTGGTGCCCATTTTGACCAAAACCGGTTGCAATGCCGGAACCTGCCACGCCAAAGCCGGCAATGGCCAAAACGGATTCCAACTCTCCTTGCTCGGTTTCGAACCTCTTGAAGACTACCAACATTTGGTGCTCGAAGGCCGAGGGCGACGGCTCTCGAAAGCAGCACCCGAACAAAGTCTATTGCTGCTCAAAGCCACCGGCCAAGTTCCCCACGGCGGCGGCGTTCGACTCAACCCCGAATCGGAGCACTACCGTTTGCTGGTCGATTGGATTGGCCAAGGTGCACTCTACGACGGAGACAAAGCTACCAAGCTCAAATCATTGGAACTGCAACCTGCCCAAGCAAGCCTTGCCCCAAACGCACATCAGCCCTTATCGGTTATCGCGCACTACGACGATGGATCGCACAAAAACGTAACGAGCCTAGCACTCTTTGAATCCAACGATACGGCGATGGCTACGGTCGATGAACATGGTCATGTCAAGATCATGGACATCCCAGGTAGTGTTTCGATCATGGTGCGATATCAAGGCCAAGTATCGGTGTTCCGAGCCTTCGTGCCTCAGTCCTATAGCGTCGACAAGCTTCCTGACGCAAGAAACTATGTGGACCAACTGGTATTCGAAAACCTGAAACGCTTGGGCATCCCACCTTCGGAATTGACCGATGATACGACGTTCCTCAGAAGGGTGTCTTTGGATGTAGCAGGTCGATTGCCCACCGAGCAAGAGCTTGCGTCTTTTCTCTCGAACCATTCACCAGGAAAACGGGACGAAGCGATCGAGCGATTATTAGCAAGTGGCGAATACGCGGATTTTTTTGCCAACAAGTGGACCGCAATGCTCAAGAATCGTCGCGATGATGCAAGCGATATCACCTCGAACTTCGCCTTTTACTCTTGGGTGCGCGACAGCTTACTAGCCAATAAGCCTTACGATCAGATGGTTCGCGAGCTTTTGGCTGCAACAGGGACCGTCCTTTCGAACCCTCCGGTCGCTTGGTACAAAAGAGTCAAGGACCCGAAAACGCAACTCGAAGACGTCGCGCAGTTGTTTTTGGGTGTTCGTATGCAGTGCGCGCAGTGCCATCACCACCCCTTTGAACGATGGAGCCAGGACGACTACTACAGCTTGGCAGCGTTTTTTAGTCAAGTCGGACGCAAGCCGACTTCGACACGTGGCGAGGACATGATTTTCCACAAAAGAGGCAATGCCGGAGTCCCCAATGCCAAGACCGGTCAGATGCGTAAACCCGCACCGCTTGGCCAAGACCCTCTGAGCATCGAACCCGATCAGGACCCTCGCTTGAAACTTGCCGATTGGATGGCGGATCCGAAAAACCCTTTCTTTGCCAAAGCGGTCGTCAATCGGTACTGGAAGCACTTCTTTCGACGCGGTCTGATCGAGCCCGAAGACGATATTCGTGATTCAAATCCAGCCTCCAACCCCGAACTTCTCGCAGCCCTCGAAAAGCATTTCATTGAGTCTGGTTTTGATCTCAAGGAGTTGGTGCGGACCATGGTCCGTTCGTCAACGTATCAACTCAGCTCAGTCCCCAATCCGCAGAACCTCGCCGACCTTCAGAACTACTCGCGTTACTACCCGCGACGCCTTTCGGCAGAAGTCTTGCTCGACGCCATCGATGACGTCGCGATGACACGGACCGATTTCCCAAACCTACCCCCTGGAACACGCGCGATCGCTTTGCCGGACAATAGCTACAACAATGCGTCGGCGTTTCTAAAAGTATTCGGAAGACCTGAAAACGAGAGCGTATGCGAATGCGAACGGATCCAAACATCGAGCTTGGCTCAAAGCCTCCATTTGATGAACGCCAACGATTTAAAAAACAAGCTTGCCAACGGCAATGGCCGCTGCGAAACGCTCGCTAAATCCGATAAAACGCCCGAGCAGAAAGTCGAAGATATCTATCAAGCCGCCTTCTCACGAAAACCAACTGCCGATGAACTAGTTGTCGCCGTAGGATATTTAAGCGAGATTCGAAAAGACGCTGCCGGGAACCCTATCGACCCCGGCAAGAATCTTCGTGACAACCTTCACGATCTCTTGTGGGCGATCATCAACTCCAAAGAATTTTTATTCAATCATTAAATCGATCTATGCCAAGCAACCAATCGAACATCTTCCAACAGATCGTTAGAAGCCTCATGCTCTTGGGGCTCTTGCTGGGCTCTGCGGTTGCCGCCTACGGGCAATCGGTCTGCTTGCCTTTGCCTAGACTCTTGTCGATCAAACCGATGGGCGGCCAGATTGGAACCAGCTTGGAGGTCACCATCGAAGCAGAGAACATGGAAGATCCTGGTCCCCTGATTTTTGAAAACCCTGGGATTCAAGCCACCGTGAAACTCGATGCACAAGGCAAACCGATCGCCAATCAATATGCCCTGACGATCGCTCCCGAAGTTCCCGTCGGGCTCTACGAAGCTCGAGTACTGGGTCGCTTGGGAGTTTCCTCTGCGCGAATATTCTCCGTAGGGAAACTCAACGAAGTCGTCCAGAAACCAGGGAACACCAACCTTGCCAACGCAATCCCATTAGAGGTTCCATCGGTTTGCAATGCGCTGGTCAGCCCCAGAGCCGTCGACTTTTATAGCTTCGAAGCTGTCCAAGGTGCGCGTTACATCATCCAATGCCACGCAAGAGGGATCGACTCGAAACTCGATCCAGTCGTGATCGTCGCTGACGCAAACGGTAGCGATCTTGTTGCCCAACGCACAGGCGATACGTTGGACTTTATTGCCAAAGCCAATGGCAAGCACACGATCAAGATCCATGAGCTGACATTCAAAGGGGGACCTGGATATTTTTATCGTTTGAGTATTGAGCAAATACCGCTAGATGCTCCAATCCCGGTTTATCCCTCGACACGTTCGGTGAGTGCTTTTTCATGGCCACCCAGTGGACTTGCACCCGGTGCATCGACCCACGAACAAGAAGACGCAGCTTCCCAGGACATCACTTTGCCTGCAGACATTTCGGGGCGTTTCTATCCGGCTGCCGATGTGGACACCTATGCATTCGAGGCCACGCAGGGCCAAACATGGTGGATCGAAGTCGCATCGCAACGACTTGAACGCCCCACCGACCCTTCGCTTGTGGTCCAAATGGAGAAACCAGACAAATCTGGTTGGGTGGACATCGCGGAACTCAACGACATCGCAAGCCCTATGAAGCCTTCGAGCAATGGGTATGCCTACGATGGCCTACCTTTCGATGGCGGATCTACCGACATCCTTGGAAAACTTGAGATCAAAGAGACAGGCCGTTACCGATTGGTCCTATCGGATCTCTTCGGTGGAACCCGCAAAGACCCTCGGAACATCTACCGACTCATTGTCAGACAGGCTTCTCCTGATTTTGCCGTCGTTGCATGGGGACTGCACATGGAACTTAGAAACGGCGATCGGAACGCGTTGTCTAAGCCGCTTGCGCTGCGTGCAGGGAGCACCGTCGCATTGGAAGTCGTTACCGTTCGTCGCGATGGATTTGATGGTGAAATATCTTTGAGGTTCGAGGGGCTTCCTCAAGGAGTTACCGCGCAGGGGTTGAAGATCCCGGCGGGCAAGATGCGGGGGATATTGCTGCTGACAGCAAGCCAGGACGCTCCTCAGGGACTCTCCAATGCAACCATCACTGCAACAGCCCAAATCGGCGACCAAGTTGTGGCTCACCCCATGCAGATGGCACAAATGGTTTGGCCAATTCCTGACGCTTGGAGCGAGATCCCCAGTCCCCGACTTGTCTCGGGAATCCCTGTTTCGGTTACCACTTCAGAGCTAGCTCCGATCACGATCGCACCTGCGGATCCCAAGGTAATCGAAGCCAAACTCGGAGAGGTCGTCAAAATTCCACTAGTGCACACGCTTCGAAGTGAATTTTCTGGTGCCGTACTGCAGCTGAAAACCATGGGTCCTGGATTCGACGCGAACCCTCAGTTCGATGTGCAGATCAGCGCGGCGAATTCCCAAGCCACCGTCAATTTAAACTCGGTTAAACCTGCTCCCGGGGATTATACGATCGCCTTTTATGGTTCCGCAGTGGCCAGGTACCGATACAATCCGCTAGCGATCCCACTTGCAGAAAACGAGCTAAAAAAGGCTCAAGAGCAGCAGCAAAAGGCGACAGAAATCCTGATGCAAAAGACGCAAGCTTTATCATCGATCGCCGCCGAGCAAAAGGCTGCTGCAGAAGCCGAAGTGGCAGAAGCCACCAAGCAAAAGCAACTGGCGGATTCCCAGGTAACTGCAGCGACTGAGAAGCTTAAACAAATCAACCAACAGGCTAGCCCCCGAGATACCGCCGAGATTATCATTACCGAACCGGTAAGCATTCGTATCCTAGCCCAATAACTTCAGCGAAGATCCAAAGAAGCCAAGGTGAATTACCATGTTGAATGACCATTCCAGAATCCATCGCAATGCTGAAGACGACCTGCGATGCTGCGGTCCATCGAGAGTCCTCGGGGGCAATCGCCGAGGATTTTTGACGATGGGTCTAAGCGGCTTTGCGTCGTTAAGCCTGCCAGGATTACTGCGTCTGCAATCGGCCATTGCCTCTGAACAGACCAGCAAGCCACATCAGCGCAAGTCGATCATCATGGTGTGGAAGCCAGGTGGCTGTTCGCACATCGATACCTACGATCCAAAGCCCGATGCGACCAGCGAGTACCGTGGCCCATTTAGCACAATCTCCACCAAAGTTCCGGGGATGCTCTTCACCGAGCTATTGCCCAGGCAAGCGGCTATCGCCGACAAGTTCACTGTATTGCGATCCATGCGACAGACCGCCCCGGGCCATCCGGCTGGTTCGATGCAAATGCTCTCGGGTGATCCAGATACCAGGGACAAACCCAAGCCCAAGTATCCGGACTGGATGACGGTGACGAACTATTTGCGTTCGCGTGACGAAAATCAAAGAGAGAATCCAATGCCGCGATACGTCGGAATCAATCCACCTTTGGAATACAACGGTCCAGCGTATCTGGGAGACATGTATTCTCCGTTTACCGTCACAGGTGACCCTAGCAATCCTAATTTCTCGGTCCCGAATATCGGACTTTCGGATTCCAACGAAGTCCAACGATTAGGTCGCCGAAGCGATTTAAGGCAAAAGCTCGACACCCTAACGCGAGCCTTCGATAGGGCAGGGGAGCTCGGAGCACTCGATCAGTTCGAATCCCAAGCCATCTCGTTGCTGACGAGTCCAAAAACCAAAGAAGCGTTTGACTTGAGCAAAGAAGACGACAAAACTCGCGATCGCTATGGACGCAACGCTTGGGGACAGCAACTGCTCATGGCGCGGCGATTGGTAGAAGCCGGAGTTGAGATCCTAACGACCAGTTTGAGCGGTCCGCTTTGCGGTCGCGTTGGGAACTGGGACGACCACGCCGTGAATCATCACGTATTCGATGCACTCAGGTTCCGTGCAGACGTTTACGATCAAGCCGTCACGGCGCTGATCGAAGATATCTATGAGCGGGGATTGGATCAACGCGTTTTGGTCGTGGTCACAGGTGAATTCGGACGCACTCCTAAGATAGAATACTCACCGAGCACCGGTGCAGGAAACGCTAGCGCCGCAGCAGGCACGATCCAACCGGGTCGTGACCACTGGCCAAGGGCCTTTTCCAACATTTGGGCCGGTGGCGGCATTCGCACCGGCCAGGTCATCGGTGCGACCGACAAGCGAGGGGAAGATCCGATCGAGCGAACTTGCTCGGCTGGCGACTTCCTTGCAACGGTCTACCATCATCTGGGAATCGAAGCCCATACAACCTTTATTAAGGACTTCAATGGACGACCGACCCCTATCGTCGATCAAGGTCGCCCCATCAAGGAATTGATCGGATAGAGCATTCCCCACAAGACTCCAAGTTCGTTTGCCACTTTCGCATTAAACCCCTTCTTAGTTCCCTTTCCCTTTGTTTTTAGAAATCCTCCCCCATGAAACGACTTAAACACTGGACTCTCTTTTCGGTCGCCTTAGCACTTGCAAGTTCCGCAACATCGGCAAGCTGGGCACAAGAATATCTCAACGGTATTGAATGGAAGGAACCCGCCATCGTCACGCCGGGAGCCACCAACAGCGCTCCACCCTCGGATGCCGTGGTTTTGTTCGACGGCAAAGACAAATCGCATTGGAAGAATGCCGACAATTGGAAGATCGATGGTGACCATTTAGTTGCCGGACGAGGGTCGATCGTCAGCACCGATGAGTTTGGGGACTGCCAAGTCCACATCGAATGGTCGGCTGCAACGCCGCCCAAAGGAAGCGGACAGGGTCGCAGCAATAGCGGTGTGTTTTTGATGAACATCTACGAGCTGCAAGTTCTGGACTCGTATGACAACAAAACGTATTCGGATGGCCAAGCTGGAGCGATTTACAAGCAGACACCTCCGATGGCCAACGCGATGCGAAAGCCGGGTGATTGGAACACGTACGATATTTTCTGGACTGCTCCACGTTTCAACGAGGACGGCTCACTCAAATCGCCCGCATACATCACCGCAGTTCACAATGGTGTTCTGATCTTGAACCATTTTGAGCTCAAAGGCGATACGCCTTTCAATCGCCCACCCGAGTACAAAAAACATGCGGCCAAAGGTCCAATTGGACTACAGGATCACGGAGATCCAGTGCGATTCCGCAACATTTGGGTTCGCCCTTTGAGCCCGGTAGAAGGCAAGCAGGCTCGCAAACCGTTCCTTCGAAATGGGGATAAAGAAATCCCGATCGAAGGCAAATAACGCGTGGGCGAAAACCTCAGCGACAGTATTTATCCAACCACGCTTGGCGTTGCTGGTCAAGCTTGGAGTCCTCGGCGATTTTCCCTTCTTCGCGCAGCTTTGCAAACCTGGATTCAAAGCGCGCGATCTCCTCTAAAATCGGCGTTGGCTGATCAAACATCCGATCGATAAAGAGCACGCCGTCGAGGTGGTCGACCTCGTGCTGGATGATCCGAGCCAGGAACCCTTCGACCTTAAGGTTGATTTCCTTACCGTCGATCGAGTAGGCATTGACTTGGACAGATTTGTTTCTTTTGACAGTGCCGTGCAGGCCGGGCAACGACAAACAACCCTCTTCGGCTTCGATCGAACCGGTCGCTTTTTGAATGACTGGGTTTAGGAAAACCAGTTCTTGCCCTGAGTCTTTTTCCCCGCTCGGATTGGCGACAAAGAGCCTCAAGGGTAAATTCACCTGATTGGCAGCAAGCCCAACCCCTCGATGCTCGTACATGATTTCGAACATTTGATCGATCATTTGCCGAAGTTGATCATCGACACGAGCCAAGGGCTTCGATGCAAATCGCAGTGTCGGATGGGGATAATGGATCAATTCCAGCATAATTAACTCAGTGATCAGATCGAACGAAAACGCCAATTCATAAGTCCTGTGGCGCGGGGAAAGTATTGTGATCCAAAGACATCGATTCGTAAACCGCCCCGGACAGCTTGCACTTTTGATTGGACTTCAAAGTCTAGGGTTTTTCACCTTGGGTTGGTCCCAGGATCTGCCCCCTAAAGTTGAATCGACCGAGTACTACCGTCAAGCTGCACAGAGACTTGGGCCCGCCAGCAAAGTAGTCTGGACCGAGCCAGGAGAAAACTCCTTGGATCGATGGAACCCCAGGGTGCAAATCGAAGTACAAGGGGTGGTGGTTTCTTGGGATACCGACAAACTCATTCTGGTAAAACCCGATGGCAATGGCCCTACGAACTTCCCAGGGGACTTGGTGATCGGGATCGATCCGCAGTGGAAATCGCCTGCTTACGCTCACGTTCACCAGAAGTACCTCCAGCATCAGTTTCGAGAGGTCCTGCAGCAAGGACAAACCGCGCTGTCGCTTACGGAAATCCCACGTTGGCAGCAACGACTGCTGGTGGGTGAAATGGTCGAGGCGGCAGTGTCCATCCAGCAATACGCCACGGCTGGACGGGTGTTCAAAGTTATCGCCCAAGACTCGCCGCCGGATTTATTGATGAGTCGAATACCTTTGCCATGGTCCGATGAAATAGGCGGTGTGACACCTGGCCTAATCCAGGAGTCCCTAAGCTGGATGGAAAGTGATAATCCGATATTGCAGCTGCTCGGGGCAGCATGGTTAGCAGGAACCCAGCATCGACTCACGGCGATCGAGAAACTAAAGTCTCTTAGCACCAACTCATCGTTACGTGTTTCTGAATATGCGAAAGTTCAATTATGGAGAACGACGCCTCCAGAGGAAATACTATCCCAAAAGATTCAGCAATGGATCGATCTTCGAGATCGACTCAGCATTCCCCTGCAAGCTGGTCCAACAGCACTGCTTGCCTACCGCTTGGAACAAACAAATAATCCAAATCTTGCCATCGCCGAATGGCTGCGCGTCGCGTCGCTGCACTCAGATCGTTATCATTTGGTGGAACTTGCAAATCGACGATCGCTGGATTTGGCGAAAAAGGCCAAGGATGCTACGTTGCTAGAGTCCGTATCATCGAGTTTGAAGCAGTTGAAGCTCAAGGGCCAAGATTCATCCGTCCAAGATGCTTCTTTGAAAGAAAATTGAAAAAAGGTTTTCCGACCGTGACACACATGCGATGCCTTAGAATCTCCCACTGGTTCACCCGGATAGTCCTAGGTTGCCTGGGAGTTGGATGGTTGATACTTCAACCTCGGTTCGGCGTTGCTCAAGAGGCATCTTTAGGCCCAGGGCAAGCTGTTTCCGGAGGGCTCAAACCAAGTGACGCCTCAGACGATACGGTATTTGAGATCATCTTCAGTGGAGGGCCCCTTGGGGTCGCCATCATGATCGCCTTGATCGTCATGTCCATCCTGGCGGTTTATTTGATCATCGATCAGTGGCTTACGCTCAAACGGAAAGATTTGCTTCCGACGGAGCTCAACGAGAACGTGCGCCAGTTGCTTGCTCAAGGCAAGCTCAAGGATGCCGATCAGGCATGTCGCAATCAGCCCTGTCCGCTTTCTTATGTGCTTGCCAGCGGCATTGCGGAGATCGAATATGGCTGGCCGGCAGTCGAGAAATCGCTTGAGGATGCTTTGGCTGAGCAAGCCGCCAGGATGTATAGGAAACTCGAGTATCTCTCGGTGATCGGTAATCTTGCCCCGATGCTTGGCCTGCTTGGAACCGTCGCGGGTATGATTTTAGCGTTTCGAGAGGTCGCATTGTCGCAGGGGACAGCCGGAGCAGGTCAATTGGCCTCTGGAATCTACTCGGCCCTGATTACCACGGTGGCCGGTTTGCTGATCGCCATCCCGGCCTTGGGCGCTTTTGCCGTCTTTCGAAACCGAATCGACGAGATCATGTCGGAAATGGCCACGGCAGCACAACAGGCCTTTGGGCCGATCCGCCGCAGGCTACCGGGAGCAACCGCAGCGCGACCGACCGTCGTCCCCCCCCCACGAGGGTAACCGGTAAAAACACCCTAATCGATCAAACCCAGGGGCGCCTTTACCAACGAACTGACCGGTGTTGCTACCAATAAAGCAGGACTTCATGTATCCTATTAAGCTTCGAAAATAGGTAGCACATCTTCATCTTGTTTGTTGTCTGGAATTTCACTTGGCTGACACTACCCCACGAAGCGATGACTCGGGCCAGCAGTCAGGTTTGGACGCGAGTGCAGGACGGAATGCAACTGCTGGAAATTGGACGCCGGTAACTTTGGCCGAGGCCCTTAGTGATATCGGAATGCGCAGAGC
>Ga0172376_10004838_pt1 | contig 15230 bp, 9 predicted proteins | sample Lak35m_FD_121114 | JGI IMG/M metagenome (GOLD analysis project Ga0172376, IMG submission 121114) | Freshwater microbial communities from Kabuno Bay, South-Kivu, Congo - kab_092012_35m | ecosystem: Environmental > Aquatic > Freshwater > Lake | place: Democratic Republic of the Congo: South-Kivu...
AAGTCGAGACGCTCAAGTTGTGGGTCGCTCAAGGAGCTCCGTACTCGCGGCATTGGTCTTACGAAAAGCCCGTGCGACCGCCGGTGCCAACCGTGACGGGCGCAACTCTGACGCGAAACGCCATCGACAACTTCATTCAAGCTCGACTCGCGAAGGAGGGTCTTAAGCCGTCCGAGGAAGCCGACAAGCACGCCCTCATTCGTCGCGTGTCGCTCGATCTGATTGGCCTGCCGCCGACGGTCGCTGAAGTGGATACGTTCGTGAACGACAAGAGTCCGGACGCTTACGAGAAGCTCGTCGATCGCATCCTCGCGAAGGACGCTTATGGCGAGCATTGGGCGCGGCAATGGCTCGATGTCGCACGGTACGCGGACTCGGCGGGCTATGCCGATGACCCGTCGCGGACCATTTGGGCGTATCGCGATTGGGTCATCAAAGCCTTCAATCGCAACATCCCGTTCGATCAATTCACGACCGAACAACTCGCGGGAGACCTGCTGCCGAATCCGTCGGAAGAGCAACTCGTCGCGACCGCGTTTCATCGCAACACACAAACCAACAGCGAGGGCGGCACGAACGACGAAGAGTTTCGCAATATCGCGATCGTCGATCGTGTCAACACGACGATGGCCACTTGGATGGGGACGACAATCGCGTGTGCTCAATGTCATAGCCACAAGTACGACCCCATCACGCAGAAGGAGTTCTTTCAACTCTTCGCGATCCTCAACAACACCGAAGACGCAGATCGGCGCGATGAGTCGCCGCTGCTGACGTTCTACTCCGAAGCAGACAAGCAGCGCCGCTCGGCGCTCGAAGCGGAATTCGCCGCGTCTGAAACGAAGCTCAAGACGGCGACGCCGGAGTTGCTCGCGGCTCAAGCCAAGTGGGAGGGCAGCTTTCCGCGCGAATTGAATTGGCTCAGTCCGAAGCCGAGCACCGCGACTTCAACGGGCGGTGCGCTGCTGGCCATTGACGATGCCGGCAATGTTCTCGCGAATGAAGCAAAGGCATCGGACGTCTTTCAAGTCGAGCTACCTCTGACCGAGACGAAGCTGAGTGCCTTGCGGCTCGAAGCGTTGCCGCATGAGAAGTTGCCGGGCAAAGGACCGGGCTTCGGCGGCGGCAACTTTGTCATCTCGCAAGTCACCGCGACGATCACTCCGCCTGAATCCGGCAAGCTCGCGGGGCGGTTCGTGCGAGTGTCGCTGCCCGGCAACACGCATTTGATGTTGGCCGAAGTGCAAGTCTTTAACGGCTCTGAGAATCTGGCGCTCAAGGGCGAGGCCACTCAAAGCAGCGTCGATTACGAAGGACCGGCGAAGCTCGCCAACGACGGCAACACCAACGGGCACTACTTCGAAGGCAAGTCGGTCACGCATACAAAGCTCGAAAACAATCCGTGGTGGGAAGTCGATCTCAAGTCCACACAACCGCTTGATCGCATTGCGATTTGGAATCGCACCGACGGCGGAGTTGGCTCGAAGCTCAAAGGCGCGAAGATCGAAGTGCTCAATGCCGACCGCAAGCCGGTGTATGAAGAAGTCCTCAAAGACGTCCCGAACCCGAGCCGCGAACTTTCGCCATCGGGTGTTCGCAATCTCAAATTGATCGCGGCGTTTGCGGACTACACGCAGACTCAATTCGATGCGAGCGATGTGCTCGTGAAGGACGGCAAGCCAAAGGACAAAACGAAGGGTTGGGCGGTCGGCGGCAGAGCCGGTCAGCCGAGCACGCTCACTCTGATCGCCGACTCAACGGACATCACTCCCGGTTCGAAGCTGACGGTCGCCATCGAGCAAGCCTCGACCTACGAGAAGCACATTCTCGGTCACTTCCGCTTGAGCGTGACCGCCGATGCGCGGACGGCGGAGTTCGCACGCACTCCCGCCAACATCGTCTCGCTCGTGAAGAAGCCGACGGAGCAACGCGTCGATGCCGACAAAGCCGCGCTGGCGGAATACTTCCTCACGACGATTGCGACCGAGCAGCAACCAGTCCGCAACAAGATTGCGGACCTCAAGAAGCAACTCGCCGGCATTCAAGCCGTGACTGTCCCGATTCAACGCGAACTGGCTGCTGACAAGCGCCGCAAGACGCGCATTCAACTGCGCGGCGACTTCGAGAATCTCGCAGACGAAGTCAGTGAAGGCGTGCCGTCTGCGTTTCATCCGCTGCCTGCCGGTACGAAGCCGGATCGACTGGCCCTCGCCAAGTGGCTGCTCGATGCGAACAACCCGCTCACGGCGCGAGTGACGGTCAATCGTTATTGGGAAAAGCTCTTCGGCAACGGCATCGTGCAGACCGCCGAGGAGTTCGGTTCGCAGGGAGACTTGCCGAGCCATCCCGAGCTGCTCGATTGGCTCGCCGTCGAGTTCCAAACAACTTTGCAATGGGACATGAAGAAGCTGCTCAAGCTGCTCGTGACATCGCACGCTTATCGCCAGTCATCGAAGGTGACTCCCGAGTTGCTGGAACGCGACATCGACAACCGCTTGCTGGCGCGCGGCCCCCGTTTTCGAGTCACCGCTGAAATCGTGCGCGATCAAGCGCTCTTCGTCGCGGGCCTCTTGAGCCCGAAAATGTACGGCCCGCCGGTGAAGCCATATCAGCCCGCGTTGGGCGTGAGTGCCGCGTTCGGTAGCGGCATCGACTGGTCCAAAAGCGACGGCGAAGACCAATACCGCCGAGGCATCTACACCAACTGGCGCCGCTCGAACCCATATCCCTCAATGGCGACGTTTGACGCCCCGACGCGCGAAGCGTGCCTGCTCCGCCGCCCGCGCACGAACACGCCGCTGCAAGCGCTCGTCACGTTGAACGACCCGGTCTACATCGAAGCGTCGCAAGCTCTGGCGCGACGGTTGATCAAAGAAGGTGGAGCAACTCCTACAGACCGAGTCCGCTATGCCTTCAAAGTCAGCCTCGCGCGAGATCCGAGCGAAGCGGAACTGACTCGGCTCGTCAAGCTGCAAGCTCAAGCCCGCGAGCAGTTCGCCGCGAAGCCGACCGAGGCCATGAGCATCGCCACAAAACCCATCGGCCCGGCCCCGTCAGGCATCGAGATCCCCGACCTCGCCGCATGGACCATCGTCAGCAATGTCCTGCTGAACCTCGACGAGATGTTCATGTCGCGCTGAAGGAACCGCCCCCATGCAACCCAGCGTGTCTCTCGAAACAACAATCGTCAGCTACCTCACCGCGCGACCGAGTCGCGATATGAACTTGGCCGCCCCCGAACTGTATCCGGAGACCGACTATGCGCCGTGATCCGATCATCGACGAAGTTCGTCGCGCACGAACTGAATACGCTGCTCAATTCAACTTCGACCTGGAAGCGATCTTTCGAGATCTTCAGGAGCATCAGAAGAACGACCCGCTCCTTGTCTCTCTGCCCCCTCGGAGGCCGGGTGGAGTCGTTCCTACCGTCGATGCGATGCCGAACGAGCAGCCTGCGAATTCTCATGCAACTTGAACGCTGCGAACCCCCGAACTCGCACCTGGCGAATGCATTCACGTTCGAATCTGAGGCAACTTGGCAATGTGTCACATCTAGTGGTGACGCCGAGTTGGGGTGAATTCTCATAGGCTGAACGACATAAGCGGAAGGCGTTAGTCCCTCGTCAAAGCCAAGCAATCGGGCGGCACGCACTGACCAACGAGTATCGCGACAGAACCCATCGCCCTTACCACTTCAGGCATCGAGATCCCCGACCTCGCCGATTGGACCGTCGTCAGCAACGTCATGCTGAATCTCGACGAGATGTTCATGTCCCGATAAGCGAGCGATAGTGTGCAGATTGTGCGATGGCGCCGACGCGCCCCCGAACCCATCTTGAAGGCAGACAATGATTGGCAAGAACCCAAGACCGCCGACGCGTCATTCAGTCGTGAATCGTCTTTGCCTTCTGATGTTGATTTCGGGGCTCATAGTCACGGTGAAAACTGCGGCCTTCGGAGATGATGCATCGTCGACGACGAACTCACTGCAACTTGCGTCGCTCATTTCGGATCGAGCCGTGTTGCAGCGTGACGTTGCTGTCCCGATTTGGGGACGGGCGAAACCGGGATCGCGAGTCGTCGTCATGTTTGCTGGACAAGAGAAGGCGACAACCTCAACAAGAGACGGACTCTGGACAGTCAAACTTGATCCGCTGACTGCGACTTCGAATGGCCGCGAGTTGGCCGTTGTCTGCGGTGATGAAGTCGTGCGAGTCCGAGAACTTGTTGTTGGTGAGGTTTGGCTTTTCGCTGGGTCAGCCGACTGGTTGCCGAGATCTTGGGCACCGCCGGTCAAGTACGACACACGCGTGTCGGACTCTCAGTTACGGATGTTCGAAGTCAGACCAGAAGTTGCGGCGACGCGCAACGCTTCTTGTGGCGGCGAATGGCAAAGTGCCGACCCGACGACATTGAAGACATCGGCCCAAACGGTCTTCCAGTTTGGCGCGGCACTGCGAAAGCATCTTGGTGTTCCGCTGGGGCTGGTCAGTGCTTTGGCAAAGGATGGTTGTGCCGAGGCGTGGGTCCCGCAGGAAATCTTGCATTCGGATCCGGCATTCAAACCGCTGTTTGACCGATATGCCCAACAACAGACTGAATATCCTCGGAAGCAAGCTGCATGGCAGAAGGACGGCGAAGCACTCCTTGCCAAATGGCACGACGATGACAACAGGACGCGCAAGGCATTTGGTTATGGAAGTTCGTGGCCGAAGCCCACTGCTCCGATTGATCCAGAGAATTCAGGACAGCGTCCGTCAGGACTATTCAACGGCACGCTGGCGCCACTGATGCCATATCGAATGCGCGGAGTCGTGTGGCTCGCAAATCGAGATCAAGCTGAACCTCGACAGGCTTTGCTCAAGACATTGATTCCAAGTTGGCATCGCGAATGGTCGCAGGGAGTTTTTCCGTTTTTGATCGCGCACACTCCGCGAGTCTTGGGAGATCAAGGTGTGGAATTGTGGTCTTCTCAGATGGAGCCTTTACCGCCTCAATCGCAGGTCATTTCGTTGCAGCACCGCTATTGGCCTAAGTTCCATGAACGATCGGGCTACCAATTGAGCATGGCAGCAAGGACTCTCGTTTACGCCGACACCGTTGAGTACTCAGGCCCACAACTGCAAGCCGTCCGAAGCGAAGGCAAGAGGATCATCTTGAGCTTTACTCACGTCGGAGGCGGACTCGTGAAACGTGTAAAGGACTTCGAAGCGTTTCAAGTCCGTAGCCAAGACGGACGTTGGAAGAAGGCCAACGCAGAGATCATCGGCGACACAGTTGTTGTTTCGAATGACGACATCAACGAGCCGATTGGAGTGGCGTATGACGGGCGAAGATACGCTTCACTGCCTCGGGCCATTTCGTCTGAACAGGAACCCGAGCTTTGGAATGCGGCCGGCTTTCCTGCTGCTCCATTCGTTGCGGATGTGAATGCGTCATCCGACAGCCGATGACTTAAAAAAAGCAATCTAGCGTTCGTAAACTCGGCAGATCTCACATAGGCGATGCTTAAGCGAGTGTGTTCAACGAGTGAAATCAAACTTTGAAAGGATCGTGATGTTGAAGTTCGTGTCGTTCGTTGCATTGTTGTTTGTGGGCTCGACGGCTTTTGCAGGCGATTGGCCGGCTTGGCGCGGGCCTTCTGGGCAGGGGCATTGCGATGAAAAAGGCATTCCTGTCACTTGGAGCGATACCGAAAACGTGAAGTGGAAAGTGCCACTGGAGCATCAAGGCAATTCCACTCCCGTGATTTGGGGCGACAAGGTTTTTCTCACGCAGGCCAATACGGGAGGCTCACAGCGCAGTTTGCTGTGCTTGTCGCGCGCTGAGGGAAAGGTGCTGTGGCAGCAGGACGTCGCTTATGCCGAGAAGGAACGCAATTGGAATCAGAGTTGGTACTGCAATGCCTCGCCGGTGCTCGATGGCGAACGCGCGATCGTGAGCTACGGCTCGGCGGGCATGTACTGCTACGACTTCAGCGGCAAGGAGCTTTGGAAGCGCACGGATCTCGGCACTTGGGAGCATGCGTTTGGCAACGGCTCGTCCCCAATTCTGTTTGGCGATCTCGCGATTCTGTGGTGCGGCCCCAACGAGACGAAGGGCCGCAACTTCTTGCTCGCTGTGGACAAGAAAACGGGCACGACCGTGTGGGAGCAGGATCACAGCTACGGCTCTTGGTCGACGCCGCTGCTAACGAAGGTGAATGGGCAGGACCAGTTGCTGTTGGCGTACTCGAAGGATGTGAAAAACGCTCCCGACGACAAGACGGGGTTCCTGTATGGCTTCGAGCCGCAGACCGGCAAAGAGATTTGGAAGTGCCAAGGTCTGAATAGCTACTGCTACACATCGCCCCTTGTCGGCGATGGAGTTGCCGTGCAGATGTCGGGCTATGGCGGATCGGCGTTGGCCGTGAAGCTCGGCGGGACCGGCGACATCACCGCCAATCGTTTGTGGCTGCATCCGAAGAACACTCAGCGCGTTGGGTCGGGCATAATCCTCAACGGGCATTGCTACATGGTCGACGAGAACGGGGTACCACACTGCTACGAACTCGCGACCGGCGTCGATCAATGGAAGCTCGATAAGCGGCCCGGCAGCGGAGCCTCGACATGGGGCTCGATGGTGCATGTCGATGGTCGGCTCTATGTGCTGATGAGGAATGGCGAAACGCTGGTGTTCGCGGCGAAGCCCACCTACGAACTGTTGGCCGTGAACAAGCTGGCCGACGGCGACTCGACAAACTCGTCGTTGGCGATTTCGAACGGCCAAATCTTCCTGCGCACCTTCAAGCACTTGCGGTGCATCGCCGGCAGCCAATGAGTGTGCGACAGGTCGCAGGCTGGGATGAATGAAGAGCAGAAATCGTCCCACTGTTGATGTTCTTGAAGGACGGGCCGCTTGCGAGTGTCCCTGTTCGATCATCGCGTTAGCTGCTCTTCCGATGGCAACGAAATGACGTTGCCTGAGGAGGCGGCAGCCAGCTTGATGCCGCTCTGATTTTCGTCCGATTTCCGAACGGATGGCTTCGCGTCACTGCGACTGTTGCCGCAGCGCGAGTGCTCGCGGATGGCCCTTCTTGGCCGGAAGCCTCACGGCATGCCGGATGATCCACCGCCGCGCAGAGGCTCTTTCGGCGGGTACTCGCGTTGAAGTCACCTCTGCAAGCCAACGGTCGCAGAGGTCGTATGCCGCGTCGGGATGATCCTTCAGGACATCGGCCAAGTGATTCGCGACGGAACGCCGGACATAGAGTTCTTCGTCGTCCTTCAGAAGTTCCAACAGTGGCAATGTGAAGTGCGGATGCCGCTGAAACTCTTTCAGCCGGATGGCCCACGGAAGACGCGGTCGAGTGCCTTCGCTGACGAGACGCCTGACATGCGGATTGGGATCGTTGGCCCAGTTGCTCAAGACCTTCAAGCAACGCTCGCGCTGGGCGATCACGAACGGCCGAATGCAGAACTCGCCGGTCATGCGTTTCGTGAGCTCGTAGATCGAACTCATGCCCGCTTCGAAATTGCCCGCATTAAACGTTTGTGACAACTCAGTGCCGCCCTGCGCGATCACATGCGAATGCGGAAGGTAGAAAAACACGCCGAGCCCATTGCCCTCGGTCGCTGTGAGTTCCGGCCCCATCGCGCGGATCAAGATCTCGCATTGATCGGCGAATGACCTCGGCAACTGTTCGGCCAGCGTACGTCCGATGTGTTGCCCGCGTTGACTGAACTCCATTGCGTCAAGTCCAGCATTAGCTTGCCTCGCGAACTGTCGGCGATCAAAGCGCGGCAGGATCGCGGCAATGGATTCGCCGACCAGCGTGATGAGCTGCGAATTCAAGACGTCCTTCAGTGCAACCCCCGGCTTGATGCCGGTCGGAGCTTCAAATCTCTGAGCAGGATGCACCGACGTTGGGGCCATTGGGGCGAACTCCGACAAATAACAACTAACGAACGACGAACTCCGCCAGCATCGAGGTGATTAGGTCAATCCCTCATTCAGTGGTTGCAGATTGGACGGCACGAAGAATCCGTCTTTCCGAATCAACTGGTTGTCGAACCACACTTCGCCGCCGCCATACGCCTGCGTTTGAATCAGCACGATGTCCCAATGGACCTTGCTGCGGTTGCCATTGTCGGCGGTCTCGTAGGCGTTGCCCGGAGTCAGGTGCATCGAGCCGCCAATTTTCTCGTCGAAGAGCGTATCGAGCATGGGTTCTCGGACTTCGTTGTTCAGGCCGAGCGACCATTCGCCGATGTAGCGTGCTCCCTCGTCAGAATCGAGAATCTCGTTCAAGCGCTTGTCTTGGCCGTTCGCGCACCGCGCATCGACGATCTTGCCGTCCTTGAATTCGAAACGAATGCGGTCGAAGACGATGCCTTGATATTGGGTCTTGGTGTTGTAGGTCATGACGCCGTTGACACTGTTCTTGACCGGCGCCGTGAAGCACTCGCCATCGGGAATGTTGCGACGTCCGTGACACGGAATGACCGGGATGTCTTTGATGGAGAACGACAACTCGGTCTCCGGCGAGACGATCCGCACTTGCTCGGTGCGCCGCATCAGCTCCACGAGCGGCTCTTGGTTCTTGGCCATCGCCGCGTAGTCCGCCGTGCAAACTCGAAAATAGAAATCTTCGAAGTCTTCCGTGCTGCGTTGAGCAGCTTGAGCCATTGACGGAGTTGGGTAACGCAGCACGACCCACTTCGTTTTGGGCACTCGCAACGCCAAATGCACCGGGTGCCACCAATGCTCTTGATAGATCTGCTGCTGCGACGACGGCACGTCCGCCAGTTCGTTGCTATTGGCGGCTCCGCGAATCCCGATGTAGGCCGCCATCTGACTCATGGCATGTGCTTCGATGTCGCCAATGAGCTTGAAAGTATCGGCATCCCCGTGCTTAAGCAGGCTGCGCACGACGGTGTTGTTCTTCCAGTGGACGACGGGCAAAGCACCTCGCGCCCGAGCGAGCTCAATCAGGCAACACACCAAACTCGGGTCCGGCAAATCAAAGGCTTCGATCAGCACCTTTTCGCCCGGTTGCAGTCGGGTGCTGTGATCAATCAACAGTTCCGCCAATCGCTTGATACGCGGATCGAGCATGCTTCACTCCTTTGAAGAAAACCGAAAACATTCCTTGAAAGCAGCGAGTTTCATCGATGCTGCGCCGACTCGCAAAGGCGAAGCCACCAAATGCAAATAGCGGAACTACAGCCAAGCGAACCAACCGCTGGTTGGAACACGGCATGAGGTCATACCGAAAAAAAGCCGAGTGGGCCTATAAGCCGGGTTCTGTCGAGAACGATCATTTCTCTGGGATGCCGATTGCTCGGCACCTCAAGCAACCTACCCGAAGGTCAGACGGCGCGGACGCTCCGTGACTGAGCCGAAGCTCAATCTCCCTTCTGCTTGGCCTTGCTCCGGATGGGGTTTTCAAAGCCAACCGAGTCACCTCGATTGCTGGTGAGCTCTTACCTCACCGTTTCACCCTTACCGGTCGCGATCCGCCCGAGGCACCGCCTGCTTTCGCAGAAGTTCCAGCAAGCGGTGTTGCTACATTGCGCGGCAGAGAACGCGAAAGATAGCAGTCGCGACCGGCGGTTTACTTTCTGTTGCACTATCCCTGACCTCACGGCCGGTCGAGGTTATCGACCATCCTGTCCTGAGGAGCCCGGACTTTCCTCCATGAGAAAGCTGAGCACGCTCAACTTCCTGATAGCGATCGTTCAGCCCACTCGGCGGGCAATATTGTGCCCAACTAAACAGAAAGTGAAAGCGGTTTATTATCGTCATCCGTCAAGTTCCCAGAAGCAGATCGCTGCTTGCTAGCACTTTGAATTTCGCGGGGCACATTTTCAACGTGTTTGGATTCATTGAGTTACGAGCACGATATCAGTCGCGTTCTACGTGTCTTTCAGCAGGCAGCTAGAAAATGGCGGCGCCACAACCGTCAAATCTGCTGTGAGTGCCCCGACCGGTCTAATACTGATTCTGACATTCGTGAGGCCGCCACCAAGTTGTGACCTAGAGTTACGGCATGTTCACTCTGGAGTCTCATCATCGTGCGGCGGTCTGTCGCGATTTGAATGGCTGGATTGACGAGATCGCTCGTTTAACACAGCCACAGATCGTCCATTGCTGTACGGGAACTGATGCAGAGCGTGACCGTCTGTGTGAACTCATGCAGCGTGATGGCTCATTGCTCGCATTGCGGATGGATTCACACCCTCGCTCTTACCTCGCACGGACTCAAACACAGGGCATTGATCCATCACGGCGATTGCTGTGCTGTCGCTCCGAGAACGAAGCTGGCCCCAATAATGGTTGGGCAGATCCAGCGTATATGCAGTCAGTGCTCGGCGAGATGCTCGATGGCTGCATGCAAGGGCGGGTGCTGTATGTGGTGCCATATCTCCTGGGAGTCCCCGGCAGTCCACTCACCGAGGCCGGAGTTCAATTGACTGACAGCCCACTGGTTGCGTTGATGACGAGCACCGTCGCCAGAGTGGGTCGCGCGGCAATGAATCAGATCCGCCAGACTGGTCATTTCGTCCGCGGTATTCATGCCATCGGCCAAACTGACGCAGACGAGCGATTGATTTGCCATTTTTCAGAGGATGATGGAATTGCCTGTTACGGCTCGAACTATCCCGAGGACTCGGTCTTTGCGTTAACAGCCCACGCACGGCGCTTAGCCGGAGTACATGCACACCGAGGCGGTTGGTTGGCTGAGCACATGGCCGTGTTGAAAGTGACAAGTCCTGATGGCGAGCCGACCTACATCGGTGTATGCGGTCCGACGAGCACTGGCAAAACAACCTTAAGCATGTCGATCCCCCCAGACGCCGATGTTGTCTCAGGGTGGCAGCTCGAAATCGTCAGCGATCATGTGAGTTGGTTGCAGTTTGATCAAAACGGACAACTCAGAGCCTTCAATCCACTCATCGGACTATGTGGCCCAGTCGCTACTTCCAATTCACATCATTGCGGCAATCTACAATTAGCACTTCGAGAAAATACACTCTTCACCAACGTTGGCCTCACCAGTGATCGGTCGGTGTGGTGGGACCATGCGGACGGAAAACCGCCGCTCATGTGTACTGATTGGTCAGGGCGACAATGGACTCCGAATAGCACTCGTCCGGCTGCACATTGGGACGCCAGGTATGCCATCCCGTGGACTCAGTGCCCGGTCCTTGATCCAAATTGGACCGACCCCGCCGGAGTGCCTCTAAGTGCGATTATTTTCTGCGCGCGACGCGCCAGCACGGTGCCTCTCGTACATGAAGCGAGCTCTTGGCGGCATGGCGTCTTGATGGGGGCGACACTCAACAGCGAACGTGTCACAACGCCCGATTCCATCAGTTCCCCTGTCTTTGATCCATTCGGACAACGTTTAGACTGTGGATATCACCTTGCCGATCACTGGCAACATTGGCTCGATCTAGAGCGCCGTCCGAGAGCAGAACTACCTCGCCTCTACCATGCCAACTGGTTCCGCCGCGACTGGAGCGGTCGTTATCTCTGGCCTGGCTATCGTGAGAATTTTCGAGTCCTCAAGTGGATTGTGGACCGCACACGCGGGCGAGGAGATTCCGTTTCGACACCGGTTGGAGTCATGCCGACGGCTCAAAGTTTGGGGTTGACGGGATTGGCTTGGACGCGAGAAACCGTCCGCGCGTTGCTGCAGGTCGATAACGACGAGTGGCTCAAGGAACTCGATGAACGCGATGAGTTTTTAGCTCGGTTCAGCACAAAGCTACCGCCAGAACTGATGGAAGAGAATGAGACCCTGCGAAGACGGATTCAGTATGCACGGCACCAGGAACGAGCAAGCGAGCAATAACGCTCACGTAGTCGGTCTCGTTACGTACGCCTCTTGGTTCTCGATAATCAGCCATTTTGCAGTCCTTGTGTCTGTAATACTGACTTATCTCACGAGTATTGCCACCGCGCAAGACCTCCCTCCGAAATTCGATGGCCAAAGCGCATTCGGATATCTTGAGAAGATCTGCGGGATAGGCCCGCGAATCAGTGGTTCGGATGGCATGGCGAAACAGCAGCAAATTATCATCGAGCACTTCCGAAAGTTGGGCGATGTCCGCGCTCAGGGCTTCGATGTGCCACATCCGGTCAACGGGGCTCCCGTGCGGATGACGAATTTGATCGTTTCGTTTCACCCAACCGCCAAAGAACGCGTCTTGCTGTGCTGCCATTACGACACACGGCCGTTCCCAGATCGTGACCTCTTCAAACCACGCGGCACATTCATCGGTGCAAATGATGGAGCGAGCGGCGTCGCGCTGTTCATGGAGATGGGGAAACACATCAAACAAATCACCCCGAAATACGGCGTCGACATTGTGTTCTTCGACGGCGAAGAACTCGTTTATCGCTCGGGCGACAAGTACTTCTATGGGTCAGAGTACTTTTCGACTGAATACCGCGATCGCCCCCCGGCACATCGTTATGTCTGTGGTGTATTAGTTGACATGATCGGTGGCAAGAAGTTGCAGATTCACCCTGAACGAGGCAGCCTGCGATACGCGCCCTCGGTCACCAAAAGCGTGTTTGCGACTGCCAAGCGACTCGGGATTCGGGAGTTCTCGGACCGACCAAAGCACGAGGTCAACGACGATCACATTCCGCTTAACACAATCGCAAAGATTCCGACAACCGACTTGATCGACTTTGACTACTCGCCTTGGCATACCACCAAAGACGTCCCGGCATCCTGTTCTGCGGACAGCCTTGAGAAGGTCGGTCGCACTCTGTTGACATGGCTCCCGGAAGTGCCCGTGAATTAATGCATCACGCAGCAAACCGCAGTGAAGACTGCTGCCGTTCGTTTGAGATCCCGGCATCCTGTTGCGAGACGACTCAACCGCTATCGTCCGCCATGTGTCTGGGAACATCTCATTCTCGATCAAAGGCGGCATGATGACGTTGATGAGTACATTTCATGGAACTGGTCTCAATCGGCACGACTCCGTCATTTCCGAATGGGCCAAGCGCGTTCGGCGAGTCCTGCCTTGCTGCATACTGGCAACGATAATTGGTTCGCACGGAGGTCAACTGATGGGACAGCAACCACAAACGCAAGGCGTGATTCAATATTCGACAACAAAACAAGTCGATCACGTCGATGAACTGCATGGAGTTAAGATCTCTGACCCTTACCGCTGGTTGGAAGACGATGTCCGCGAATCAAAAGATGTCGCGGCGTGGGTCGAAGCCAAAAATAAAGAGACGTTCGGATACCTCAACACGATCCCTGAGCGTGAAGCAATTAAAAAACGCCTTACCGAACTGTGGGATTTCGAACGTTTCAATGTTCCTTTCAAGCAGGGTGGCAGATACTACTACTCCTATAATTCTGGGCTACAAAATCAGGACGTGCTTTACACGCAAGACACATTGGAAGCACCCGCCCGTGTACTACTCGATCCAAACACCCTATCAAAAGATGGCACCGTTGCTCTAGCCGGAACTTCGTTTAGCGACAACGGGAAGTACGTCGCTTATGGAGTCGCCGAGGCCGGGTCTGACTGGGCAAAATGGAAAGTGCTCGAAGTCGCAACAGGCAAGACGCTTGAAGATGAACTGCGCTGGATCAAATTCAATACACCCACATGGGCACACACTGGTGACGGCTTTTTCTATGCACGCTACCCCGAGCCTCAAGCAGAATTTCAAGGCCTTAACCTAAATCAGAAAGTCTATTACCACAAAATTGGCACGCCGCAGTCTGAAGATCAGATGATCTATGAACGCCCCGACGAACCCAAATGGGGATTTGGCTGCGAAGTCACAGAAGACGGCCGCTACTTAATCATCACAATCTGGAAGGGTACTGACGACAAATATCGAATTACCTACCGCGACCTTAATCAAGCCGATAGCAAGCCCGTCGATCTTGTTACCAACTTCGATAACGAGATGACATTTATCGGCAACGAAGGACCGATCTTTTTCTTCCAAACGGACCTAAATGCTCCACGACGCCGAGTCGTCGCGGTTGACTCTCGTAAGCCTGAGATCGTTCACTGGAAGGAGGTTATCCCACAAACTGCCGAGACGCTCAAAAGCGTCGGAATTGTAGGCAACTCCTTTGTGGCCAATTACCTTAAAGACGCTCGATCTCAGATCGTGATTCATTCACTAGCTGGCGAGCGGATTCGCGAACTCGAGTTACCCGGAATTGGCACTGCGGCAGGATTCTCCGGCAAGAAATCGGATACTGAGACATTCTACTCATTTACGAGTTTCGCCACTCCACCAACAATTTTCCGATACGACTTGTTGACTGGAAAAAGCACACTCTTCCGCCAAGCTAAAGTTAAATTCAAGCCATCCGACTTCGAAGTAAAGCAAGTCTTCTATACAAGTAAAGATGGCACTCGCGTGCCGATGTTCTTAGTCCATAAGCAGAGCCTGAGACTCACTGGAGATGCACCGACGCTGCTTTATGGTTACGGCGGTTTCAACATTCCGCTGACGCCAAGTTTTTCTATTAGCCGTCTGGCATGGGTCGAAATGGGTGGTGTGCTAGCGGTTGCAAATCTGCGCGGTGGTGGCGAGTACGGCGAGGAGTGGCATCAAGGTGGCACGAAGCTTAAGAAACAAAATGTGTTCGACGACTTCATTGCCGCTGCCGAATGGCTGATTGCGAACAAGTACACTTCGCCCAAGCGTCTGGCTATTCAAGGTGGCAGTAACGGTGGCCTACTCGTCGGAGCCTGCCTGACTCAGCGCCCCGATTTGTTCGGAGCCTGCTTACCGGCTGTTGGCGTCATGGATATGCTTCGTTTTCACAAATTCACCGCCGGTCGCTTTTGGGTTGATGATTATGGTTCAGCGGACAACTTGGACGAGTTCAAAGCCCTGCTTAAATACTCGCCGTATCACAACATTAAGAACGGGATCAAATACCCTCCAACTCTGATCACAACAGCAGATACAGACGACCGTGTCGTCCCAGGCCACAGCTTTAAGTTCGCCGCCCGCTTGCAAGCAGCTCACGTTGGCGATGCTCCAATTTTGATCCGTATTGAGACGCGTGCCGGTCATGGAGCCGGTAAACCGACGGCCAAAATCATCGACGAAGTTGCCGACTTGTGGGGGTTCCTCGTAAAAATATTCGGCATCAAATTGTAGTTGCTAGTGCGACAGCTTTCATTCAGAGCAATCCGAGCTTTAATTAGACGAAGAAGCCTCGCCAGAAATCTTCTGGCGAG
>Ga0172376_10004840_pt1 | contig 15221 bp, 10 predicted proteins | sample Lak35m_FD_121114 | JGI IMG/M metagenome (GOLD analysis project Ga0172376, IMG submission 121114) | Freshwater microbial communities from Kabuno Bay, South-Kivu, Congo - kab_092012_35m | ecosystem: Environmental > Aquatic > Freshwater > Lake | place: Democratic Republic of the Congo: South-Kivu...
CCCGGCCGCCACCCAGATGCTGCTGGACTTCACCGGTCACCTTGATGTGAGTGCCCTTGATCTCGGTGTCGATCGTCAACGCGTTGTAGATTTCCGGCAGGCAGTTCTCCGGAAATTCGGCGTCAAACGTCGATCCGATGACCTGAGTGACCTGACCTTTGTTCGTGGCTGCGACCATCGTGTTCATCCTCTGGCATTTGTCGTCCGACGCATCAGATTCTGACCGGCGGCGCGACAAACTGTCTTGATCGTGTTTTCATCGCAGGGACGCATGTCGTCCCGTCTCGTCTGAGCAAACTAGGAATCCAGCGCAGCGGCACCGCCGATGATCTCGCTCAGTTCGCTGGTGATCTGCGACTGGCGAGCCCGGTTGTACTGCATGCTGAGTGATTTGATCATGTCGCCGGCATTCTCCGTGGCAGCTTTCATGGCCACCCGCCGGGCAATCTGTTCGCTGACCGCCGCATCCAGGAAACACTTGAAGAGACGGGCCTTGAAGGCGGCCGGCACGATCTCTTCCAGAATCTCCGCCGCGGAGGGCAGGAACTCGTAATCGACTTTGCTGCTCTTCGCAGAGGAGTCCGGGCCGGAGCTTAGACTGCCGATCGGCAGCAGCGTCTCGACCACGGCAGCCTGGCGGGATGCGCTTTCAAAACGCGTGTAAGCGACATCCAGCCGATCCAGTCTGCCGGAGCAGTACAGCTCGATGTAACGGTTGGCAATGACCTCAACCTGATTGAACGCCGGCTTGTCTTCAAAGTCCGTGTACTGCTCGGCCACTTCAATGTTCTGAAATTTCAGAAAAGCCAGTCCCCGGCGTCCGGAACATTCAATGCTCGTCTCAAGACCACCGGACTTCATTTCCTTCCAGCGGTTGACAGCCTGTCGCAGAATGGCCGAGTTGTATCCACCGCACAGACCGCGATTGGACGTGAGAATCAGAAGCACGGCCCGGCTCTGCTGTTCGTGAGCTTTCAGCAGAGGATGGGTGATGGTCAGATCGGTACTCGAAAGATCGGCGACAATCTCAGAGATCTTACGAGTATACGCAGCTGCCTCGCTCGCGCGGTCCATCGCCTTCTTGAAGCGGGCCGTGGCGATGAGTTCCATCGTCCGCGTGATCTTGCGAATGTTTTTCACGGCCTTCAGCCGCTTCACAATCGCTCGTGCTTTAGCCATGTCTCACCTGTAGTCCGATCCTGAATCTTCTCTGTTGTCTCTGTGGTCCAGTCAGTTCTGTGATGAAGTCCGCCTGTCTCACAGAGACACGTCGAAAATCTGAGGTCAGGTCGAAGTTACTTTTTCGCCGCACACTGCTGCTTGAATTCTTCCAGAGCGGCCTTGAGCGCGTTTTCGAGGTCGGCACTCAACTCCCCGGTTTCAATCAGCTTGTTGCGCACTTCGGACTTCTGCTCGCGCATGAAGGCCAGCAGATCGCGTTCGGCAGCCGCGACGCCCGATCGAGGCACGTCGTCGAAGTACCCCTTCGTGCCGGCATAAATGCTGATGACCTGATCGGCGAAGTGCAGAGGACCGAACTGGGGCTGCTTCAGCAGTTCGACCATGACGTAACCGCGGTCAAGCTGCTTCTGAGTGGCCTTGTCCAGTTCCGTACCGAGCTGGGCGAACGCTTCCAGCTCGCGGAAGGCGGCCAGGTCCAGACGCAGCGAACCGGCGATCTTCTTCATGGCCTTGGTCTGAGCGTTACCACCGACGCGGCTGACTGAAATACCGACGTTGATGGCGGGGCGGATACCGGCCAGAAACAGAGACGGCTCCAGATAGATCTGACCGTCGGTGATCGAGATCACGTTGGTCGGGATGTACGCCGAGACTTCACCGTCGAGAGTTTCGATGATCGGCAGGGCCGTCAGCGATCCGCCGCCGAGTTCGTTACTCAACTTGGCCGACCGCTCGAGCAGACGGCTGTGGCAGTAAAACACGTCACCGGGATACGCCTCGCGGCCCGGCGGACGACGTACCAGCAGTGACAACTGGCGATAAGCCTGAGCCTGCCGGGTCAGATCGTCGTAGACGACCAGCGTGTGCTTGCCCTGATACATGAAGTGCTCGGCCATCGCACAACCGGCATAAGGAGCGATGTACTGCATCGGAGCGGGGTCGGACGATGTGGAGGACACGATGATCGTGTAGTCCATCGCACCGTGCTCTTTGAGCTTTTCGTAGACCGCCGCGACGTTGGAGGCTCGTTGACCGCAGGCGACATACACGCAGATGACGTCGCCGCCCTTCTGATTGATGATCGTGTCCAGTGCGACAGCGGTCTTGCCGGTCTTGCGGTCGCCGCTGAGCAGTTCGCGCTGACCGCGCCCGATCGGCGTCATCGCATCCACAGCCTTGATACCGGTCTGCAGCGGCTGCTTGACCGGCTGCCGTCCCGCGATACCCGGAGCCGGGTATTCCAGCGGACGCGACTCAGCCGTGACAATCGGTCCCAGGCCATCCAGAGGATTACCCAGAGGATCGACAATGCGTCCGATCAGTGCGTCGCCGGCAGGCACGGACAGCAGTTTGCCCGTGGTCCGGACCTCATCCCCTTCGGCAATCTTCAAATAATCACCGAGGATGATGACGACGACCGAGTTCTCTTCGAGATTGAAGACCTGTCCGCGAATGCCGTTCTGGAACTCGACCATTTCGCCGGACATGGCTGAGGAAAGTCCATAGCAACGGGCAATGCCGTCACCGACTTCCAGAACCCGCCCGACTTCGCTGGTCTCGATCTGGCCGCGAAAGTCTTCAATCTCCTTCTGGATGACTGAAGCGATCTCGTCCGCTTTGAATTTCATGGAGACTCCTCTGCTGCATCCGCTTCGCGAGCTGGTTCAGGCGGCTGCGGAGCGAGCCATCGTAAACACTGTTTCCGACACGGATGACGAGGCCACCGATCAGCCCCGCATCCATCTGCTGTTCGATAATCGGTTCGAAGGAGAACGTCTGACGCAGTTGCGCCGCGATCCGGTCCACTGCCGCGTGATCCAGCTGGCGGGCGCTGACGACCTGGACGCGCTGGCGGCCATTCCGCTTCTCATGCTCAAGCCGGGTGGCTCGAAGAATCTGCGGCAGAATGGCGAGCCGGTCATGTCTGGCCAGCACTCGAAGAAAGTTGGTGAAGAGCGGTGTCGCCAGCGGCGCCACAACTCGATCGATCAAAGACACACGCCCGTCCCGGTTCAGAAAGCCGGTGGTCAGCAGGCGGTTGAAATCCGGATGAACTTCCAGGACGTCTGTCACGAACGACTGAAACTCATCAAGAACGGCATCGACGTCACTCCCGGCCGCGTTCAGAAGTGACGCCGCGTAAAGCTGCGACACCATCTGCACGCTCGGATCTTCGAGAACGCTCGAAACCGTTGATGATTCAGCCGCCTGAGACATACAGAACACCCTCCGGACCGGTTTGCGGGACCATCACTCCTGCCGGACACCTACCGGGCCGAAACTTCAGCCAGAGCTTCGTCAATAAACCGCGAGTGATCAGCATCGTTCAGGCTGCGGGCGAGGATCTTCTCGGTCGCGGCGATGACATTCGCCCGGACATGCGAGAACAACTCATTCACTGCCTGATCTTTGGCGCGGGTGATGTCGTCGATGGCTCGCTGCCGGGTCGTTTCCGCCTCGCGTTGAGCTGTCGCAACAATGTCCGCCTTCGTGGTATCCGCATCGCGGCGGGCTTCCGCGATGATCGCTTCCACCTGCTGCTGAGCGGTCTTCAGCTTCTGTTCGTACTCGGACAGCATCTTCGTGGCGCGGTCGCGATCCGCCTGAGCATCGGCCAGCAGCTTCGCATAATGCGCCTCGCGCTTGTCGAGTCCGGCAATCAATGGCCCCCACGCGGCCTTTTTCAGAACGAACAGAAACACGACGAAAGTCACAATCGTCCAGATCACCAGGTCGGGACCATGCTCGACCGGATTCATCGGAACGCCCGTGGCGTGATGCTCACCACCATGCTCGTCATGCCCCGCGTCTGCTTTGGCATCGCCGGCATGAGCGTGCTCCTGCGATGCAGCAGGCTTCGCCCCGGCCGTCGCCTCATCTGCCGCGGAACGCGACACCAGGCACGACATGAGCAGCGCCAGAGCACACAGAACAGGAACATGAATACGGCGAAGAACTGGCATGGCCAACTCCACTGCAGCCGACAGAAGCGGGAAACCGGACCGAAGCAGAAACTACTTCGCGATGCACACGATCAGAGCGAAGAAGGTGGCACCTTCGATCAGCGCGGCCGCAACGATCATCGCACCGCGAATGTCATTGGCGGTTTCCGGCTGACGAGCCATGCTCTCCACTGCGGCGGCGCCGATCTTTGCGATGCCGAGAGCGGCACCGATCATGACCATGCCGGCGCCGAAGGCGGCCGAGAAACTGATGGAGGTGGCACCAGCATCCTGAGCCATCGCCGGAGCGGCAAACGCCAGAACCACTGTGGACGCGACCACGAGGAGCTTGAGAACCTGAGACATTCGGTTGCTCTCCCTTTGAAGAAACAGAGACCCAACTATTGGAAGCAGTCTGAGAACGGGCCGAACCCGACTCACTACAGACACACACGCAGTAATCCGGCTTAATGCTGATGCAGACACGCCGACAGGAAAATTGTCGACAGGTAGGCGAACACATAAGCCTGCAGAAACGCCACAAACAATTCGAGCAGTCCAATAAAGACCTGCCCGATCACGCTGCCGAAAATCACGGGATACTGCAACCAGGTTCCCACAACACCATCAGCCGCGATAAATCCAAGAATCACACCGATGACCGTATGGCCGCCCATGATGTTGGCGAAAAGACGAACGGCGAGCACACCATGCTTGATAAACAGTCCGCCGACTTCAATCACCCACAGCATGCCACCAATGATGATGCCCAGCGCACCGGTCAGGCCGATGTTCGGGCACTGATTCTTCCAGAAACCGACCAGGCCGAACTGCTTTGATCCCTGAAGAATATTATTCAGCAGCACGGACACCGCGAGAACCGCAGTGACCGCAGTCGCTCCGGTAGCAGATCCCAGCATGGGAATCGCACCGAGCAGATTGCAGAACAGAATGAAGAAAAAGCACGACCAGACGAACGGCAGGAAACGGTCCGCGTAATGCCCGGCAGTCACGGCCGTGGCATGAGAATGACCGGCATGAGCATCGTGATGGTGATCACCATGCCCGTGATCATCATGACTGTGATCGTCGTGTCCGTGATGCCCGTCACCAATCGTGGGGCGCACAACCTCATCGCGAATGAACAGCGCGATCGATTCCCAGAAATTCCAGAAGCGACCGATTGTATTTCCCCCCTTCCGCACCTGACTCGACAGGCCGCGGAAGATGAGAAACGTCAGAATCGCCGCCACCACCTGCATGACCATGAATTTGGTGACCTGAAAGTCACCGTCCGGTCCGCCGCCGTGATAGCCGGGAATATGAAAGTGAGGCAGATCGATCCGCGCGCCACCCGGCAGTTCAAAGAACGCAAAGTCGCGAACGTGATGAAAATGATCGGGAGGATGTCCTGCCATGCCACTCGTCTCATCAGCAGGGATTCATCAGCGTTCGCCACGCGGCGTCCGCCGGAGAAGAAACTCAAGACTGTTAAGCTGTCCCATCCGCTTCATGGTCAGAAGGGTCTCGACCAGCAGAGCGAACAGATACAGCAGAATGATCCAGACTAGAAACTCACTCAGCCCAAGCTCCGGCCGCTTCCACTTCGCCAGCAGCACTCCGCCCATCACCAGAAACAGACGGCACCCGCTGGAAGCCAGATAGGCGGTCGCATGCGACATCAGCACAAACGACCGGAAGATGACCGAAACAGCGACCGGAATCACGCACAGCACAAAAGCCACCAGCAGACCAGCCAGCCCCGCTACGTCAGCCACCAGCCAGGCAGGCCCGGCCAGCAGCAGTGCGAAAACCAGCAAGGCTCCGGCGACAATCGCACCGTCCGCCAGAACACTCAAAGAGACCTGTCCTGACCGCGTGACTTCTGCCGGTTCCGATCCAGCTCGTTCATCAGTCGCCTGAGTCCCAGAGCCGCCAGAGCACTTCCGATCAGAACTCCCGCAATCATCAGCCACGGAGACGTTCCGTATCTGCGGTCCAGCCACATTCCGCCACCGATCGGAATCACCAGCTCGAACGCGAGTGATGACACCTGGTTGGCGTAGCGCATGGCGATCGCGATGGATCGCTGACGACCAGACCCGGACAAATCGCAGTCCTCCCGCGAACCTTCCGGCCCTCCATGGAAGCGGCGGGAGTCTAGGGACGCTCTGTCAGTCGTCAAAGCGACCGGCAAACGGGTTTTCAAAGTTTTCCTGAATCTGAACCTCGCAGGTGTCAGCCATCGGAAAAGGTCAACACAGTGTGACGTTCCTGGATGGGGTGTTCCGTGGTTGCGGGATTGCAGGCCGCTTTTCGCAAGGCGCGGCGAGTGCCAGGATGATCCGGTCACGTCAGGCCGGGCTCGATCCGGCCGACTGGTTCCAGCGCTGAGTCTGATTTTTCCTCTGGATCACACACTCATGGATCAGCCCCCTGCGAAAACACTGCGGCGACACCTGCTGGCCGGTCTGCTGCTGATGGTTGCTGCCGCTGTCGTTGTCCTGTTGATCAAACCGCGTGTGTTTCAGCCGGACGGACCTCAGCCGCCAGAAGCAGTAGGCCAGTTGGATCTCAGCCGGGCCGGGCGCATCCGGAATCTGGCGGTGGCACAGGTCGAAAACCTGCAGTTCGCTGACGCGGACCGGAACCTGCAGGAGCTGGCCGCACTGCTGCCCCGGGAGCGGCTGGGGTTTCAGAATCTCGCCGTCGTACGACTGCTGCGGATTCAACCGGAGCATCTTGACCGGGCCAGGCAGCCCGAAGAATACGGGCTGGCTGTCGAGTTCGCTGGCCAGGCGATGACGGACCTGCTGGCTCGTTTTCCGAATGACGCGGACTCCCATCGGCTGGCGGCGCGGCTGGCTGAAGTTCAGGACAGACCGGTTGAACGAACCGCCGCGCTGGAGAAGGCCCTCGCCCTTCAACCGGACGATGCTTCGCTGCACTTTGAACTGTTCGAGGCTCTGCGTTACGCGCGAACTTCAGAGGAAACGCAGAGAGCCGGCTCCGCATTGAAACGCGTCTGGGAACTTTCACCGCGGAATCTGCTGGTCATGTCGGAGACGCTGGCACTGCAGGCCCGCGAAAAAGACACCGGCTTGAAGGCCACTTTTGATGCGGCTCAGACTCTGGTCAAACCGCTGGCGGAGAAGATCCTTCAGTTTGGACGCGTCGATCTGTTCAAGCTGATCGACGAGGGTCGGAGCGCCGTCGATGAAGGTCGATGGGATGGTGCTCTCCGGAGCGCCATCATGCTTTCCAACATGCTGAAGCCCGAAGTGGCCACTCAGAACGATTACAAGCGGGTTCACCGGCATCTGCTGGATTTTGTGCAGCATGATTTCTCGTCGGATGTCCGGGAGCAGATCGCTCAGGCCGTTGCGGCTCACGAACCTTCTGTGCCCGTGAAACTCCTGAAGCAGAATGTTCCGGCGCTGACGGGCAAGCGCGTGAAGACAGTCCGTATGTTTGATTTCGATCTGGACGGGACACTGGATATTGCCGCTGTGCAGCCGGGACGAATTACCGTTCTGGGACGGATCGACGGTGCTGAGTGGAAAGAACTGGCGGGCTTTGATTCACCGGCTGAGCTGACGGGAATGATGGTTTTCGATCTCGATCGCGATGCTGTTGCGCCGCCAGCGATCGCGCCGTCTCCAGAACCTGCCGCCAGCACCGCGCCCGCTGCTCCCGGCAACGCCTGCTATGACTCGGATCTCGATCTGGTGGTCTTCGGACCGGGCGGGATTCTCGTTCTCAGGAATGAGCTGCCCCCTGGTGCGACACAGCGTTCGCTGATTCCCGTCAATCCGGGTGAGGGACTGGCCGCGCTGCGGGATGTACTGGCGGTTCTGCCCGTGGATTTCGATCACGATGGCGATCTCGACCTGGTGGTCTCAGCGCGCGGCGGCTTGAGCCTCTGGCTGAACCGGGAAGACGGCACGTTCGTGGATCATTCCGCTCATTCTGACCTGCCGCCCGCAGACGCGGAGATTCATTCGCTGGTGGCGGTGGACTGGGACCGCAATGTGGCCATTGACGTGCTCTGCATCGGCCGGCAGGGCGCGGGATATCTGGAGAACATTCTGCACGGCCGGATGCGCTGGCAGCCGTTTGAGAACGGCCCGGTTCCAGTCAGTCTGCCTGGAGCGGGGCTGGCCGTGGTGGATGCGGACTCCAGCTTTTCGTGGGATCTGCTGACGGCCGGAGACACTGTTGCACTGCATCGCACGACCAACCCCGATGCCGGCCGGGTTCGCTTTCTGGAGCAACAGCCGCTCATCGACAGGCCGGCCACCGGACTGCTCACCTGGGACTTCGATAACGACGGCTGGCAGGATGTCCTGACGTGGCAGGGGTCCGAATTGAAGACTCTTCGTGGCGGACCGGGCGCTGTTTTTGAACCGGCGGATGAATTAACGCAGACCGTCTCCGGACCGGTCTCAGGCTGCGACTCCGGAGACATCGACGGCGATGGTGACATCGACCTGCTGGTCGCAACCGATCAGGGGATCGAACTGTTTCTCAACGAAGGCGGCAATGCAAATCGCTGGCTGGACATTCCCATCCGGGCCGAAGACTCAAAGCAGGCTCAGAAGCCCAACGAGCGAGTTAATCTGCATGGTGTCGGCAGTCTGATTGAGCTGCGCGCCGGTTCGCTCTGGCAGCCGCAGGTCGTGACCGGCCGTTCGACGCACTTCGGACTCGGCCGGAATGAAGCGGCGGATTCCGTTCGCGTTCTGTGGACCAACGGCATTCCGGAACACCTGATCGAACCGAAGTCCGGAGTGCCCGTCTGCCTGCAGCAGCATCTCAAGGGGTCGTGCCCGTATCTGTATGGCTGGGACGGGGAGCGGTTCACGTTCATCACGGACTGCCTGTGGGCCGCTCCGATCGGCCTGCAACTGACGGATGGCGTGCAGGCTCCGGGACGGGAATGGGAGTACCTCAAGGTCGATGGCCGGTTCCTCCAGGAAGACGCCGGTGAATACCGGTTGCTGATGACCGAGGAACTCTGGGAAGTGACCTATCTGGAGAGCATGCGCCTGCTGGCTGTCGATCATCCGGCGGATGTGGAGGTTTACTCGAACGAAAAGGTCGGACCGCCGGACATTTCCGGATTCCAGGTTCATACCGTGAAGCAGAAGCGAACTCCTGTGGCCGCGCGGGATCAGGCCGGCCGGGATGTGCTGGCGAAAGTCGCGGCGCGGGACGAGGACTTCGTGCAATGCTTCGACCGTCGCATCAAGCAGGGACTGACCGAGCCGCATTATCTCGAACTGGACCTCGGCGGGCTGGAATCGCCGCGGCAAATACTGCTGTTTCTGACCGGCTGGATCCGCCCGACGGACACGTCGCTCAACATCGCGATCTCGCAGTGGCCCGATCTGGAGCCGACTCAACCGCCATCGCTGCAGGTTCCCGACGCGAACGGGAAGTGGGTGACTGTGAAGCCATACATGGGTTTCCCCGGCGGCAAGACAAAGACGATCGTCATCAATCTGACGGACGTCTTCCCGGCCGATGACTATCGAGTCCGGATTGCATCGACGATGAAGCTGTACTGGGACGAGGCGTTCTTCACGGTGGATGAATCGCCAGCGGAATACCGAGTGACGGAGCTGCCTCTGAAGCGCGCCACGCTCCGGCATCACGGTTTCTCAGCGATTGTTCCCCATCCAGGACTCGGCTCCGACAGATACGACTTCGCTCGCATATCGAATCACCCGAAGTGGCCGCCGCTGGACGGTCTGCTCACGACTTACGGTGATGTCACGGAGCTGCTGCGTGCGAGCGATCACCGGCAGGTCTTGCTGGGAGCCGGCGATGCCGTCGAGGTCCAGTTTGAATCGACCGCTTCGGATCTGCCGGCCGGCTGGACCCGCGATTTCATTCTGCACAACATCGGCTGGGACAAGGACGCGGATATCAACACGGTCTATGGTCAGACCGTCGATCCGCTGCCGTTCGTGGGCATGAACAGCTACCCCGCCACCAACATTCCGGACGGGAACCTTCCATTCGCGGACCAGACGCGCCGCCAGCCGCGGCATCACTTCTGGCGGTTCTACTTCGACGACCGCCGCTGGCCGGGATTGAACGAATAGATCAGCAGTGCTCCGGCGAGCCCTCTGTTGGGCGGGCCGTCATCGTCCGCGACGACCATCACCGCCGCGTCCGCCGCCATCACCACCGAAGCCCGGAAATCCGCCTCCGCCGCCGCGCTGCTGTTCCATCATCCGCTGCATAAAGAGCTGCCGCATCTGATCCTGGCTGGGGGCGCCGCCGGCTGGTGGCTGCGGTGCGGACTGGCCGGAGTCGCCTCCGCTGGAACGCCGCTCGCTGGATGAACTGACGCGGACACGCGGCATCAGCGTGCCCAGTGTGGTCTTCAGTGTGGACGTGTTGGAGTGTTCGAGCTGCACAACGCGGATCGTTTTCCGCGCTTCCAGAGCGGACTGATCCAGCTCCTGCACGACCTGCTCAATCTGCTGGAACAGCGGCTCGCTGCAGGACACGATCAGCCGGCTGGTCTGATAATCGACACCGATCGTCAGCTTCACCCGGTTGACCGGGTTCCGTTGATCGCCACCGCGCCCGCCGCCACCTCCCATGATGGCTGCCAGCGGATTGCCCTGCTGCTGCCGGGCCTGAGGTGGTTCCAGTTCTTCGCTGAAGACATTCCGCACGATCTCCGCGACTTCGCCGACTTCAGCATTCTTCACCGCGATGTAACGCGGTTGCCGGTCGCGCAACTGCTCGGGCAGTTCCGAGGCATCCAGCACCTTGAGCATGTCTTCCACTTCATCCACCAGATGCGGCGGACCGGCTACGAACAGCGAATTGGACCGGAGGTCTGGAATGATCCGCAGCGACTGAGGTCCGGCGGTCAGCGTGTTCAAGCCGGTCATATCCATCAGGCCGCGGCCCATGGAGGACAGTCCGCTGCTGAGATCGCCCAGGAAGCCCTCGGTCGTGCCGGATCGTGAGACGGAACTGGACGGGAAGATGCGTTCCAGAGTCGCGGCCGTCTCGGTCGCGTCTGCCGACTGGAGATAGAACACGGTCCATTGATTCTTCGGGGGCATGGACTGCTGCATGGAACTGATCAGCTCTTCGAACCGGTCCAGAGCTGCCTCATCCTGCGAAACCACCACCAGATTGCCACCACTGAACGTCACGGAAATCGGAGCGTTGGAAGGGGCGGGTTCCGGCTTCTGTTCCGGCGCGGCGGGTTCCGGCTCCGCCGTCGCTGGAGCCGTCGGTTCTGGAGCGGTGGCCGCTGCCGGCTGGGCGGGAGCGGGTTGAGCCGGACGGGGCTCGGCGGATTCGGCCGCTTTCACGGCGGCATCCAGTTCATCAAAAAAGGAGTCCAGTTCTCCGCGCGGAGCGACCGTCTTCGGAGCCGCAGGCGCGGCAGCTGGAACATTCGCATCCGGTTCTTCCGCCTGGAACGAAGCCGTACGGAAGAAGACGGCGGTCGTCTGCCGGCTGGCAGATGGCTGGGAACGTGGTGGCGTCGCCGCCGGGACATTGGCTTCACCGGCGGCCGGTGCCGGTTCAGAAGCTGGCGGTGCGCGACGGCTGGTGGCAGGCGCCGCATCCACCGATTCATCCAGTCCGGGAATCTTCCTCGCACGGATGGTTCCGGTCTCCAGCGGAATGACGCGCAGCGGATTGCGGCTGCCGGAATTCCAGATCTCTTCAACCGTTCGCAGGAATTCATTCGGATCGCGGCCTCCCAGCGGAATCGACCGGACCTTGCCGGTTCCCATCGCGCTGCCGTCGGCGGGATCCAGTTGAGTCAGCAGCAGTTTGATCTGACTGACCTGATCTTCGGTGCCGCGGATGATGAGCGACCGGCCGGTGGGATGCGGCTGAATGATCGGAGCCGCCGTGCCGTCGGCGATAAACAGCGACTGAATGGAGGCGGTGGCGGTATAGGCATCCATCCGGCCCAGAGGAAGAACCGCCATCTGTGAACCACCACCCTCGCCATCCAGGCGACGGATCATGTCCGCGATCTGTCTGTGCTGCTCCGGGGTCGCCTGAATGTGAATGCGGCGCGATTTGCCGTCTTCATTCAGAACCGTTCCTGGAAACAGGACGCTGATCGTCTTGGTCGCCTCCATCGGATCGGCGGATTTGAGTTGATAGACCTCCAGATACGGCGCCCCTTGAGCGGCGGTCACACGTCCATCCAGAGGCGGCACATCGATCGCTTTGATCGTGTCTTCGATGAGCTTCATGTCGGCGGCACTTGCGGTCACCAGCAGTGACGCTGTTCGCTCATCAACGGCGACCGTCGTCGGTCCCGCACCGCTGACCGGAAGTGCCGGGGATGACTGGCGGGGATCCTGAGGCGGTCCATAGCGGTAACGGGAGTCGTTGCGGTTCGCTCCGGCGCTGACGTTTTCAACACCGCGCTGCGGCAGCCCCACCACATCCCGCACGATGATGTCGGCATCCACCGGAGCGATGTGGTGCAGAGTGAACTGGCGGAAAATGCGATCGCCCTTCACGACGACCATGGAGTTAAGCAGTTCCGCCGCGCGTCGCAGGTTGCTGCCGATGTCGGTGACAACGACCTTGTTTGCTTTATTGAGCGCGATGGCTTTGCCCTGCGGTCCGAGCAGTTCCGCGATCTCAGCCGCCACTTCGGTCGCCGTCAGCCCTTCGACCGGCAGTACGACAGTCATCAGCTCGTTGCGTCCCCGGTTCGGCAGATCGGCCGGTTCCACGGTGGGAATGAGGTTTGGTGGAATCGGATTATCAATATTCAGCACCACCAGGAATTCATCCCGATGGACCAGCAGATAACCCTTCTGCAACAGATACCCGTTAAGGACATCCAGCGCCTCAGCCGGTGTGTATTCGCGGGCGTCGTAGTAATTGAACGTGCCGGGCGGCACTTCATCGAGATCCAGTGTCAGACCGGCTGCATCGGCAAAGAGCTTCAACACATCGGCCCAGGGGGCATACCGGAAATTGAACGACAGCTTTTCCACTTTCTGACCGGGTTCGACATTCGCGCCGAAAGAAACAGTGGATTCACCGGCGGGAATGGCCGGCTCAGCCGTCGTCGTCACGCTGCCCGGAGCGGCCGGGGGGGCGCGGCGGGGGCTGTCTGTTCTGGCGCCGGGACCGAAGACCCGTTGCTCGCGTCCCGGACCGCCTGCACCGCCGAATCGCCCGCCAAAACCCGTATCCGGAGAGAACGTAAACTCCGCTCCCTTCTTCGCCGTCCAGCTCTGCCGCTGCTGGTCATTGAGAACCGACTCAATCGCCTGATCGCGAGCGGCGCGCAGTTCTTCGGATCGAGCCTCACGCTGCTGGTCGTTCAGGCTCTGATCCTCGCGCAATGCCCGGCGGTCCGTATCGTATTTCTCCGAAGCTTCGCGGATGCGGGTCCGCTGCTCTTCACTCAGCTTCAGTTCCTGAGCCACTTCATCGGAAGCCAGCGCTCTGGTTCCCGCTCTCTGGACTGACAGCTGCTGCGCCCGGGTGTACTGATCGCGATTCAGAACAGCCTGTATCCGGCCTTCCATGTGCTTTCGCAGATCGTTGAACACCGCCGAGCGGTCCGTATCGGATTGCGCGTTCCGCATCCGTCCGAAAATCTCCTGGATGGCGGGATCATCCCGCATGCCGGACATCAGACCATCCAGTTGCGACTTCTGATCATCAGTCAGCTTCAGTTCCGCCTGCGTGTCTTCGCGGCGCAGAACTTCCATCAGAGAACCGCCGAAGCCACCGCCTGGAGGGCCTCCGAAGCCACCACCGCCGAAACCGCGTCCGCCAGGTCCACCCCGGCCGCGGTCATCGCCGCCGCCGGGTGGGCCGAATTGAGCGACCGCTGTGGATGCGACGAGCGCCACGGCCAGAAGTGCATGCAGAATACATCGAAATGATCGCAGCAGTTCCATCAATAGCCTCTTCTCGACAGCGAGGAACGGATTCACAGATCGTTATACCAACTCTGCCCGATCCTCAGGGAGTCGCTCATCGTCTCTGTCACTTCGGCAGTCAGTACGGGTTGGCGATTGAAAACTCACGCTGAACTGCCTGACCGGTCCAGCCTGGAAAATCGCTACATCCCGCAGAAGTTCTCAGACTGATTGTCCTGACATCCGGAACTGAAACCGCCGCCAGTTGTTTACAGACAGGAAAGGCAGGGCCTATTCTGGCTGTCTGCGATCCTCTTCAGTTCATCATGCATCAACCCGCAATTCATCTCTCCAGACCGACCGAATTTACGACCGGTCGGGAAAACGTGTTCCCCGCAGTCAGACGCCCGGAATACATGGCTGCCCGAATCCCTGACGCCCGCCCGTCCGAGAAAGATATCCCTCTATGAAAAAGAGCGAAAAACTACTGCTCAGTGCGCTCCTCTCGGTCGTCGGGATCCTGTTTCTCATTCCGGCCGTCTGGGCCGTTTTTCGAGGACCGGTGGCCAACCAGGAAAAACTGCGAGATTCCGCTCTGACTCGACTTCGCACAGCCGACGGCCAGTTCACAGAAGCCCTGGCCCAGGTGGCCTCCATGCGCGAGCTGAAAGACCAGTCGCTCTCGGCGAACGCGTCTCAGGGAGCGCTGGCGTATCAGCAGTGGCTGTCAGATCTTGCTGAACTGGTGGCAAAGTTCGGCGAGCCGCAGATCATGCCCGAACGCATCACTCCGGCGCGCGATAACAGTTACGTGGCGGTCCGGATCCGTGTCACGGGAACGGGAACGATCGAGCAGCTCCGCGAGTTTCTGTTCCGCTTCCACCGTGCCCGGGTACTGCACCGGATTGCCAACCTGACGGTCGATGCCCTCGACCATTCCGCCCGGCCGAAGCTCAGCATCCGGGTCACCGCCGAAGCGCTCTCCCTGCGCGACGCCGGCGCGAAAGGAGCGACTCTGTTCCCGCGAACCGAGACGGTTGCTGAACTGCAAGATTCCCGTCTGGAAGTCCATTCAGCAGAAGGATTTCCGGACAAGGCTCCCTTTGAGATCCGGCTCGGCGCCGCGTATTGCGAAGTGACGGCCATCGAAGGTCGTGTCTGGACGGTTTCCTCGCCCGCAGAAGGTGAGTTGAAGGCCGGAGCAGGA
>Ga0172376_10004842_pt1 | contig 15218 bp, 5 predicted proteins | sample Lak35m_FD_121114 | JGI IMG/M metagenome (GOLD analysis project Ga0172376, IMG submission 121114) | Freshwater microbial communities from Kabuno Bay, South-Kivu, Congo - kab_092012_35m | ecosystem: Environmental > Aquatic > Freshwater > Lake | place: Democratic Republic of the Congo: South-Kivu...
ACCAAGTTTCCTTCAGCCCAGCCTTGCTGTGACCATGTTAAGAATTCCTTCGCTGACAGCGGCCAGTCTAACGCTTCACCCAACTCTTGGTTAAATTCGTTAAACGTAAACCCCTGCGATTGCAAGTAGCGTCCATAACTGATCAAGAAGTCAACGATCTGTTGCTTGGTCTTGAACTCAGTGCCATACGGTATGTCTATCTTAACCCGTTGATAGTCTGAGTAAATTGTGGCGCTTGCTTCAAACACTGTGATAGTAATGTTGTTGGCTGATACCTCACTTGGGATGATTGTAAACACTGGGTTGGCAATGTTATACCCACTTACCGCGTAACCTGTTGCTGTCTTGGTAACGATCACCGCGCTGTAAGACAGTCTGTCAATTGGCGCTGATTTGTAAAGGTACACTGAGTAGTTTTCATCAGGGATGATGATTGAACTGTTTGTGCTTGATGGACTATTTTGCTCTGCGATGACCCTCAAGAAGTTCTTATCGCTGAAGCCCGCCATGCGATACGCTAACTTGACATCAAGATTTTCAACGAGTGGGGTAATCACTGAGTCAGGATCTAACCCGTTGGATGTTATGTAGTCAACGACCCAGTTCAAGTAGCCCGCATTGCGAGTAATAGTGTTGCCAACGTGCTTACCATTGATTTGTAAATCAAATTTTGTGGTGCGTTGATTATTTTCTGTGTTTGCGAATTGTCCAATATTGGCATTTTTTGTATAATTGTGTACTGACGACAGTTGTCCAAAGTACACCCCTGGGCGCATGAGCGCAAGCGCCTGCTGTACCGCGTATGGGTAGTTGCTTGATTTTCTCCACGCTGCCTCTACTGGGCCATAGTCACCAATCGCAAAGGGTTGCGCTGTCTTACTACCGTCAAAGTTACTTACCAAGAAGTCACTTGGCGCGCGAAGTTCACCTGAGTCCGTCACTGGTATAATGCTGGTTAGTCCTGGGCGGGCATAGTTTGTGTCAACCCCGGCCCGCTCACCGTCACGAATGATGCCGCGCTCTAAGTCACCCCACATCACCATGTTACCACCAGTGTATGGTGCTGGGCCGTAATAATCTTCCCACCAGGTTGGCTTTGACCCAAACCCTAAACATTCCCATGGGCGTTGGTGCGGCGCGTCTGTGTCATAGAAGTAGTAAAAAATCCCTCTCCAGTATCCTGGCAGTTTTTCACCATCAACTGTATCCGTCTGCTCATTGTAAGTCCATGACATTGGGTTGCCATTAGCGTACCATTGGTTGGTAATGTAATCAACCTTGTTGTTGCCAAGCCAGCGCAAAAAGTTGCGGGACACAATATTGTCAAAATTTGCTTTGGTAAAATCAGTATCTCTAAATTTGCCAGGTACTACTGAATTGATGTCAAAAGTAGCGTGGTCATATTTAACTTTCAAGTTATTAAAAATTCTCAGTTCAAGTTCAAGTAATAACTCATCCCTAAAATCACCAAACGCTGGAGTTATACTACCATCGTGACCGCGAATAGCCATAATTGGAGTAGTATAAGTATCGTCAAAGAATTTTTCAGGTGTAAACGATGGGTACAACCCTACCTTGGTTGGAGTTTCTGGAACATAGCATCCATCAGTGTTATTAAAGGTGACAATATGTATAACATCGTCATACACTAATCTCTTTAAGAATTTCACTGCTGGACGAGTCTGGCTAAAGATGTAATCTATACCACGAACCTGTTGCTTACCATTGACATACACTAACACTGCTTTATTACTTAAGACAGTATCATTGAATATCCCGTCAATTTCATACTCGCTAATTTCTTCGCTCAGTACTATATCAGTGATTACAGAGCGATTTTCATCGTACGGCACCATGTCACTGTAATACCATGGCATGGTTGAATTTTTCACGGCATTAAGCGACTTCATGATCATGTCAACACCAGTAACTGGATCAGTCACCCCAGCGTCAATGACCATCGCATAAGACTCTAAAAACCTATTCTTAAATTTAGTGTACTCGTTTTGCGCCAGTGTTATACTGTCAATAAAATTCGTCTCAGGGTTTAGCAAAAATACTGAACTATACGCTGCGGGGGCTGAGTGCTGCATTACCCTACCTGGTATATCTCTCGTGTACACGTCACGCAAATTGCTGCTGCCTGGAACATTACCCTCAATAAGTAAACTATTGCCAGCCACAGTCGTTAAGTGTGAGCTCATTTGCCCTAGACTTAAATCTGAAAATTGTGTGTTTAGCGCATTGAACTCAAGACTTGGAGGAACCTCATAGTACCCAGGAGATGATACAGAGTCTGAATCAATGAATATATCAATTTTATCACCAAATTTAACTAATGCTGGATCTATTTTTACAGTATATCGTACTCCATACATTTCTATGGTGTACGACGCTGGTTGTAAAATTTTGTTATTTACATATACACGTAACGTTGGAGAACGCTGAATTGGTTTTGGTAAAATATCAATTTCAAAGTATGATGTCTTACCATCACAGGTATGTGTTATCAACTGATACTGTTTTGTCTTTTCAGTATTCTTTTCCCATAAATTACACAATGACACCTCAGTGTGTGATTTAATTTTGCCAGCAAACATACTACCAATTTGGTAAGTAGTTTTCACCTTATTGCTAAACGTAGTGAAATCTTCAGTATCAAAATTATTTTGAAATACAATATCTCCAATATTTGAAAAATTGCGATAAGTCAACGGGAATCCCAATATCGGATCGTTCGCCCCCTTGCCCAATTTATATGAAAATATCTTATTTCCGATAAAGCTCGAAGTTGGGTAAAAATTAGAATCTGACGCGCTATGAAAATTATTGTCAAATATATCAAACAGTGGTGCTTGGTTAACCGCAGTCTTTTGCTGTGAGAGAACCCATTCATTACCGTCAAACCAGAAACTTGCCCCTACTACTAACCCAACGTTATCAGAAATCACTCCAACAAGTTCCATCCCAACTTTCATAAATTGCGATGGTAATTTTGAATAATCTATTTTTCGTAAATCTTTATTAAACAGTTCTGCTTGAGTGGCCCCCGGTAACTCTAATAATGGAACAAGGGTCCCAGATTTGGGAATAACTGACTCATTTGACAACAACACTTCATTTACTTGATCTACCAAGTTAACTTGCTGCACACCGGTTATTTTGATAACATCAAGCCTAAAGATCTTATTCTGAACTGAATCGTCTAGGTCTCTTGCAAAAATAATTCTAGATCCGTCATTGACCCCAGAGTATTCATAAAATGATCTAACATCATCGTGACCATCTTGTGGGGCAACGTCTGTAAACTCAATCCTTGACAACTCAACTTGATTCATAGCGTCAGTCACTGTGAAGTCAAGTATGTCAATGTTGTGATGAGCTATTGCGCCGTAGTTGAACAGTTTCAACTCAGGGTCAAACTCAATGATTGGGCGTTTAGCTCGCATCGATGGTGCAAGGTTAACTACTGTATTGTTATACTTTGCAGTCGCTATAATTACTTCAGTATGAAACCAACGATTGGATCTCGACCAAGCATTTCCATCAATGCTTGCCCGGTTGATCGTTATATAATCTGGATTTGGAGATCCAGTTAATCCTTTATCAAACTCACCATCATCATACCCATATAAATCAAACGGTACTGACCCTGCATCGTCATGAAATTCTGGGGTAATAAGATTGTCAACTAACACTAACCGTATCGCCGTGCCGACACCTTCTACATAGTAATTATTGTTACGATATTCTTCTTGAACTACGCTTCTACCAAAATTTATTTTTAATCCATTTGTAAATTCAACACCATTTGGACTAGTGTAATATTTTTTACCCAAAAAGTCAGTTACATCTAATGGATTGTCAGGATTTGTGACAATTTTAATACGACCATAATAATGTTGATCCGTTCCGTCATTATACCATAACTCAGTGAGTGGCGCCGTTAATAACGGGACTTCAGTCAATGTTCTATCATCACTGCGATAAAACTCTTTGGCCGCATACTGCGACCCCGATTTAATAAAAACCCGTTTGTGTAGAGGGATACTTGCAACTTGATTCAATTTAACTATTTGATCACCATCTGAATCAATTATTGAAATTTCCCATACACCAAACCGTGCATCACCGTAAATTGTTCTACCTGCAGAGTATGGGATAGTTCTGGTTGTTACTGAGGGAACGAAGGGCAAGGCATCTGTTGCTGTCCCATCTTCGCCCCAATTGCCAAACGCATAGATACCAGCCTCGCGCCAAGATTCTTCCAATGGGTCATTGTTAATAAAAATTAACTTCTTCCCAGGCGTAATATCTGTAACACCGTCTATACCACCATTGGCTATAATTTTTGTTAGCAGTTGATTGCTAATTTGTGAGAACGGTGTCGTCGACGCAAAATCAACATCAGTCGCAGCATACTCCATATCAGTGTAAAATGACTGTGCATCTTCTTGTGGCACAGTAAACGTTACAATTCCACTTTCTGCCCCGTTGTTATCAACACCATAAACCGCCCGTGTGTTGATGTTAGCTTGATTTTTTCTAAAGCCAGTAGTGCCAGGATCTGTTTGTATCCAAAATTTTGCGCCGGGCTGGTTCACATAAAACGTATACGTACCGCCACGGGCTAACACTATATCTGGATTCTCAGAATTTTTGGAATTGCTAAATTTATATGACTGTGTCGACTCATCGCGAGTTACAGTGAATGAACTATCAGTGTCAACGAAACCCGTAAAAACCTCAACCGGGTCTGGCCCTTGCGGTAACCAATAGTATTGGTTGAAATTTACTAACTTGTCAATGTCAATTAGACCAGTGAAAGAGTATGATTCATTAGTAAATAATCTTGATTGGTTTGATGCATCCCCACCATAGTACTCAATCTTACGTAATAAATCAGTGTAACTCCCAAAAAAGTGAATGTTTTTCTTGTCGTCAGTAGACACAATACTCGGCTCAAATTGGTAATTTGAACGTTCAGCACTTGGCTCAGGCAAATAGTTGTCGCTTGGCTTATATGTTGGTGCAAACTTACGACCAATATAACCGTTTAATTTTTTGAAGTTTGGCTCAGTTACTAACTGGTCAACTGTCGCGTTTAAAAACTTTCTGTTCGCAGGTGTTTTGAATATTTCTGGCAGAAAATTAATAGTTTTAGTAGACATTCAGTATCCTAATTTACACGGGTAATTTAGTATTTACCCCACAATATTCACGTTCAATTCAGCAGCCGTCACAGCACTGATAATTTCAACATTTTCAACAGTAGCGGCGCTAGTTAAAATTTCATTTGCCTCAGCATTGATCTGATACAAGTTACCAAACATTGATGACGGGTCAGCAGGCACGATAATAATAGACGAAACATTTGGTGTAAGAGCAGCATGCAAATATGCGCTCAACTCACTGAAGTAAAAACTCTCGCCAAAATCCCAGTTGTCAATGTCAAAGTAAGTGTTCAACGCGCTGATAACACTAGTCTTAATGTCGTTATCGCTGACGATTACTGACTGATTTTTCACTACCTTGAAAGTTGCTTGCAGCGGAAGATCCGCTTTGCTACCAAATAATGGTTTGAACTTCGCAGGGGTATACACTAGCGTATCGCTAACCGCTTTTATGTTTTCCAATGACCCGTAATTTAGTTTCAACTCATCTGTGGTTAGCGGGATTGGCTCAGGCAGCGTGTTAGTTGAGTCTTGTAACCAGCGTGAGTAAGCTTCACTATATGCTGCGGTTAAAATAAACATATCTACTAGATTATTAGCGCCTGGGTCAATTCTGCGATAATCTGGGCTATTGTGTCTGTATTGAAAATACAAATCATTACGACCAATTTTCGCAACGTAGCTAACTTTATTTTGCGTGGGGGTACCATTTATTAGTTCATAAAATACACCCTTACTACCAGTGTCAAGGTTAACCTCATCTTTAAGGTAAAATATTTGCCCTTCGCGATCAGTAGTTAAATCACGTTGCCCTAATTCATATAAGGTGGCTGCATCTGTTATAACATCAGTAATTGGGGTATACCATAAAAAACTATCTTCAGTGAAGGTTTTCTTAAAGAACACAAATTTATTTTGTGAAAATATCGTGGGTGAGACGATTGACTCAAATAATGTTGGGTCATCAGGTACCCCGTCAATGTTGTTGTCCATAAAGGTAACGTGTACTTTATTTTGGTTTAAGTACCCATCATCCTCAACTATGTTTTCGTAAATTTTCCAAGTATAGTCCATACCTAGCATCTTGCCTGACATGTCAGGGTGTGGATTTACTCTCAATACTTTAATAATATCAGGAATCGTAGTTCCAGTTTTGCTGTCATACACTCTAACTTTGTCGTCATAATAAAATTTTGTCTCGTACTTGCTTTCAAATACGTAGTCAGTGTTTCTAATATACATAGTATACTCTAACGATGCGTCATGTTTGAAATAAATTAGCCATCTGTAATCCTCACCAGTGCCCGAGTAAGTGTCATTAAATTTTCCATCCAACGGTGCGATAGGAAGATTATCTTGGGTAATAATTTCCCAGATGCTAGTAAAGTTATCGTATCTCAGCGCAAAACTTTGATTTGCTACTACTTTATCGCCAAGTGCTGCCAGCAGTGCAGTGCTTATGGTATTTTTAAAGGTGGCGCGAACATTTAGCGGTATAGCTCCAGATGGTACTACTTGATTTAAGGTTATTGTACCTTTACCATTGTTCATATAACCTATACCGCCGTTAGTGCCATCGCCAACTACACTAATCACAGACACAAATAAATATAACTTATCGCCATCATTGCGTGGTACACCAGTCATTATTTTATTTTGTGCATTGAAATATTTTCCATCACCAGCATAAAACTGTATCATTGCTCCGGGTGCTATGTGTTTAGAGGCAGTACTCGTTGAACTTCCTACTTGTTGAACTTGAGATGGTAATACGGCATTGTTTAAAAAATACCCAGTACTAGCATTAGTATCACGACTCTTAAATACCCACTCAAGTGATGTTAATGTGGTTGGTGTGAAGTTGTTTGTGTCATAGTAAAATTGTCGCATCTCAACAGAATTTAAGATCTGGTCTAATTCCTGATTCAAAGTATGCGTTACGTTAGCTAACGAGCGTACTTTCAACTTTCTTGACAAAACTTTTTCTTCTTTATACAGCATCCCATCCTGCCCAAAAATATTTGTGCTAGAGTATTTGCTACTTGCATCAATAACATCAAGATATCTGCTTACGCCTGAACTAGAGCGATTTACCGCCTTGACTTTCAGTATGTCAGGGAAGGTAGTGTAAGGTAGGATGTTGTAATCCTCACCCGTGATCATCCGCCCTTGTGTGTAGTATTGTTGCGGCGCTTTAGCGCGGATATCAGCCAATGACTCAGCAGCGACGCCGTTGGTCACGGTGTACTTCAACCCCGCAGAAATTGTCAAGGTTTCAACGGTCCCTGACCGTGACACGTAGTCTACAGACAGTGTAACACTCTGCATCTCGTCAGGTGTGATCTTGTAGGTGTTGCCGTTTGACGTTCTGAAGTAGATACGATATTTTCCGTGGGGGATGTTTGAAAAGGATCCATCACCAAATACTAGATCAATCTGATCGCCCTCAGCAGTGTTAACTTGATACAAGTTGCGTTCTGTTGCCTTGTTGTAAATTACGTTGATACCCGCAATAGTCGGGACTTTCTTCCATTTAGTAGTGTCAACGTTTGCAGGATCTAACTCATACAGCCACACGTCGCTATTGTTGATCTTGTTATAACCCACGTTCAATACTCTGTTTGCTAGTGCCTCAGAAATATTGAACTCTACCTGCTGCATTTGACCTTGTTTGAAGTACAAGAAAAACCCAGTGTTGTTGCTACCATTGCCCTGATTGTCATTGCGATATAAGATGTTAAACTTGCTGCGTGGGGTTGGGTCCGATTCATATAAGTATGGCTGGCCCGCGCTGGTCACGCTAACTGCCTCAAATGGCGTCACCGCCCCGCCAACGTTTACAGAGAATGGGTACACTGGGACTCTGCCCGACGTAATGTTAATGCTGTACTCATCATTTTTTACACCGTTGATTGTCTGAGTGTTGCCTGGGTTCCCAATGATTTGACTGTTTACAAACGTGGCGTTTAGTAAAATTGAAAACTGTTCATACCAGTTGTCGTTTGAAATGTCATTCCACTGTATTGGTAGGTTAGCTAAATTCAACCCGTTTGAGTCATACAATGTTTCTGTGCTCGTCACTGAGTTGATTTTCAATAACCCGCTGGCTGCGATGTTTCGTTTTGGATTGTAATTGATCAGCTTCGCTAACTTGAGTACACTGTCTCTGCGCTCTGCTGTATCAAGAAAATTTTCGCGGGCGTTTAGCTCTGTTCTGAACGCCAAACTCTGCCCTAAAAATGCAATCAAATCTATAAGCGCGATGTACTCACTTGATTCAATAAAATCGTTAAAATCCTCAGGATAGTACAGTTTTAAGTAATCAAGCATTGATTTGCGCAGAGTCTCAAAGTCATACGACTGAAAATCAGCGTCGCGAAATGTTTGATAGATTTTTTTCCAATCTTCAACAACTAATAAACTATTTTGACGATTTGATGACATAAAATTTACTCATTTTATGTATTTATCATCGTTGAAATATGCTATGTTAATTATTGTGATTTTCGCTCAAAATTGATGAGCATTTGATCAGATTGATTAGTAGGTGAAAATGTCAGATCGAGGGACACCTGTATCCCGTGCTCGTACTCAACGATATTCACGGTATCAATAATGAGTCTGGGGTCGTAAGACACTATTTTTTGCAAGTCGTCAGTAATTGCTTGCTTAACATCTGGTGTCATTTGCTCAAATAACATACCCCAAATAATAGTGCCAAAATTTGGATTCATCAGCTTTTCACCCTTGCGAATATGCAGGTGATTTATCAAATCCTGCTTTGCAAGGTCAAAATCAGACAATCTAAACTTTTTAGAGTTGTTGACTGTTGAAAATCCGTTATACATTGACATATCGTATTTATCACCTAAAATTATGCTGATGTTGGTGGGGTAGTGTTAACTTTTGCTGCCAAAACTGTGGTTGCATACCTTCCTTTGTTGTAATACGTATCCCCAGTTGTTCCGTTCGCGTCAGACCCGCCTTGCCCATTAGCCCATTTTTTCGCTCCGCCGGCGCCCAATAAGTGCGACACCGCTAATTTTCCAGCTACATCTTCGGGCGGAGAATTTTTGTCAATGACGTTAAGTTTTGACAAAGTATTGTAATTTCGGCGTAGATTTTCATCCATAATTTTTTCTTGTACGTCGTGCGCCGCAAAAAAGTCTTGTTTACTCTTCAACCCATCTTTGCCGGTCCAATTTGCAGGGTTATTGAGCCCTTGCAGCGTGGTCCCCGGTTTAACATAACCTTGATCCGCAAGCGCGGTAGCGCCGAACTGATACTTGCCAATGTACCCTAACGTAGGCTTTCCATTTACCATCTTAGTATTGTCAGCATTGTAATTCATACCAGACTCGGACTTGCCCATCTGAGCTTTCAACGCAGTCAACTCGGCTGGAGTTAATGTTCCAACACCGTGGGAACTTACTGGCTGGGCTGCAAGAGTACTTTCGTCAGCTTTACCTTTAATTGGGGCGCCAGATCCAATAGCTGATGGCGGGACTTTAGCTGGGCTTGAACCAGATGACCCACCAGATGAGCCAGATGAGCCAGATGACCCACCAGATGAGCCAGATGACCCACCAGATGAGCCAGATGACCCACCAGATGAGCCAGATGACCCACCAGATGAGCCAGATGACCCACCTGGCGCCGGTGCTGCACCACTTGCAGATACGTGCCCTAATTTAATACTTGGCTCATGAGTTGGGATCGGTGCTGCTTCAGGTATAGTAGTTTGTACCGTAGAAGTTTGCTTCCATTTAAAAATTGGCGCAGGTTGTGTGGGAATAGTCTCAGCGTGTTTAACTACTGGGATATTCACTGGGCGAGCTGCGGCTGGAGCGGGCGAAGTATTTAAGTGTATTTGCCCACCTGAAAATACTAACTGGCTTGAGCCAACCCATGACCCAACAGTGGCGGCATCTAATTTTAGCGTACTCCCTGACGCTATGTCAACCTTACCGCCAAATTCAGTCAGGCTGACTGACGCATTGAGGCTGATGTCTTTAGCTTGCTCCTTAATCTTGTTCACAGCATACATATTGATGTCGTTTGCTGCGTAAAAATTTATGTCTTTGTCAGAGTGTAAGTTGAAATCTTTTTTCGTGCGGATATTTACGTCAGACTCAGCATAAAAATGCATCTTGCCATCCTCAGTAAATTCCATCCAAGCTGTGCCAGCAGAGTTGGAAATATAAATTACTTTCTCAGTATCGCTCATCAAAATTTGGTGGCCACCAGCCGAGCGCAATCTCACAACTTGGTCCTTACCATCAGAATCACCGTCATCCATGATAAACGTATGGCCGCCTCGACGGTTCAACACCGCTTGGGTGTCTTGATCTTTTGGGTCAGGCCCTGGCCTACCTGGTGTGCTGATACCAAAGACAGCACTTGGGGATTCTCGTTGTGATGAGCTCGATATTACCCCGCGTACTTTGTCGTTCTCAAGCCCCTCACGGAGAAGCCTGAGCATGATGTCGTCGTGTATTGGTTTGGGGATGGTTAAAAATTCACCCCAGCGTTCCTTAAACCCTTCGTTCACATCATTGAATTCTACCACAGGGTATGGGGGTGCGTCACATGCCGCAGACAATGCAGCATCCTCTGGTAATTTTATGATGCTACTGCCACCATAGGCAGGTAATGCATGCTGAGTTAGTTCAGGCATCACGCAGGCAATCCAGTACCCGCGCTTAATGTCGCCGTTTACAAATATCACCAGTAAAAAATTACCAATGTCTGGTGGAGTCATCCACATCCCATACGTGTGGTTAACGTGTTTGTAGTCGTTGAGCTGCGATTTTTTCGTCTTGTACGATGGCCAGCGTGTTGCCCCCATGTATGGAGATGCGTACTGAATTGTTATCCAGTGTGAGGATTCGTCCTCTTTCCCGCCAAAATCTGGGATGAACACTTGAACACGCCCAGATCTGTTTGGGTCCACGTTGTTCTTAACTATCCCAATGTAAGGGCCAGGTGTAGACACTGCACCAGTTACGACGTTTGGGTTAGCCCATGATGGTGGTGTGTTTCCAATGCGTTTGTTTATAGCCATAATCTAAAATGTTTGATATATTTACTTATACTTGGGGAATGCTGCTTTAAGATCATTAGCTAAACTATCAGCGGTGCATGCATTAGTATTGAAGGGGGTTAATTTCCCAACCACATCAACATCAACCGCACCTATATTTGTAAATCCTGAGCCAAGTGCAGTATTTGCAGTAGATAACGTATTAGTTGCTAATTTTAATTTATCAGTGGCTGTTGCCGCGGTGTCCTTGACACTGTCCATAACTGACGCTGGAATATCTGTGCCAGATTCCGGTAAGGTTTTAGTAATGTCAGGGACGTAAAAATTTGGCATCGTTGAGGAGTCAGGATTCAATGATGGGACCCGCAAATCACCAGGTAATTGCAATCCCCCTAATTCAGGGCGCAATGAATCAGCTAACGACATTCCACCAAATCCAACAGTGGATGATGCTGCTGATCCTGAAATCCCTTGTGTTGGTTGTATCCCTAACCTTACTGTTTCAAGTGTCTGTTCAAATTTACCATTTGCAAAGGTTGAAGTTACTGACAGCACCTTGTATAATCCTGAGTATGATGAGGTGACATATGAGCTGTCTCTTGGATCTGCAAGCCCTCTATCATTGTAATCTACTGGTGTTTTAAAATTTAGCTCAATACAAATCTCACCAGTGTCCATAACTATACTGCCATTTGGTGTAAATTGTGCTTTTGATCCTGACGCATCAGCATAAAAAATATCATCCTGCTTGATAAAATCAGGATCGCCAACGATTTTCAAGTTGACTGATAATAAGTCTCCAGCCGCACTTAGCATCTGCTCCGCCAATGCTGCTTTGTCACTCAATGAATCTCCGCTCAACGACACCGCGTTTATGGCGTTGGGGACATAAATTTGTGTGCTGCGAAATTCTGGAATAACATTCGCAGCATCATATTTGTTTTTAACATGGTTGTTTAACTGCTTCTGCTTATCAATAATTTTAGGGTCTTGCGATTGCGCTGAGTCAACCCCTTTCACGATTGAGTCTTTGTTGGCACTGTGCGCGGACCTAGCGGTCCAATACAGTGCGTCAAATTGAATGTCAAAATCTAAAATATCCTCGTTCTTACCAGTAAACATATAGTTGTACACTTTAACACGCCCCTTTGGCATACCCATTGGGGCATAGGGTATTTCTGTATTGTAAATTACCCATGGTACAACACGGTAAATAAATTGTTTTGCAAAATCGTTACGTTTATTATCGTAATTGAGTAACTTTATTCTTGGGATAACTTTAAACCACTGTAGGGCATTGCCATCTTTGACACTCAGCATTTCCGAATCAGGGTCAGCTAATTGCGACCTAATATACTCACTGTTTCTTAACGCTAACCCAATAACATCGACAATAGAGGTACCTTGGTTGATCGCGATAACTGTCATTGTCTGTCCGTCTTGCCAACGCTTTGTTTTTAACCCTTCCTGCTTTTCATCAACTTTTTCCATCCGAGTTATTGATGTCGGTAATGTCGCAGGGTCTGGAAACAGCGATCGCCACATTTTGTCATCACTAAATTCAAATTTGATTTCATTTAATACGTCAAATTTACCATCTTGAATCAAATCTACGTACCATTGATTCATTGCGTTGGCATAACTTTTTACCTCAGCCGTAGCAGCGACAGAATTGTTCCATGCTACTTCCAAGTTTCTTATTTCTTCTTCATCTCGCATGAACGATTCTCTAATGGAGTCTGATACTGGGCCTTTTGGTTTCACTCGCTGGTTATATTCCGCCACTTTGTCGGCTAACACGTTTTTAATAATGTTAGAGGCTTTAATTTCATTGACTACCTCTTCGTTAGCAGTAAAAAATTCAGCAATATCTTTCGCTCGCACTTCTAATTTAATTGGGGTAGTAGCTGCACCAGCCTCCAAAAACCCACCATGGTTATATGGCACTGCTTCAATATCATAAGTAGCGCCTTTAGTATTCACTTTAGTAGTAAAAGATATAAATTGGATAGGAATTGATTTAGTAATCTCAGATAATTTTTCTGCAATCCCTTCGTCTGTATATCCAAAGAAATCAATTTGGATCAAATATGGCATTGCCCTAAAATTTTCAATCCCTAAATCTCTAGCAGCGTTAATCAGACGTTCCAATAACGTCATGCCATACGGTTCAACTATAGTAAACTTCAGTTCAATGGCATTGGAATTTCTAGATTCTCTTGACATACCAATGATAGTAGTCATTTCCAAATTATCAAAATAAAAATCATCTTCAAATTTGGCATTGCGTTTAAACGTTGCATCATCCCTTCTGCCTGCCCCAGCTATTAGCACGTTTTTTGGTACATAACTTCCTGGATTTTCATTTATTAACGCATAATCTTCTTTAGTCAACGCATGCAAACTTAAATTGTAAGTATATGAAGCGTAATATCGCAGTGGGTTGCGAGCTGGTGTATATTCTGGAATATTTGACGCGTTGACTGGGGCTGCCGTGGGTGAGGATTGTGCTGACGTATCTGCATTATCCCCTAATATTTCAGCATCAGTTGGCTGATCAAGTTGACTTCTTTCTTCAGCGTCTAATCGTGCCGCTTCATATGGGTCATCACTACCGCCCAATATTTCAGCATCAGTTGGTTGTGGTAATTCACTACGATCTGCCGCTGCCAATCGTGCCTCTTCATATGGGTCAATTTCTCGTTCAACTTTGAATTTACTAAGAGCTGTACCTGCTGTCTTGGCTGCGTTAAAAAATTCAATGGTTGGTTGTTTATCTAAAGAAAATAAACCATTGTTTAACCCACCAATGATACCAGATACGTCTACGTCATTGAATGATGGCATATTACAGTCCCAAATCTGTTACTAGCGTATCTTTTGCTGGCAAATAAATTTGATTGCCAGTGACAAAATCAAATAACGGATCTTTCAACGTGTTTGGATTTCTTGCGGCAAATACCCACCACAATGCTGAGTCACCATAAATGTCATACGCTAATAAATCTGGGCGCAAATGGTAAATCCTATCAATTTGGTATAATTTGTCAGATGCTAACTTTGTAATCTTTCTTTTGTTGCTAACATCCAAAAAATTACCGTAGAATCTAGTTCCAAAAAATGGGCTTGTTTTTGAGTATGTAACTGCCATTATAGATATCCTTGATCAAGAAGATTGCCCTTGGCAAAATCAGATAAACTAAATCTTGATACTACTGATCTGCTGTACACTGGTTGCAATGTAACTTGAATAGTGCTTTGCGTTGGCAAACGTGTAACTTGGCTTGACCCAATTGGGTATACCTCAATGTAGTCCCTATCATCAGGCAATGTGTGTGTAAAACTTTTTATAACACAAGGCACGTTGGGAAAGTAATGCGCTCCATACCCTGTCAATTTGACCATTGGGGGTGGAGTCCCTGCTCGCGGATCTTGCCCCCAAAACATTTTAGTTGCCGCTCTGAAAAAATAAATTGCAGCCAAAAGATAACGACCTTCCTCAATATTTTGAATTGGAAATTCTCCATTCAACTGGATTTCTCCAATCTCACTCCCTTCATAAAAATGCATGCCATAATTGCTATGAGTAAGTGAGGATGATGCATATCGCGCAGTATGAGCCATTTGAATCACTGGCGTTACTGGAAATATCACACCATTTGTATTTCTAACTGGAGACAAGAAATTATTATTTGCGTCATTATACAAAAAATCAGTGCCACTGAATAACGAAACTTTGACTCGCCAATCTGTTCCTTCACCGCCACTGCTACTTGCCCCGCCAAATGCACTAGCATCACCAGTTTTTAAAAAATTGACATCTGGGACTGCTGCTTTTGCACTACTTGAATTTAGACCACCCAATAACCCAGCCATAGATTTTCTGATATTGCTAGGGTCAAATGAGTTAACCGCGTTCGATATGCTGGTTTTAGCTTTAGCTAACACATCACCTATGTTTTGTGCAGTATTAGTTAATGTGGAAGTGATACCTCCCGACG
>Ga0172376_10004843_pt1 | contig 15217 bp, 12 predicted proteins | sample Lak35m_FD_121114 | JGI IMG/M metagenome (GOLD analysis project Ga0172376, IMG submission 121114) | Freshwater microbial communities from Kabuno Bay, South-Kivu, Congo - kab_092012_35m | ecosystem: Environmental > Aquatic > Freshwater > Lake | place: Democratic Republic of the Congo: South-Kivu...
CACCGTTTGCAATTTCCACTGATTGCGATGAAGGATAATAGCCCCTCCAGCACCACCACCACCAAGGGAAACGCGCACTGCGAACAACACGGTAACGCACTTGCGCTCCATCAACAGCAGCACCGCTGAATGATTTCGCCTGACCCTGGACTTTCACCGTGTCATTCAATCGATATGCGCCTTTCACGCGATGAACATTCACTTCAAAATGCGGACGCTTGTATTCTTCAACAGAGAAATAAGAAGAGCCTGATTCATTCTGAAGATGCATTTGTCCGGTCATGCCGGTAGAAGGTGCGATGAAACTTCCGCTGAAAGAACCGTATTCATTCGTAACGAGATCCGTTGATGCGACTTTCTGATAATTGGCATCGTAGAATGTTACCGTTGTGGATTTGCCGGTCATCAGATCATGATTGTCTCCATCGGAGTTAACGATGATCCCTTTATAGTAAACGGTTTGACCCGGACGATAAATTGCGCGATCTGTGAAGAAGAACGTATGCGGATCTTTGCGCTTCGGTTCGCGGTACGACTTGTATTGATAACTGAAATCGGAATACAATCTGTTCTTGTTTGCTGAGAATTCAAGAATGAATGTTCTGTAACTCGGAGGTGTTGCAATTACAAGTTTCCCGTTCTTATCACTTACGAACGAAGCCGTCTTCTTCATCTCATATTCACGGGACGTGTAACTGTACTTTTCTTCCCACATGGAAATATTCACGTCGGGAATTGAAACGCCCGTTTTACGGTTGTAGACAAATACTTCGTAAGATCCGTCATCCATTCTGCGTTGCAGATAAGAGATGTTGGACGACCAGATTTCTGCAATGGCCAAGCCGTTCTCCGACATCGGGAAACTGTCGATTGCAGAAGCAATGATTGCATAATGTCCGGAAGGTAATGCCGGCACTTTTATTTCTGTGCTATGACTCTGGAAATCCTTGTTTTCAGGAAGTATATATTCCCATTTGGCAACGATTGGCTTTTTCAGATACGCTTTTACCTGGTCCGACCACGAACGGTAATCGTAGCGATTTTCGATTTCCTCAGACAACTTCACCGCACGGAAATAAACCTTATTCATGTTTTTCCAAGTGAAAAGAGCGCGCGAATTCTCATTCGGAATCACAACATCTTCAGCAGTCAGACTCATGCTTTTTGCCTTGATGGTATTCGAAAGTGCCGTGCATTTATCTTCTCCCAATGTGTTCGGAAACTTCTGCATCACGGCATCACAAATCTCAATTGCGCGGACATTTTCGTTGCGAAACTCATCCCCTTGCAGCGGATTGTATTTCCCTGCAAGTTGATTGTGGTAAAGTGCAACTTCATACATCACTTCTCCGCTGTACGGGTTACTTCCGTAGTTTGCCGCAAGTTGGCGCAATGCGTCTTCGTACAAAGAATCTTTTTCCGGCAGAACGGAAAACTGACGAACAAATTTCAGTCGCTCAAGGTCGGTGAGGATAAACGCGTCTGCTTTCGTATCTGTCAGATGGAAACGCACAAGCTCCTGCAAATGCAGAAGCCCGTAGTACTTCATCGACATTGTATCCGTTGTTTGAATTTTTACATCAACGAATTGCTTCGCAGGCAAAAAATAACGCGGATCATCAATGACAAATGCATCTGCAGGGCGGGTAATTCCCGGTTCACTGGATGCATAAAATTCGATAGCAGGAAATGCAAGGAAATCGTACAACGTCGGGCGCAATTCATGCGGCGCAAGACCTTCTTCGGTAACAGCAAAATAAATTTTCGAATCGGTTTTCTGAAGACTGTCTTTCATGGAAAGCGAAGCCTGATAATTTTTTATCGCTGCGTTCACCAGTTGTTGCACGCCCCATGTATCAACAGAATCGTTTTCGAATTTCACTGTTGCGGAGCGACTTAAAATCGTCCAGCGATTGTTCTGGTAATACTGCCAATAAATGTTGGCGAGCATGTGTTGCAAAACCGGTTTGAGCGGAAACTTCGCAGTTTTGATCTCGGCTTGAAGCGTATAAATTGAACGTTCAGCGCTGTATTCCATGAAGCGGTCTTCGAATTTCATGCGGTGCATGATGGACTTTACAACCTGTGCGGGGTTGTTCTCCTTTTTCGCTTTGGCATAAATCTGATTCGTCAGATCCAGCGCTGATTTGTAAAGTCCTTTGTTGTCGAGAGAATCAACCCGCAACCATTCTTCTGCATATGAATTTCCCTGAACCAGATAAACAGCAGGTTCTGCGGAAGCTTTATTGGAATTGTGAATGGCGAAATACACAAACGCGGTTACCGCCAGCGTTGTAATTACCATTAAACGAGCGATTCTGCTCTGTTTGCGACTACTCATAATCAGTGGGTTTTCCTTATGATGCAAGGTAAAGTGAAATTCCATAAGAGAATGCGAGGAAAATCAGCTTTCTCAATCCGTTTTATATCCGGTGACGTTTCGCAAACCGGCGGATGTTCAGCTCAGCAGGAATTTCCGAACCGTCGATGAGGTGATCAGCCAGCATTTTCGCAAGCATAGGAGCATAAAGAACGCCTTTGCTTCCGGTTCCGTTCAGATACGCGATTCTATCGTTCATGGTGTTAACACCAATCAGCGGCTTGCGATCTTTTCCTGCCGGACGAACGCCGGCAAACTGACTTTCCACACGAAAAGGCAAAGCGATCATTGATTGCAGTTTTGCAATTAATTCTTCTTTCCCCTCGACGGAAATATTTTCGTCATTCTTTCCCGGATTAAATGTTGCGCCACACACGTACAAATCATTTCCCAGCGGAGCAAGATAAACAGGACCGTTGATGACTTCCGCAGCGTTGAGCCCCGGAATGCTCACATGAATCACTTCTCCTTTTGTAGGCGTTACCGGGATTTCATGATGAATTGCATTCGTAGCGCCTAAATGACCTTCACAGAAAATCACGCGTTCAGCGTAAATCCGATCTGCGTAGTTTACGCCATCATGAGTGAATTCGCACAGCGAAGATTCAAACCATTCATCGCGAAAAATATTTTTCTGCTGAAGGAAATTCCGCACAGCATACATGTATATGCCTGTGTCGAGCACACCTCCGCGTTTTACAATTCCTGTTCCGAAAGGAGCTTTGATTTTTGTGTTAAGCGAATCAGAAACGATTTGCGCAGAAGCAAAATCCGCTTGCTGACTTCCAATGAATTCGTTCCACAGATTACACTCTTCTTCACTTGAAAAAACTCTGATGATTTCCGATTTACGGTGGAAATTCATTTGTGTAATTTGTTCAGCAGAAGAATAAAACGAGTCCGCAAGAGGCAAAGCCGTTACGGCGTGATTCACATACTTCACCTTCCGGAAATTGATCGGATTGCAAACTCCCGCAGCAACATCAGATGAATAAGATTTTCCGGACTTGCTCATCACTACCACACTCTTGCCTCACGATAAAAGCTCCAGTGCCATTGCGCTGCCCGCGATTCCCTGACCGATAATGAGGTAGTTGGTTTGCACGATTACAAAAGTAGGATGCGCAGATGTGCAAATTATCAGATTTGCAAATTAATTCTTCGTCGGCTCGTTGATCCTTTTCTTGGAAGTCGAAATTATTTTGCCCAAGACTCGCTTTATCGGTTTCAAATCTTCGATCAATCGACCGGGATCTGGAAGTAAGTCCGAGTGTTTACAGAGATCCAGCCAATATTCGGTTTCTTCCAATTCCTTTTCAGAGATTTTCAGTTTGTGGACAAAATCTTTAACACTCTCACTGGACTGCGCTTCACGTACATTTGCACCAATAGATGTGCCGCTCCTAGTAAGCTGATTGGCAATCGCATACTTGCGCATTTTCTCCAGTTTGTCTGTTAACTCCAAGATGTCCAGGGAGAATTGAAAAGTCAAATCAACAATAATATTTCCGGTTGCTTTCATATTCATCGTAATTACAAAAACGCTGCAAAGCTAAATTGAAAATTATCGGAAATCCAAATCTTAGGGCCCGCACACACTACTTACCGTAGGTAAAGTTTGTAGAAGAAGCGAGCAATCAACGCATCTGCAAATTTGCACATCTGGGTATCATAATGTAATTTTCGCCTTCACAAACAACAACTAACCCATGATCGTTTACATCATTCTCGGCGTTTTCGGATTCCTCGTGTTACTGCTATCATTTGTAACCATTCAGCAAGGAACCGTTGGAATCACCACAATTTTCGGAAAGTACAGTCGTACGCTTTATCCCGGATTGAATTTCAAGATTCCGTTTATCGAGCGCGTATTCAAAAGAATTTCAGTGCAGAACCGCTCTGTGGAACTCGGCTTTCAGGCTGTAACCATTGACCAGGCGAATGTAAACTTCACTGCGATGTTGCTTTATTCTGTACTTAACAGCGATGAAGTAAACGTGAAAAACGTAGCGTTCAAATTCGTTAACGACCAGAACTTCATGGCGGCACTCATTCGTTCCGTAGAAGGATCTGTGCGTGCATTCGTTGCAACAAAGAAACAATCCGAAATTCTTTCACTTCGTCACGAAACAGTGGCAATGGTAAAAGATCAATTGGATCAAACTTTGGAAACCTGGGGTTACCACCTTATCGACTTGCAGTTGAACGACATCACATTCGATGATGAAGTAATGCGTTCCATGGCGAAAGTTGTGGCATCAAGTAACCTCAAAGCTGCTGCTGAAAACGAAGGACAAGCATTGTTGATTACAAAAACGAAAGCTGCAGAAGCAGAAGGTAACGCAATCAAGATTGCTGCGCAGGCAGAGAAAGAAGCTGCACAACTTCGTGGTCAAGGTGTGGCATTGTTCCGTGAAGAGGTTGCAAAAGGTATGAGTCAGGCAGCTAAGATGATGCAGGATTCAAACCTTGATGCGTCACTCATTCTGTTCTCTATGTGGACAGAAGCGGTTAAGAACTTCGCTGAACACGGGCAAGGCAATGTTATTTTCCTTGATGGTTCTACGGAGGGAATGCAGAAAACCATGCGTGAGATGATGGCCATTTCTAACATGGACGTGAAGAACAAAAAGTAAGGACATCCGGGATTTCCCGAAGAACATATCGAAGCGACAGAGCAATTGTTCTGTCGCTTGTGTTATTTTTGGAAACAAGGAATTACCGTAATCCGTGAAGACAAAAAGAAACAAACCCATTCTTACTGTTGGTCGTCGTGAAATCGTCGATTTCCCTGACTTGGGTTTATTCGGATTAACAGCAAAGATTGATACGGGCGCGAACACAACTGCTTTGCATTGTCATCATGTGCGTGTAGAAGATGGCATTCTTTATTTCCGGCTTCTAGATGAAACACATCCTGAATATCAGGACACGGAACATCGGTTCGAAAAGTTTGAACAGAAGACCATTAAAAGTTCTTTCGGAGAATCGGAACTTCGGTATATAATCAGAACACGAATTAAAATAGGAAAGAGAACGTTGCGTGGAATCGTTTCATTGACGGATCGCGCCAACATGAAGTATCCGGTACTTATCGGACGAAGGTTGCTGAAAAATCGCTTTCTTGTGGATGTTTCCAAACTGGAATTACTTAATGCTAAATAATCAAATGAACCACATAGGCACATGAGTTACACTTAGTTTTCACATAAGCAGTGCCTATGTGAATCTGAAATTGCCCTATGAATCTATGTGGTTAACAATTTAAATTTTCACCACCATGCGTATCGGAATCTTATCACGCAACGCTCATCTTTATTCCACTGCACGAATTGTTGAAGCTGCTGAAAAACGCGGGCATCAGGTGCAGGTTATCGATCACCAGAAATGCGTGCTCGTTATTGAATCGAGCAAACCGCGCATCATTTACAAAGGAGAAGAACTTCCGAAGTTTGACGCCATCATTCCGCGAATCGGAGCGAGTGTTACGTTTTACGGAGCTGCCGTTGTTCGACAGTTCGAACAAATGCACACATTCTCAACTTTGGAATCTCAAGCGTTGGTGCGTTCGCGCGACAAACTCCGCAGCTTGCAATTATTGGCAAAAGCAGGTTTGGGAATGCCAAAGACTGCGTTCGCTTCCAATCCGAAAAACATTGACGATGTTTTGAATCAGGTTGGCGGAGCGCCTGTAGTAATCAAACTTCTTGAAGGTACTCAAGGCATCGGAGTTATTCTTGCCGAAACACGCAATTCTGCAAAATCGGTAATCGAAGCATTTCTTGATGTTGAAGTGAACATACTTGTTCAGGAATTTATTGCGGAAGCGAAAGGTGCAGATATTCGTGCGTTCGTTGTTGACGGACAGATCGTAGGTGCAATGCGTCGTCAGGGTGCAGAAGGAGATTTCCGTTCGAACCTGCATCGCGGAGGAACTGCATCAGTACTTGAACTTTCTCCCGAAGAAAAAGTTACTGCAATCAAGGCGGTAAAGAAACTCGGCCTTGTAATTGCCGGCGTTGATATGCTGCAATCGAAACGCGGACCATTGGTGATGGAAGTAAATTCATCTCCCGGACTGGAAGGAATCGAAGGCGCTACCGGAGTGGATATTGCCTCGAAAATCATCGAGTACGTGGAGCGCAACGAATTCCATCAGCATATTTAATTTAATCGTTCGTGTGCGGATTGCGATTTGAAATCGAAATCAGTTGTAATCCGAAATCAGCATTCCGAAATTTCAAATGGCCAAACCATTCCATATACAAGGACAAACCATCGGACCCGGCGAACATGCTCAGGTTGTTTTGAACATTTACAAACTGCCAACGCATACGCTGATCGAAATTCCGGTTTTCGTTTTCAACGGGAAAAAACCGGGGCCAACAATTCTGTTCCTTGCGGGAATGCACGGCGATGAAATCAATGGAGTTGAAATCGTACGTCAGCTGATTAAAAGACAGGATGTGATGAATCCGAAACGCGGTTGTATTGTTGCAATTCCGGTCATCAACATCATTTCTTTTCTGGCGGGTTCGCGTGATCTTCCTGATGGTCGCGATTTGAATCGCTGCTTCCCGGGAAGCAAGAACGGTTCACTCGGAAGTCGCATTGCATACGATCTAATTGAAACCATTATTCCGCAAATTGATTTCGGAATTGACTTTCACACCGGCGGAGCGAAGATTACCAACTTCCCGCAAATCCGTTGTGTGTTCAGCGACAAAAAAAATATTCAGCTCTCTAAAATATTCTCTGCGCCGCTCGTGCTGAACTCACCGTTCCGCGACAGTACATTACGTAAGGAAGCTGCCAACCGCGGCAAACACATTCTTGTTTTCGAAGGAGGAGAATCACATCGTTTCGATCGCATCAGCATTGAAGAAGGCATGAAAGGATGTCTTCGCACTTTGCGTCATTTCAAAATGATTCCTCCTGATAAAAAAGCACACGCACATCATTCCGCACACGGACACAAAACCGTTTTTCTTCCGAAGACGTCTTGGGTGCGCGCAAAAAGTTCAGGATTATTTCACACTGAAAAACAGTACGGCGACAAAGTGAAGAAAGGTGATTTGCTCGGAATCATTTGCGATCCATACGGAGAAGTTGAACATCACGTAATCGCTCCGCATTCTGGATATCTTGTCGGACTCAACAATCAACCTGTGATCAATCAAGGTGATGCGTTGATTCACATCGGAATTACTTCGTAAGTTAAGATTGATTTTTGAGTCCCTGTGTTATCTCATTGTGCTGTTTAAGAGAAAACACATCCGCGCAAATCCGTTTGATCCGCCAAATCCGCGTACTATCTTTTCATCCAAAAGGATTCTCCGGTTTTTCTTTCGGACGATACTCTGAATTTCCCGGAGGCTTGTAATCTGTTGGCTGTTGATTTGTTTGCGGAGGCGTAGCCTGATATTGATACGGTTCCTGCACTCCGCTCCATTGCTGAAATTGCTGTTGCATTGCAATCATGCGTTCCTGATAACGCGTTTCCCATCTTCCGGTTTTCTCCAATTCGGAAATGTATTCGCGAATCCGCATGAGATGAAACACAATGAAAATAAGTCCGATAATTCCGAATCCATAACCGACAATCGGAATAATGGAACAGCAAATCAGAATGCAACCCGTTTGTCCGATTCCGCTTCCCGGTTTTGCTTCACTGGTAATGAGTCCGCGCGAATTGAATTCTTTTACCAATCCGTGAGCAATGGCATTCACCACCATGAATTGCCACACCAATCCGAATAAAGGAATCATGGTAAGCCAAACTGCGCCGGGTTGCATCGTTCTGAAATCCTGAGATACGTTATCGAGTGCTTTCGACATATGCAGGAGCCACATGATCATCACAAATAATCCGCCACAGAAAAATATCAGCGACAGGATGTATGAAATCTCAATCGTGTTCATGCATTGAAGTTACCGGTTTCCGTTAAAATGAAAACGGCCCGCAACGGAATTTATGGGAATCCCGTGCAGACCGTTTCTGATTCTGCTGATAGATGAGATTACTCCGTCCCGGTATCATATGTGAAGTTGCCGCTCCGTTGTCATGCAGAATCTGTAAGAAATAATTTCCGGCAGGAAGTTCATTTACGTTTATCGTGTTGCGTCCGGTGTTCACGTTGCTTGTCGAAATCATTCTTCCTGAAAGATCCATGATGTTTACCACGCCGCGCGTTCCGCTGACATTTACATTGATAACGTCAGAAGATTGTGTTGGATAAACATGGTCTGTTGGATTATTGATTTCATCCAATGTTGTGATCAACGGAGGATCGGCAACTGTGAGTGTGTCTCCAATTACATTCACCGATTGTGAAGCACCGCTGTTGTTTACAACAGTAACGTTACTGATTGTTACAGGAACATCTGTTGCATTACCTGTTCCGATTGTTCCGTTTCCGCTCACGTTTTGTTGATCAACACGAGTTAATGCAACATCAACGAATCCGTTTGAAGAAGAAGGATGCAGAACAACTTGCATTGCGTTACCACCGATTGTACCGAACCAGGTTGTTCCGCTTTGCATTCCAATAGAAGCAGTTGAAATCTGCGCCGGATCGTAATTCAGACGGAAAGCAATTCCATAAATGTTAGAAGCCGGCAACACTGCATCTCCGAGAGAAAGTGTAATTGTTCCCGTAGAACCTGCTGCAATGGAATCCTGCGCAAATGCAATTCGCAAATCAGGAACAGATGCATTGTAATCAGGAGGCAGAACACGATTGGTGTGTGTTTGTCCGTAATTCAATACTACAGCTTGCGTGTCAACCAATGAAATTGTTCCGTCTCCATCGAAATCTACCCACTTGTAATCTGTGCCGCTGAGCAATGTTTGTCCCCACGGTGTTGACGGTTGACCGATCCATGTAAGCGATGCGTTCGGACGTGTTGTGCCTGTTGCGCCGTTTGCAATTCCGATATCAAGAATGTCAACATTATCCGCAACTGCATCATCGTTCGCATCTCCCGGCCAAACATAATCACAAGAATCTGTCATTAGAATTCCGGTGCTCGTACTCGTACATCCGTTCGCATCTCCAACTGTACATGTATAGGAGGTTCCAGACAGAAGACCGAATGTCGGATTGTTCGTTGTATTTCCGGGAACCCAAGAGTAAGTCAACGCGCCAGGCGCAGTTATTCCAATAGATCCGTTATTTAAGTTACATGTTGCAGGTGTTACAGTGTAAGATGATATTGCCGGTCCGAATGCAACATTAAGTGAAACAATATTGAACGCGACACATCCACTTGCGTCCGTAACCGTAAGCGTGTAAGTGATGCCCGTTAAAGGTTGACACGTCATGCTGCAACCCATAGTACTCGTTACGTACGTCATGGGAACCCAATTACAAACGTAAGGCGGCGTTCCTCCAATGGGATTAGCATTAATTGTTACAGATGATCCGGAACAAATTGTTGAAGGAGGCGGAACAATGCCGGTTGAAATCGTTGTTGGCTGAGTAATTACACATGTTTGTGTTGCCATTCCTCCATTAGTATCAGTAACTGTTACCGTATAAGTTGCCAGACACAAACCGGTAGCCGTGGCTGTTGTCATCATCACCGGCACCCAGCTGAAAGTATATGGTGGCGTTCCTCCTGTCGGAGTCGCTGTTGCTGTGCCGTCGCAGGAAGAATTGCACGTAACATTCGTACCCGAAACGTTGATTCCAATCTGAGCGTTGACAGCAGTACCGATCACAAGTGCAAAAAAGAGTAATCGTTTCTTCATGTGTAAAATGTTGCGAGAACCATGCAATAGATAATTACAAGGTAATCCGGTTTACAATAAGCGTGATTGCCAGAAGATAGGTAGGCTATTCCTTTGTCAACTGCAAAATGTCAATATCATTTTCACTGCCAAAAAGAGAAATTCGCTTACCTTTCGGCTCTGTGAAAATGCGCACCATTTACATCCTCTCTGCTCTGATTTTCGTGCTTGCTCTTGCGTCGGCATGCAATCATCAGCGCGTTTGCGCGGGATTGAACTCCACTACAGGAAAGGCTAATTCTCCGAAAAAAGCGAGAAAAAGTATGCGCGGAGGCACAATGCGCTCTCCGGGAGAATTTTCAGCGCGCGACAGACAGCGTCAGCGTTTGAAAAGCAAAAAGGCGAGAAGCAAAACATCTTCAGGCGGACTTCGAGGAAAAGGTCGCGGTTACAAAAGAGGATTCAGTTTCAGATTACGGATCGGGAATGGAAGTGCCGGCGGATCCGGAACCGGCGGTGTGAAATTCTGATCACATCACGGAAATTTATGACACATCATATCACAATTTATACTGATGGTTCTTCACGCGGCAATCCCGGCCCGGGCGGTTATGGAGTTGTATTTCTCGCCGGCAATAAAATGAAAGAAGCTTCTGCGGGTTATCGATTGACAACCAACAACAGAATGGAATTGCTCAGCGTGATAGTTGCTCTCGAAACATTGAAGGGCAGCGGACATCATGTAACTGTTGTTTCCGATTCGAAATATGTAGTGGACAGCATCAACCAGAAATGGGTTTGGGGCTGGGAGCAAAAGAATTTCAAAGGGAAAAAGAACCGGGATCTTTGGGAGCGATTTCTCGAAATCTGGCCGAAACATCACGTAAAAATGCAATGGGTGAAAGGTCACGCCGACAACCCGTTCAACGAAAAATGTGATGAGCTTGCCGTTGCCGCAGCATTGGGAAAAGATCTGCTCATTGATGAAGGATATGAAACTCTTGCTGAATAACAAGAGCCTCACTCCTGACTACTTAACGATCTTCTTGCGCTTCGATTCGGCAACTTCCGACATTCTGAATGCTTCTGCACGATCCTGTTTCAACGTATCAATTCTCGGATTGCTCTTCTTCTCTCCGCCGAGTTTTTCAATTTTATCGCTGAGCTCTGAAACGCGACTGACATAAGCTCCTGTCAATCGCAACATCATTCTGTCACAGGAGTTCTTAGTTACTGCAGAACAACTTCTGTTCGCGAATGCCACAATTCCATCCAACGATTTCTCAGCCCGCGCTCCGTCGCAGCGCATGATGAATTGCGAATAAGAATATAAAAACTGTTGTGCGTATCCTCCATACATGGAGCTGAGAGTTTTCTCAAACCACTCCTGCTCATCATTTCCTCCGCAAACAGCATATGCTCTTGCCAACGCTAATTTTATCTGTCTGTGTTTTTCTCCTTCGTACTTCCTTCCTATCTCCAGCATTTCCTTCGGAGAATAATCAGCAAGTACTTCCAATGCTGCACCGAAAACGCTGAAAGATGAATCTTTCAAAGCTTCACGCGCCGATGCAATTGACAATGTGGTGTCTTTTGCTTCTGCAAGAACATACAATGCTGCAGTACGCACAGATGAAGAGGAGTCTGACTTGATCAGTTTTTGCAATGAAGGAGCAATGGAATCTGCAATCATTACGGAACGATAAATCGCACCTTCACGTATCGCCCAATCAACATCATTGATTGCTTCCGCGATTACTTTCTTGCCGATTGCCGAAGGTTGGCTTCTGTATGTGAATCCGTCAATCGCTTCGATCTTATCCATGTAACATGTTGCATGATGATACTGGAACGCCCATTCTTCGTCGGTATGACGATCTGTTTTCCACGCTAATGTTCTCTTCTGCACATCCACATTCACCAGATCGGGTTTCTGCGAACAATCGAATCGGAAAGTATCACACTTCGAATCGCATACAATCGATTCGCGCTTTGCTTTCCCGTTCACAAACACATCAACTTCAAACGGCAGACGGAAAACCGGAATTCCTTTCGCAAAATCCTGCGTCTGTTTAATGATCACAACCTGTTCTTTCATTTTCTCATTCCATTGATAAGAAATATCCAGAACCGGATGTCCGCCATGCATGAACCACTGATCGAAAAACCAGTTTAAATCTCTGCCGGTTGTTTTCTCAAAAGCCAGACGCAAATCTGCGATTTCTGCCGATTGAAATTTATTTGTTTCCAGATACAATTTCAATGATGCAAAGAATGCATCGTCGCCCACTTCCTGACGAAGCATATGCAGCACCTGTCCGCCTTTGTTGTATGAATGCGCATCGAACATGTCTTCCTGCGAATCGTAGTTGAAGCGAATCAACGGCTCTTGTTTCCCCGGAAAATCAGACGATTTAAAGTACATGCCGGATTCAAACCAATAACCTTGACGCGATTGATAATGCGATTGATCTGCGTACGGTTTTCCGTATTTGTATTCGCGCCACAAATATTCTCCGTAAGTGGCGAACGATTCATTCAGCGGAAGATTAGACCACGATTCCGATGTTACATAATCGCCGAACCATTGGTGAAACAGTTCGTGTGAAATGTAATCTTCATAAGATCCATCAATCATTTCACGTTTGTCCATCTGCAGAAAATCGCTGTGCAACGTTGCCGTAGTATTTTCCATCGCACCGGAAACATATTCGCGGGCACAGATCTGAGAATATTTCGCCCAAGGATAATCTACTCCGAGTTTCTTCGAGAAGAATTCCATCATCTCCGGAGTGTTTCCGAAAATAACGCGCGCATCTTTCTCAAATTCCGGCTCTACATAATAACTCACTTCTTTCCCGCGCCACTGATCTTTCACCACTTTGAAATTTCCTCCTGCCATCATCACCAGATACGGCGCGTGAGGCAAGTCCATTCTCCAATGATCTGTTTTGAAACCGTCAGGATCAACTACTGATGAAATCAGAATTCCATTCGAAAGCGTTACCATTCCTGCATCAACTTTCATCGTAATCTCCGATGTCATTCTTTCATTCGGACGATCAACTGTCGGAAACCATGCGCTGCTTGCCTGTGTTTCTCCTTGTGTCCAGAATTGTTTCGGCACATTCGGATCGGTGTTATCCGGATTGAGCAGATATAATCCGCGATCATCAGATATCGCAGCACTTCCGCCTTTCTTAAGTTCATTCGGCTTGGCAACGTAATCAATAATGAAAGTGAATGTTTCATTTCTGCTGTACGTTTTTCCCAATTGCACTTTGATGACATCCTGCTCGTAAGTAAACGTCGGCTTAATGGTATCTTTTCTTGTTCCCGAAACCATGCGCAGATTCCTGATATCCATTCCGCGTGCATCAAGTTCCGCAATGGCTGTCGGATAAAAATACGGTCGTGCATCGATTGTCGCTTTGCCATACATGTATCTTTTCGCCCAATCAATTTCAACTTCAAGAGCGGTATGCAGAATATCAATCACACGAGTAGCTGTAGGGTGATAATCGTTGGCAGCATACAGATTCAGGAACGGAACAATCGTTCCGGTTGAATTGTTGGCGCTGGAACCACCCGCGCCTTTTTGCGTTTTACATGCAACAATTAATGAAGCAGAACATACAAACGCAGCAAAAAGAGTTTTTTTCATAACACTGATCTGATTCTCAAAGATGCCTAAAAACGTCTTTCATAGCGCTCCTTTCATCATTTCCTGATACCGTCTGAACGAAAACAGTGTTTTCTGTCCGATTTAATAAAACGGAACGCGTATTTTTACATCCGTATGTCACAAAAAGCAAGCTACACTGCACGCGTAAACAACGACGCAGAATACAAGTTAGAACTCGACGGAAAAAATTCTTCCGCAGGACTCCTCAACGGTGAAACGTTCAACTGCGATGTTCTCAATCCGGGAACACAACGCATGCATTTCATCCGCGACAACAAATCCTTTGAAGTGGAAGTTGTGGATTTTAATGCCGACGATAAAATGCTTTCCGTGAAAGTGAATGGACGCGACTATGAAGTTGTGATTTCAGATCGCTACGACGAATTACTTCGTTCATTGGGAATGGACAAAGCAATGGGCGCTAAAGTGAATGAACTCAAAGCTCCAATGCCGGGTTTGGTGCTGGATATACGTGTAACAGAAGGACAATCCGTTGCAAAAGGTGAATCGGTAATTGTTCTTGAAGCCATGAAAATGGAAAATATTCTCAAAGCTCCCGCTGATGTTGTGGTGAAGAAAATTGTTGCGAAGAAAGGCAACGCCGTTGAGAAAAATCAGGTATTGGTAACATTCGAATAAACAGAAATATGGCAACGCGCAGAGAATTTATTCAGAAAAGTGTATTGGCGGGAATCAGTGTTTCTCTATTGGGAAAATCAGCACTCAATGCCAATGAAATGATCATTGACGGTGTCGGTAAAAAAACTTACACGTTGCCGTTTCTGCCTTATCCGTATGCTGCTTTGGAACCGTGGATTGATACGCAAACGATGACCATTCACCACACGAAACATCATCAGGCATACGTCGACAATCTTAACAAAGCGCTCAATGAAATTGCGCCTCCGCCTTCAAAGCCGGGCGATGTTGCAGTCAACGTTACTCCGCCTCCACCGGGATCTGATAAAATTCTTTTGCAGGGCATTCCTGAACTTGAAGCGTTACTGGCAAACATCAGCAAGGAAAAACCTGCAGTGCGTAACAACGCCGGCGGACATTGGAATCATACTTTCTTCTGGAATGTGATGAAACCCGCAGCACAAGCAGGAACACCGAATCTGCCAACGGGAAAAGTTGCAGATGCAATCAATGCTGCATTCACTTCATTTGATGAATTCAAAAAACAATTCACGCAAGCGGCAAAAGACCGTTTCGGTTCGGGATGGGCGTGGCTGATTGTGAAAGACGGCAAACTGCAAATCACTTCTACTCCGAATCAGGACAATCCGCTCATGGATATTGCTGAAGTAAAAGGTAAACCTGTATTGGGTCTTGATGTTTGGGAGCACGCCTATTATCTGAAATATCAGAATGTGCGCGGCGAATACATCAACGGCTGGTGGAATGTGGTGAATTGGGA
>Ga0172376_10004846_pt1 | contig 15213 bp, 9 predicted proteins | sample Lak35m_FD_121114 | JGI IMG/M metagenome (GOLD analysis project Ga0172376, IMG submission 121114) | Freshwater microbial communities from Kabuno Bay, South-Kivu, Congo - kab_092012_35m | ecosystem: Environmental > Aquatic > Freshwater > Lake | place: Democratic Republic of the Congo: South-Kivu...
ATTCGAGATGCGGCTCCATGAAGATTTGCCGTGAGTGGAGTTGTATTGTCGGATCAACTTACGAGCCTAGACATGAGATCAAGAAAAGTGAAGTTCATCGTTCGGGTCTCCTCAGATCTAATCGCAATGTTAACTGCGAGGGTGCTACATTTTCTGGAGGCAGACACTCCTGCCACTCTCTAACATCGCCATGCACCTGAGCCGCCACCACAAGGCTATGTTCTTCACCGAGGACTTGCTGCGGCCAGGTGATGGCAGCGTTAGCAGGACTGGGAAACACAAACGCTGCCTCCAGCCTGTGGCGCGACACATCAAGAAGGTCAGATTACCCGCATTTGATTTCATGAGCATCTGGTTGTCGTGCCGACGAACCTCGCCTGGACTGAGGTGGTTACCTTTTTACTGGACAGTATCGATGCCGCATCTGGGATTTATGGCACCATTGCAGGTTCTCTCCCTTCCCGACGAGATGCCCGTTATCGATATCCACAGCCTGTGACCCCTGACGGTCGCGAGCCATGAAAGAAGCCCCAAGTGCTCGGAATCGGAGAAACGCCGTGCCGAAGCCAGAAAAAAGCGATTCCAGAGGGGGGGAGTACAGGCGTGCCGGAAACCGCTTCTGCGGGACTGAGAGTCTGAGCACGCTGCTTACGAGCCGCTGAACAGCTCGGAAATAGTTGCAAAGGTGTTATCGACCGATTAGCATGTTTTTACATCTCCAGACACCAGGTTTCTACCCTAGTGGCGATCGCAGGGTCTGCTTGGATTTCCCAAGTCTCGAGGGAAATCAGGTCTTGGGTGTTTTCAGTCTCTCTATCTTTTTTGAGGAAATTTGATTATGTCTGCCATCTTAACCAAAGCCTTGGTTGTTCCGGAATTTACGAATGGGAGCATCAAGCTATACACCCCCAATCCAGGAACGGGTGGGGCATTTGTAAATAACCCTTATACCATTAATCTGCAAACCATCTTAAACAACCTGTTTCCTGGGCAAGGACGTATCCCTAAGCCCAATTGCTGCAAGCTACGAGGTGTAGATTTATTTATTGCCTTGAGTTCAGAAAATTCCCAGGCGGTGCTCAAATTACCCTCCTATCTTAACAATCCTGCAACGGCGCAGGCACAGGCTTTTGTCTTTACTTTAGATGGCAATGACTATGTAGGTTTCGCCTTTGATAAGACGGGCAATCTCTACGTGGCAGAGGGTAATTTTCTTGATAATCAAATCGTCCGCTATAGCGGCACTAATATCGGTTATCCGGGAGCAGGAGCAGCATCGGGCAATAATTATGCAACGAAAACGGTCATCGGCAATGCAGGCACAACCTCCTACTTTGCAAACTTAGTCTTTGATGCATCTGGCAATTTATGGGTGACGGACTATCGCAATCATCGCGTTGTGGCGTTTGATGCAGTGGGGCTAGGCAACGGCACCAATCGCTATCACATTCTTGCCAATACCAGCGGGTCGATCGCCGTTGCCAACACGGTAGCAGGGCTGAATACCCCTACCACACGTCTGTTTTCGCAGCCGGAAGGGTTAGATTTTGACAGTTTTGCGAGTACGGCAAATCTCTGGGTTGCCAACAACAATGATGGAGGTGGTGGGGTCTCCATGCCCCTAACCTCCCTCGTTAAAGTTACAAAAACGCTGCAAGATACCGTCCTCGCAACTCCAAATGGAGGGACTGTCACACCTGTGGTGGGGGATGCCAATACTAAGCTGTTTATTTATCAGATGCCCAACGGTGGGGCAGGCCGTCCCCAGTTTGGTGGCCTACAGGTGGATAAAGCGACAGGGCGACTGTATGTGAATGAGCAGATAGACGGCAAGGGACGAGCCTATGACCTAGGGGCGATCGCCGCAACCCCCGCCACAGCAAACAACAGCCTGCTCAATATTGTGTCTACTAACCCAGGCAATGGTGGCCTTGCCCTGTTGGAGCTAGGGGCGTTTGTGTCAGATACTGCTTCAGATTTGGGGCTAGAACCAGACACTTCCACCGCACAACCGTGGGAGAGTCTTGCCATCAGCATCGTCCAAGCCAATGGCGGTACTTTAGCCACATTGCCTCCTTCCGAGAATGTTCTTGGCGGACAGCCCTGTTACCTTTACGTAGAAGTCAAAAACTTTGGTGACACCCCCACCCTAGGCATCGAAAAACTGGATCTGCGCTGGGCAAAAGCCAGTGCAGGATTGGACTGGCCGCAGACTTGGGTCGGCAGTGTATTTGACAAACCCCCCTTCCAAACCTCGCCCATGGGGGGAACGATCCAGACAGGGGTTGACATCCAGGTCATTCCAGCCTTCGGCAAAGTGGTGGTAGGGCCGATACCGTGGAACAATGCCCCCGACCCTTCCAAGTACACGGCCCAAGATGGTCATTTTTGCCTGCTGGCTCGCATTGTCACGCCAGGCTTAGGGGCTGATGGCATGAGTTACCCAGAAGGCAACAACATCATTACCAATGCCCTCAACAATGCCCGAATTGCTTGGCGCAATATCCATATCATAGGTACCTCTAAGATTATTGGCGATCGCGCAGGAGTCCAGCTTGCCAACTATACCGGTACTGCCATCACTGCCCGGATAGGCTTTGAGGTACTGAACCGTGAAGGACAACCCATTCAGGTACCCACAGGGTCAGTCCTCATTAGTGCGTCTGGCACTTCGTTAGCAGCCTTTCAGCAAAGCTCTCTAGAGGGATTATTCAAAGGAGAGGAACCCATTCCACTCCCCAACGTGGAGACAGGGATTGATGATCTCGTCCTGTCACCAGGTCAAACCGTTCAGTTCATTGTAGATTATCAGTCTGTCAACCCACAGGAGGATTACGCTGTGCGAGTCAGTCAGTTTGCTAAAGAGGCCACAGGAGAACGGCTGATTGGCGGGCAAACCTTTGTGAATGGACAAGTCCAAGGGTTTCCCATTAACCCCAACCCTCCTGAAGCAGACCCCCCTTCAAACTTCAATATTCCCAAAGGGTTTTGGTGGTTCCTGCTGCTAATTCTAGTGCTACTGATTCTTTACGGCCTGTCTTGACCAGTGAGAGGACAAAGGAGAGTTTGTTGGTGATGGATGACCCATCCTATCGGATCAGCTCATAGCTTATCTGGAGAGTCATAGAGACTCATCGTATTCATCTCCGGCTAACATCAAGATTCAGAAGACGGGAGCAAGAGCTGGCTCCTATGCTGGGATGGAGGCCCGCTTCTGATCTTGGCGTTGGGCTAGCCCGAATGTTTTGCTACAATCTCGGAGAAGTTCGTTCTTGCTTGAACAAAATGAACCGTACTTGTTTTGTGATTTCGCCAATTGGCGACAAAGGTAGTGATGTCAGGCTTCGATCAGATGCATTGTATGACCTCATAATTGAACCTGCCCTGGAAAAATATTCGTTTACCACAACGAGAGCAGATAAGAACTTCTCCGTGTCGTCAATTACATCTGAAATTATTCAACAAGTGCAAGACTCTGGTCTCTGTATCATTGACATTACTGGCCACAACCCAAATGTCATGTATGAGTGCGGTCGCCGACATGAAACGGCTAAGCCATATATCATGATCGCTCAAGAGGGAGAAAAGCTTCCTTTTGATATCAACACTATAAGAACTTTGTTTTACAATCTAAGCGATGCCCGAGAGATTCGAAACACTGTCAAAGTCCTTCAGCAAATAATAGAGAAGCTTCTGGAAGGAGGCCTCGAGCCTGAGCGCTCAGGTGAATCATTAAGTGCGCTTTCCGAAACTCTAGTCAGAATCGAGAGGAAGGTTGATCGGCTTGGAGCTGTAAATACTGGTAATTTAACGTCCCCAATTTCAACTGGCACACAGGAATATCAAGACATTCTCCAGAAACTTGGATTGAATGCGGCGTTTAGCTATTCAGTACAGCAGCGCAATACCGGACTAATGGACTTTCTTATTCCAAGACTAGAACGGCAAATGCTGATTGAAAGCTTTATTGATCAGGTATTGACAGTAGCTGCTCCACTGGGCTCTGCTTTAGCTCATACTAAGTTAATTGAGAAATATGATACTTTAGACACCTTAACACCAGCTTTGCGTGCAGATTATATTAGTTCACTTGTAGCTGGATTCTGCTTGCAGGACAGAGAACAAGATGGAGTAGTATTCTTGCAAGAGTTTTTTAATAGGATATATAGAATGCAGGCGCCATCGCAAGACATTTCATCCAAAGACAAAGCATTTCTACTTAATCAGTATCAGCGGCTGCTGTTTGGTTCAGGCAGCTTTGATAAAGCATTGGAAGTCCAGAAAGACGTTCTTGAATTGTGCCCTGAAGACAGTGCATATATCTATAATATTGTACTGATTTACGAGCAGCTAGGCGAAGACGAGACTGCATACTTATCTGTTAGGCGCCTCTATGAATTATCAAAACAGGCAGGGAAATACACTGATATGCAGCTTTATGCATGTACCAGAATATTTGCCAAGAATGCCGACCCCTTGGCCTATGAAACGTATAACATACTTCAAGAGCAGAATCCATACAGGGCAACCATGCTACGCCAGGACAGTCGCGTTAGTTCATTCTTGCGTCTCTAGATCTTGACCCGCCCAACAAGTGCCATTCACCTGAGCCGCCGCCAAATCATTAATTTCTCATCTATAAGCTATCTGCTGCCAGGTGATGGCCAGCGTTAGCGGCACTCCTCAAGGCTAAATGGCAGTAGAGTCTCCTTGACGGCCTCTGATCTCACTTTCATGTCATCATCTCTTCACCAAATCGAAGAGCAGGCTCGGGCACTCTCGGAAGAAGATCGTGCAAAGCTTGCTGAATGCATGCTGGAATCACTCCACACTTCCATCGAAGCAATAGAAGCGGCATGGTCTGAGGAGATAGCATTGCGAATTGAAGCCTTTGAAAAGGGTCATATTTCTGCCTATTCAGCAGAGCAAGTATTTGCAGAAGCCCGTCAGATCTTGCTGTGAATCGTGTTCGATTTGTTGAGCCTGCAAGGCTTGAGGTTCTTGCTGAAGTTGGCTACTACCATCGAGTTGAAGCAGGGCTGGGCGCCAAATTTCTTGAAGCTGTTGAGGATGCTACAGCTCGTGCTCTCGCGTACCCATTGGCGGGCTCACCAGCGCAACATAGAACGCGACGTGTTTTTCTCAGGGATTTTCCCTTCTCTCTGGTCTATCGCTTAGACGAACAGGGAATCACAATCTATGCACTGGCTCATCATGCACGCAGACCAGGTTATTGGCGGAGCCGCACAGATGACCGCTAACATCAAGATACAGAAGACGGGTGCGGAGGTTGCCTCATATGCCGAGGCTGCGCCCCGCTTCTGATCTTGAGCGTTAGGCCAGAGATCCAATCTCAGCGCTTCGCAACCTATGGCGAACTTTGCCAGGCTGCTCACTGGTGAACCATGAATGAACGATCAAGACTAGGCATTGACTGCACTTCGTAAGTCTTCAGAAATTCATGAGCAGAGGCTATGTCATACCGCGATGCCCAGTGCCAAGCCGGCTATGGATAAACACGTTATGGAGTTTTGAGTGGTACTGGCCACCAATCAATTTACTGAATGAACATTTCATCGCCAGTAGGTTCTATGGGGCTAGTGCGATTCATTCGCTGTCTTACCCCCAGAAGCTCGGCGTACATGCGCTGGCGGGCGCGGCTCTGATTGCCGAGGGGCCGGTGTTCGGCAATGGTGTGCCACGGATTGAAGGAGAGTTGGCGTGCGAAGGCCAGCTGACTGGGGGAATCAAACGGTTGGCGTGGGATTCGAAGCGTGGCCACCGAAACCCGCGGCGAGAGCCGTTCAGGCCAATACACCGCAGCATTCTCGATCGGCATCCGGTGGGGATCCCGCTGCAGCTGCAGGCGCACATCAAAGGCCGCCTCCTTTTCCGCGAGGGTGCGTGCCATCGCCTGGCGCAGATAATCATCCGGCGGGCGCAGAGGCAGGCGCGGAATCGGCGTTCGGCCTTCTTCCTTCGGCCAGAAGGAAAACTGCATCGCCTGGCCAAGCCCCAGCAGGTAGGGCACACAGCTGAAGTAGGCCACCTCCAGCGGGCTGGTTTGGGTGCGCGTCCAGAGGGCCTGCATCAGCAGGTCGAGCACATGGTTGTTCCACGGATTCAGAAAGTGCAGGATCTGCGCATTGCGCAGGCTTTCCAATTGGAGATTGGCGTTGGAAGCCAGATCTGCCGTCACGAAGGTGGGAGTGCAGACACCGGTGAGGTCGAGAGTGTGCTTCTCATCGGGCATCAGCTTCTCCCCTGGCACCCCCATCAGCTTCACGCTGATGCTCATGAACCCCACGTCGTCGATGTCTGGGGTGATGTAGGGGCCCGGCCCTGAGAACCGCACCCATGCTTTGTACGTGTGCGGTTTGGCGTAGATGCCATGCCGAAACTCGGGAGGAAGGTTGTCGTGAACCTCGAATTCGGCGCGCACAATGCCAAACGTTTTCGTGTTGCCTCCTCGCTCGGCGTAGCCCGGTTTCCACAGGTCACGGATCTGAGCGGTGAACGAGGTGATGATGGAATCCACCAGCTCTTCCTCGTTGATCAAGGGCCGCTCCTCCGCCAGGGCCAGGCCCTCATCGCGATCACGGGCTAGGTTGATCCAGCACGTCACCAGATCCGTCAGGGGCCCTCGCAGCAAGGCATCGAAAGCGGGCCGGAAAAAGGGATCGAAGCGTCGCTCCAGCTGGGTGAGCCTGATCGACACCTTGGCGAGCAGATCCAGCAGCGGGGATCCTGTCTGCGGGGGAGGAATCGGGCGGCTGGGATTCAGCCGCGGGCTGTCACCGGAAGCATTCTCAGCTGCAGTGTCAGGGTTAAGGGCCATAAGGATCAGGAGGTGAGAGAGGCCAGATAGCGAAGGGCGGAGATGCTGGGCAGAAAGAAGTACGCTCCACCGCGCACTACCACGAAGTTGGGTAAGCCCGAGATCCGTTGCCGCACTGGGCAACCAGGGATCGAGAATGTGTCGGTGGGACGGCCCGAAGGCAAACGCCTGGTGCCCAGCAGTGGATCGGTCTCATCGAGGAGACCATTGAATTGTGAATTGTTGATCCATGACCGCTGCACAAACTCAAACTGGCGCGTGATGTTCGCGTTGATGCAGATGAAGTGGATGCCGCGCTCCTCTCCTTCCTCCGCCTGCAGAATCTCGTCGGGATCGAATGACATGCTCAAGGGTGGGCCATAGGTGCGGCCGCGCCGCAACAGCCGGTGGGTGGCGTTCACCGCCAGAGAGGCGGCGGTGCCAGGGGCCGGGTCGAGCGAATCGCGTGGATTGCTGCGACGGATGTGCGCACCCAGCGGGCAACGCAGACCCTGCGGGTCGCTGTGATGGAAACCGAAGCCGTTGGCCGTGGCACGGCCTGGATCATCCTCTGTCGGACTCTCCACCAGGGGAGCCCCGCTGGGCCAGCGCCCAACCATGCGGGCCGCCAGGGCCACCCGCCGCTCAGGGTTGGCGGCGCCGTTGGGGTCGCGGCTCACGGCATCGAGAAACTGCCAGAAGGCACGCACCCGCTGCCCCAGCTGGCGCACCACCAGATAGGTGCCGTTGCGCCCCAGGTCGTGAGCGCCGAATTCAGCCGGTGGCAGCAGCCTGCCCGGATCACGGCTGTGATGGACGCGAGGGCACTCCGTGTGCAGGTCGTAGGCGTTCTTGTAGCCGAGGATGAATTCCCCGGCGGGCACCAACGGCTGGCCCGAGGTGGCTCGATGCAGGCCGGCGATTCCCGGTTGGCTGATCGCATCGCGGAAGCCGAAATGCTCCCGCACTCCCCCCTCTCGATCCGCCAACAGGGCCGTGTGCAGACGCCTGACCAGGGACAAACCCCCTGGCCTCAGCAACAGGCGCAACTCAGCGATTGTTGTGTCCAGATCCGCTTCGCTGGGGGCAAACACCATCAGCATCAGATGCACCGCACGCTGGCCTGCGGCTGTTCCACCCCAGTCCCAGTGGCGCGGAGAGCTCTCAGGATCCGCAGCGCCACCTTCATCCCCGAGGGCTCGGCTGCGCTCGGGTTCCGTCATCCCCTCCTTGAGCTCGCTGGGGAAGGTGTTCAGGGCCTCGGCATCCAGCCCGAGGGCTTCCAGGCCGGCATGGGTGAAGGCGATGTTGAAGCAGGGCGCATCCGGGTCTGGAGCCTGCTCGCAGGTGTGCACCCGCTCCACCTGTTCCGCCAGCCATCGGCGGGCAAGGGCGGGCTCTTCCACCTCCAACAGCAGATAGGCGGCGGAAGGGTGTTTGCCGTAGCCACGGCCCACGATTCCCTGGATGTCGAAAAGCTCAAGATTCATGGCGGTTTCCGGAGGGCTCAGAGCAACGCCAGCCAATCCCGTTCGGCGGCAGGATCGAGTTCTGCAAACAAGCCAGCACGAAGACGTGCATTCTTTTGAATGGTGATCGCCGAGATATCAGGATACGCACAAAACCAAACCTGCGTTCGGATCTGAAATTTTCTAAGCACAGCCTTATACACCTGCTCGTCTCTGGCACCGCCAAATACCATCCAATCTGTGCGAGGGTAGTTGACGCCGTGACCGAAGATCAAGTTGAGCCCCCAGGCAACTTTGTTGATGAAGTCATTCATGTAGTCTTCCAGGTTGAAATCATAATTGCTGAGGAATAGAACCCTTTTGCCCTGATCGACTACGATCCAGTTTGCAAAGTGAATCGTGTCCACGCCATGGAGGTTGAGGAAGGGAATCGTGCCCAGGTCTCCATCGCGAAAGAAGTGGTGGACAACGAAATCCGCTACGCTCAGGATCACGCGTATCGTGGCATAGCGAAATAGACCGGGCTTGATGAAGCCCAGCACCGAAAACTGGTTCTGGATGAAGAAATCCTCGTCCGGCGCCAGATGGCGGCGATCGAACTGGCTGAGGCGGAAGTGGGGATCCTGCCGGGGATGGGGAGCGTTGATCTCGCTGCGACGCAACAGCACGAGGAACAGCGGCACGAAGGGCAGCGCCAGCAAACCCAGCAGCACACCCACAGCCAACCCACCGATCCGATGCAGTCCATCGCGTAGGCGCCAGGCCCATGGCAGCGGTGGCTCCGGCCGCAAGGCCCAGGCCAGGCCGTTCTGGCCGCGCACAAAGTGTTGAATCGCCCTGCGCACGGTGGAGGGGCTCGTGGCGGCGGTGGTGCTCCCTTCCTTTCTGTCCAGAAAGCCATCGATCCGCTCCCGCAGCTGGGCCTCCTTCAGGATCTGGGGCACCGTCCGCCCCAGGCTGTTCACATAGAAGGTCTGGGTGGGGATTCGATGCCGCCGCAACCAGGTCAGCAACTCGCCCTGGTCCCCTGGGCCGGGAGCTCCGCTGCAGTGCTGAAACACGGCCCACAACCCGGAGCCAGCTTTCTGCATGAGGTGATCCAGAAACTGGTCGGCGGGGCCATCCACGCAGCAGTTGAAGGCCAGGCTGCTAGCCACCGTGCGTCCGCTGCCGGGGTCGACGGCGCCGTCGAGAATCACGAATCGCCCGTAGTGCAGCCCTGTGAGATCGCCGAACGGCAGGAGCGGATTCGCCGCTGGATCCCTGCCGATCTCGGCGAGCACGCCCCGCAGGGCCTCCAGGGCAGCCTCCGCCGTCTGGATGGGCGCCACGATCGTGAGGGTCGACTGGGGAAGCATGGCTGAGTCGGATTGGCGTTTCGATCAGGTGGGGAACTGCAGGGCGAAACTCAGCACCCTGTGGTCGCCCCAGTAGGCCTGTCCGATGAACAGGCCCGGCGACACTTCCCGGATCTCATCGCGAATCTTCTGGGCGAGAAATGAGGTTTTCGAATAGTCGAGAATGATGGCCTCCTCTCCTGGGCAGAACCAGCTCGTGCCGCGGGAGAGCGTTGCCTTCACCAGGCGCACGCGGAGCGCGCTCACCAGGTTGAGCAGGTATCCCTGGTCGCGGAAGAACACCTTGCCCTGCCAGGCCAGCGTCCGCACGAAGCAGGTGACAAGCCGGTTCACCGGTGAATCGGCGAGGAACAGCACGTACCCTTCGGCCACGCCATCGGGGATCGCTCCGACGGGGGCCTGGCGGTAAAGGGCATCAAGCTCTTCGGGGGAGCGATTCAGCAGATCCTCAGAGGTCATGGCCATCGATCGAGATGCAGAGGGGTCAGGAGGTGGAGGGTGACGCGGTGAAACGGATCAGACGATCGGGAAAACTCAGGGGCCACCGTTCCTGGACGAACGCCCGATGGGCCACGGTGGGCAGGTCGCCCGCCAGGATCGTGGCCAGACCGGCCTTGATCACGAACAGGATCAGATCCTTGCCGGGGCAGGAGCGCGCTCCACTGAGGAACAGATCGGAAAAGGGGCAGGCGCCCGCACGATCGAGCCAGAGGGAGGGTCGAAACTCGCTGGCCTCCACGTAGGGCGTGTGGGGCCGCTGCAGCAGCAGGAACAGCTGCAGGATGTCGGTGTCGGCCGGGACTCGGCGCCCAGCGTGGATCTCCTCGGTGGCCCTGCGGTGCACCGTGAGCGGCACCGGCGGATACAGCCGGCCCGTCTCCAGCACACAGGCCTCCAGATACGTAAGGTGGGTGATCTGATCCTCCGAGCGAGGGCCGCCCGAACCGCAGACCGTGCGCAACTCTGCACGCACCTTCTCGAGCAGCTCAGGCCGGGAGAGAAGAATGACCAGAGTTCTGCCGAACAGCTTGCTCGCGGATCCCTGGAAGGTGAACATCCAGTGGGGCAGTTGCTCAAGCAGTGCCCGGCCGCCGGAATCGCCGGGATGGGCGGCGTGGGCACGGGACAACAGGGAGCCGCTGGAGGCATCATCAGCCGAAGCCTGCCAAGCCTCGCCAAGGGCGGCATAGATCCGCTCCCGGCGAGATTTCTGGAAGGATCCCAGAAGCAGACGTTGCAGAGGCTGGTTCAGCATATCTGCCAGCTTTTGCACGTCTTCAGCCAGGCCCGTCAGATCAGCCTCCTTCAGGGCGCTGGATCCAGTCCCAACCCCGAACACCACGGCCAGCATCGTGACGCCGAGCCGTTGACGGATGTCGCCCAGCGAATGACAGGGAGCGGAGAAGGCGGCCCGGATCGTGGGCAGGTGAACAAATTGGTCAGGGTGGGGCGAACCGGGGCACAGCACTGCTTCGTGAAAAGGTCGCCATTGGAGCCACTGCTGATCGTGGGCGATGGTGAGGGCTTGGGGGGCCAGCAACTCCATCGCCTGACTCTTGAGGCGACCTGGCAGGTAGGCGGAGCTGCTTGGCGCTTCGCTCAGGATGTGTACGGAGAGGTCCCGGTCGACCACCAGCAGGATCTTCTTTCCCGGCAGAGGAAGCATCACGGCTCCGCTTCCTGCGTAGCGCTGTGCCAACTGCTGAAACCAGGCCGTGAGGATGGCGCTTGACCCATGCTCCAGACGCCCGCTTACTGCGCTGGAGATGGCACTGGCCAACGGGAGCAGATCTGAAAGATTCGCTGCAGGAAAAGTCTTTGCCTGCTGAGGATTTGAGAGATTGGTCAGTGACACAGGGCACCATCATGTGGACGCGTCGGCTGGACACATGGGCTCGACATATCGGCAGGACAACTCGACAGGACTACGTCGACAGAATTACGTCGACAGAATTAGGTCGACAGAATTACGGGCAAAGCGAAGCGCCTAATTTCTAATTGCGCTAACGGCGACAGTCAATGTGACTTCATGATTCTATGCATGGAGTGCGCGGAGGCGTTTGCTCAACCCCTGGCGTTCAGAGTAAACCCAGCAAAAGCTCTATTGCTTTCGCGGGTTGAGAAAAGCGCATCAGCAAGTTCAGGGCAGATGAGACTCTGTAAGCACATCCAGATCATCAGCTTGTATGGTCATGGTTTTGCTCATGCCGGAATTCTGGTCATTTACTGTGTCGCAGATACACCAATCTTGTTCTTGTCATATCCGTGTTGTTTGAGCAGCTTGATCTCGCGGGTGGAAAGCTTGCCAGGGTGTTGCGAGTCCCGGGCAAATTGCTCTGCCTTGGTGAAAAGCTCGCCATCGGAGGGATGCCCTTCGGGCATAAAGTAAACACCGTCGGACATTCGAATGCGGCCATCACCATCGTGGTCGACATAGATTAGTCGATCGGTGAGATCAACCAGATAGGATCCTGAACCATCACTCACACGATAAATCTCGTACTTCTCCAGGCCCTTCCCAGTCCAATGGGCCTCAAGGTATGGCGCACCAGCCCCAAAATCAAAGAGGTTTTCCTCGCCATAGTCGACATGCGATTCGATAGGATGAGGAATGTTGGTATTCATGTTGCTGAAAACATTCGGTCGCGCACGACCCTGCAGATACTCCCGAAGCTCTTCGCCCCCGAAGCGGGCGAGTAGATGCTCAAAGGTGACCGCATTAACGATGTTGGTTCCGGTTGGTGTGACATACTCTGGCCCTGCGTACTTGGTGAGCCACTCGTTGTGCATGAACCGGGTTGATGCTTCCATGACGAAGTTCATGAACGTTGGATTTGGCACTGCATAGCCATCGGGTCGGTACTCGTCGGCGAGCTGCCCCATGCCAGTCGTAAGGAATAGTTCACCACTCGCTTCGTTGTAGGGGCCGAAGAGTCTTTCCCACCGCTGGATGATCTTCTGTGCCTCAGGGGAGTCTTGATTTTTGAATAGCTCACGATAACTCTTGAGACCAGGAATATTCAACCGCTCGAGAAAGCTATTGTACTTTCCAGTGCCACGATCCAGGCCACGCTGTACATCGGTCTCGCCGATACGTGTGGTACCACCAGACGTTGCTAGGTGGGCGAACTGGGGTGGGTAGTTGTTAAGCGTAAACGCCATCATCGAGGTGTTCATCAGCATATGGGCGATGCGCCCGATGCCTTCACGTTGGAGGAGCTCATTACCTGCTGAGCCGAATGTATTGACGAGGGGGATGTACTCTCCGCCTGCCTTTGGCTGACCTTGCCTGCGAATCGTGCATAGCGCCATGTCAAACCCATCGGGCTGGGCCGCGTGGCCTACTGGTCGATACGTTTCTGAGAAGTCGAGCCCTTTGAGTTCGGGATCCGAAAACTGCTCGGCAATCTTTGGATTGCCGGCCAGGCCATGCAGCACCGGGTGGGTGCCCTTCTGCAGGCGATCGTGCACAAGCCTCTGGCGAAGCGGTTTGCGGCCCTGCAACAGACCGAACTGATTGCTGTGCAAACCCCTGGTTGCTGTCTCGTGGCCAAAGAGCATCGGAGTCCAGAATGCGGTGTGCACCTTGGCCCGCGTCTGAATGACGATGTTGGCTGCCTTCCAGTACAGTTGGTTATCGGTGAGATCAGGATGGCGCCTGGCCAGTATATCACAGACAAGATTATGGAAGCGTACGTAAACGGTTCGGATGAGTGTGACTCCAAGAGTCATGTTCTGGTCTATGCCAGTCTGGATCAACTTGGCACCGCTTTTGTCCTGCACAGTGGGCAGCCACTTGCCATCTTCAAGGTAGATTTTCCCGCCCGGCAGCATTTCCCCGGTGGCAGGATCAGTGCGCATTCGCTTCACGGATTCAGGCGTGCTGCCGCGTTCGGGGCTTCCGTCCCAAGCATTCGTGGTGGAGGACAGGACCGCGCCGCTCTCGGGATCCACTTCATTGGCGCGGATCCACACCCACTTGATGCCGAGCTGGGCCTCAGGACTGCCTGGCGCCACCGGAATCGCTTTCTTCCTGGCCTCATCGAACGCAGGCATGAGCACATCGTGGGGCAGATCGAACAGGTGGTCGATCGCGAACACGTTGAGATGGTCTGCGCTCTTGCGCGTGCCAGCTGCGTAAAGCTCCGACTGAGCGATCTCGGCCGAGGATGGCAACAGGTGCTCGAACCCGTTGGGCTTATCACCCAGCCCACCGTGGATCGGAATCGGCTGGCCCACAGCGCCCGCGGTTGGACGATCGGGGTCGGTGAAAAATCCGGCCGGGCCAGGGACTTTGGCGGTGTAGCTTGAACTGACACCGGGTTGGACCTTCATCGAATCCGGGATATTCCTGCCCGCCAGGAGATCGTCGCGGTCGATCGCGAGACGAAGCAGACCAAGCGTGGAGGGAAGATAAGTCCAGATTCCGTGCCGCATCGCTTGTCGATAGGAGTCGACGCGCGACAGAAGGGCGTCGGCGAGTTTGGAGATTCCCCGCGCCAGGTTTTGCACCAGGTCATAGGCTGCACCCATTACCCCGTTGGCGACCCTGCGCCAGATCGACGGCTTCGGGATGTAGACCTTTAACGGTTTCTCCTTGGCATCCATGATGCCAGCGTAAGGACCCTCCCAGAATTCGAGCAGGACGCGCTGTGCATCGCCAGAGCGGTAGGTGTCGGTGATCGGACTTGGACGTTCCACCGATTCACCGTTCTTGCTCGCCTGCTCCGTGGCCAAGGCTCGATCCTTCCACCAGCATGCCCGGCCAGCATCAGGAAATCGTTCTCCTAATTCGCGGAACAGTTTGGCTGCTTCATGGGGTTCACCGCTTTCGAAGTGGGCAAGGGCGAGCAGTTCCAGGTCGGTTTGCGAGGCTGTTCCCTCGGCTCTCTTCGCATTCAGAAGCCCGATGGCCTGGGAATGATTGCCTGCGTTCATTGCCTCGAGGGGATCACTCGTCTCGAGGCCAGGTGTCTGGTTGGCAAGCTGGGGCTTTCCCCCACCACTAAACGGGCACTTACCACTTGCCATGGCAATGCATATCTTGAAGGATCTTCATTATTTTACACTGTTAGCTTGTCCTAAGTGAACTGTAAATTAATATAATGTTACGCTTACCGCAAGCCAGCGTTATACTCGTCGTGAATATTATTGCTTAAGCTTCAGGCATGGATTGAGGTGGCGATCCTCCCTCCCCGCTGGCCTCGGTACTTCTTTCGTCGCGAACCATCACGTCCTGCACCGCAATCTTCGTGCGATCCCGGTTGCAGGGATGCGGTAGGGGGGATGTCCGACGAGGCAGAAGCTGTTGATGTTGGCCGTGCAGTGAATCCTGATCCTCCTCCAGAGCTTGCGTGGTCGTGAAGACTAGATTGCTGCCAGCACTTAATCTGCACCGTTTTTTCAACTTTAACTGCGGTGGCTTTGTTTGCAGCCAAGCATGACAAAATGATTAATCCGATGTACGCGTTCAGGGGTCGTGACGCTCCTGCGCAGGACTGCACGCCTGATGGCCCATCGCTGAGCGATCAAGCAGCGGTGCTCTGTCTTGCAGAACTCAGGGCTCCGG
>Ga0172376_10004847_pt1 | contig 15211 bp, 1 predicted proteins | sample Lak35m_FD_121114 | JGI IMG/M metagenome (GOLD analysis project Ga0172376, IMG submission 121114) | Freshwater microbial communities from Kabuno Bay, South-Kivu, Congo - kab_092012_35m | ecosystem: Environmental > Aquatic > Freshwater > Lake | place: Democratic Republic of the Congo: South-Kivu...
ACCCCACCAGTCGCCGCGGTGATTTGGCCACTGATCCGGTAAGCGCAGCCGATGATGGTCACGGGATCAATGCCGCGCCCGATAATTCACGCCCTCGTACGGTCGGCGGCACGAGTATGTACTTCGGTCTCGAGGATTGGGACACGCGCATCGGCGGCTACGCCGGCTTTGGGTATGGCGGAGGTGGTCAATACGGCACCGCAGAATTTGGGCTCTACGATTGGCAGCGGGATCTGACGACGGGGTCGATTGGTAACAACTATAATTTACCTGGGGGCGCGTACGGCAGCCTGATTACAAACTCGTTCAGCCTCGTAAACTACTCTTACGTCGATAAGCCGACTCTCTATTTTAACTACTGGTTGCAAACACAGAATGCCCAGGGCCGAACCGATGAGATGCGGGACAGTGCTCGCGTTTTTGTGTCGAGCAACGACGGCGTGTCGTGGGAGTTGCTCGCGACGAATAACTCGCTACGGTCAACCGTTGACACCGCTGACGCGGAGCTTCCAGCGTTTGCATCTATAAGTTCACGCACGTCTTCCGCTGCAAATCAAGCTGTTCAGGAACTCTACGATACCGCAGGCTGGAGGCAGGCGCGGATTGATCTGGGTGGTTGGGCCGGCATAGCAAACCTCCGGCTGCGTTTTGACTTTTCCACAGCGGGTATGTTCGAGCCGGGGCAGATAGGAGTTCTCCCGGATAACTCGCTCGGTGATATGAATGATATCTCTGGCCTTGCAAATACGACTGGAGTATTTAGCGGTACCGACAGCAGTCGGGAGCGAGGCGCCAGTAATGCATTCGAGGGCTTCTATATCGACGACATCATCGTTGGTTTTGCGGAGCGGGGCGAAATGGTGACCGGCGTTGGAGCAAATAACCAAGGCTTCGTGAACATAGGGACACCAGCCGGCGCGGCATCCGTCCCGGCGCAGAGCCTCCAAGGCCAGTACCAGTTGGAGATTCGTCGGGGCACGGACTACGGTGAGACGCTTACCGGAACTGATCCCGACATTGCCATCTTTGCTACGTTCGACACCAACGAGGACATGATCCGCTCCAACACGTCGCAGCGGCCCTTCGGCTTCCTTGGCGACGCCAACCACACCCGGGAACAGGGACAGTTCCTCATAGAGAACAACTTTGTCCTCTATGCCGCCGACTACGGCATCAGGATCGATGCTGGCGGCCGAGACGGCGGCAGCAACGTGCCGCATCCGGGCGTGGTGCGACACTTTCCGACACTGAACGGTGGCCGCCTCGTGCCCGGGACCGTCGTCGTCAACAACGTCATCGCGGAAAACGGAGCCGGCGGGATCTTTTTCAGTGGCGACCCGAACACGGGGAACGTGCCGGTGGCGGCCGTGCCGTTCGGGCGGATCGTCAACAACACGATCCACGGCGGACCGGCGCCGACCGGCATCGGCGTGAACGTGACCGACAACGCCGGCCCGACCCTGCTCAACAACCTGTTCACGAATCTGGCGACCGCCATCTCGGTCGATGCGTCGTCGCGACTGGATGGTGATGGTCGCCCACGGACGGTGATCGGCGCGTCAGCCTATTTCAACACGACGGTGCAGGTGACGGCGGGCGTTGTGCAGAGGGATGCGATCGTGCTTGCACAGAACCCGTACCGCGACGCAGCGAACAGCAACTTCTATATTGTGCCTGGGGCCTCTGCGATAGACAGCGCAGCAAACTCACTCGAAGATCGCCACGAATTCCGCGTTGTAAACGAGCCCCTCGGCATCTCGCCAGCCCCTATTCTCGCACCGGATCGGGACATTTACGGTCAATTGCGTGGTGATGAGCCCGACCAGGCCAGCTGGCCCGGCCTCGGCAGCAATGTATTCAAGGATCGTGGTGCAGTCGAGCGGATCGACTTCGCGCAGCCGACTATCGCTATCGTGGCGCCGCTTGATAATGCTGCATTACTCGTCGTCGATTATGACAGTGCCGACCACATCGTTCGGCTTGAACGATCTGATGCAAGGGGCATCACCCGGTTCGTCCTCAAACTGAGCGACCTGGGGATCGGCAGTGCAGGCACGGCGATCGACAGACAGACGGTCTCGTCCGCAGCCTTCCGCGTGTGGCACACACCCATTGCCGGATCAATGACGCTCGCGAATCTGATGTTGGGAGCACCGTTGCTGGATGGAGAGGATTATGTCTTCACGTTTCTCGAGACGGCGAGTGAAGTGGTGTTCGAGTCGGCTGGCGTATTTCCACTCGGTGAGTATCTGATTGTCGTTGATCGGCTCGCAATCCGGGACCTTGCGAACAACCCCGTTCTCAGCAATGACGTGGCCGGAAACGGTACCACGGCTTTCCGTATCTCGATGCTTGACGTGCCGGGTATGCCGACAAGCGTCCAGGGATCGGTGCTCCCGTCCTCTGTGGCGCTCCAGTGGGTGGCTCCGGCCGCACCGACCGGCGCCACGCTCACGGGCTTCTTCGTGGAGCACAGCGGTGATGGCGGTACGATCTGGTCGCGCTCGACGGAGCTCGCGGCGAACGCGACATCACACACGGTCACCGGCCTGACGAATGGGACGACGTATCTCTTCCGCGTCGCAGCCGTGAACGATTCGCAGATCGCGCCCACGGCACCCGAGACGGTGATTGGGCTCGGTGCGTTCTCCACGCCGATCTCGGTCACGCCGCTCGCCACCCCTACGCTCACGCTCGTGAGTGACCCAGGATCGGATTTCGTCACAAATAACGGTTTGGTCTCCGTCGGCGGACTGCAGGGGGGCGGCACCTGGGAGGTTGCGATCAACGGCGGCGCGTTCACCGCGGGCACCGGAACGACGTTCACGCTCGCGGCCGGCACATATGCACCGAACTCGATCCAGGTGCGACAGACGTTCCCTGTCGGCAACACGAGCCAGATCGGCTCGAACGCGCAGCAGATCGTCATCGACCAGACGGTGCCGCTGGCCCCGACGCTGCTCCTCGACCCGAACGTGAGCGATCCGGTGTCGGCCATCGAGGCAGCCCAGCCCGTCACGGTCCAGGGTGAACTCGGTGCGCAGATCGTCGTCACGTTCACCCGTGGCGTGTCCGTTGTCACCAAGTCCCTTACCGGCACGGGCGCCGCCCAACCGGTCACGCTGACTGCCGGCGATCTCACGACGCTCGGTGACGGTCTCGTGACCGTGACGGCCACGCAGACCGACCTCGCAGGAAACGCCCAGACCGTGGCGGCGGCATCGCTGCAATTCACGCTCGACACGACACCGCCATCCGGGGCGGCGACGCTCGCGCTCGGGCCGGGCATCGTGGGCGACGTGTCAGCGGCGGAAGCGACGCAGGCCGGCGGCGTGGTCGTGGTGTCCGGTGACGCGGGCAACCTCGTGGTGGTGGTCTTCACGCGTGAAGCCAACTCCGTGCCGAAGACGGTGACCGCCACCGGCGCGCCCCAGCCGGTCGCACTCACCGCCGCCGACCTCGTGACGCTCGGCAACGGGCTGGTGACCGTCACTGCCACCCAGACCGATCCGGCCGGCAATCCGCAGATCCAGCCGGTTCAGTCGCTCTCCTTCACGCTCGACGGGACGGCGCCGACGCCCGTCGTGCTCGCGCTCGAGCCGAGCATCGCGCCCCCCGTCTCGCGCACCGAAGCCCTGCAGGCGGCTGGTGTCGTCACCGTCATCGGCGAAAACGGCGCGGCGATCACGGTCACCTTCACGCGTGGCGCGGCCACCTTCACGAAGTCGCTCACCGGCACCGGTGCCAGCCAGGCCGTCACGCTGACTGCCGGCGATCTCACGACGCTCGGCGACGGAGCCGTGACCGTCACCGCCTCGCAGACCGACGGCGCAGGCAACGTCCAGTCCTCCACCACGACGCCGGTCTCGTTCGTGCTCGATGCAACCGCACCGCAGGTTGCCCCCGCCCTGGCACACGGCGCGGGCGTGGCGGACGGTGCCACACTCGCCGAGGCCACCCAGTCGGGCGGTATCGTCACGGTCACGGGCGAGTCGGGTGCCACGATCGTCGTCACGTTCGTGGGCGCAACCACGATCCAGAAGACCCTCACCGGCACCGGCTCGGCGCAGTCCGTCGTCCTCTCGTCGGCGGAAGTCGGTCAGCTCGGCAACGGTGTCGTCGCCGTCTCGGCCACGCAGACCGATGCCGCGGGCAACGCCCAGAGTGTCCCGGCGAGCCAGCTGAACGTGACGATCGACACCGTGCTCCCCACGCTCGCGATCACGTCGAGCGCGCAAACGCTCCGGGCAGGCCAGACGGCGCTCATCACGTTCACGCTCAGCGAGCCCTCCACGACCTTCACCAGCGGCGCGGTCACCGCCACCGGTGGATCGCTCTCGCCCCTCACCGGCACGGGCACCGACTACACGGCCACGTTCACGCCCACGGCGGGTTCGACGACCCCGGGTCTGGTCTCGGTCGCGGCCGGCACGTTCACCGACGTGGCGGGCAACGCCAACGCGACCGGTGCCCAGTCGCCGTCGATCGCGATCGACACCGTCCTGCCGACGGTCGCGATCACGACGTCGGCCCAGTCGCTGCGGATCGGCCAGACCGCGATCCTGACGTTCACGCTCAGCGAAGTCGCGACCGATTTCGTGGTCGGCGACGTCACCGTCACCGGCGGCGCGCTCTCCGATTTCGCCGGGTCGGGCACGGCCTACACGGCAACGTTCACGCCCTTCGCCACCTCCACCGTGCCGGGCAACGTGTCGATCGCGACCGGCGCGTTCAGCGACGCCTTCGGCAACCCCAACGTCGCCGGTTCTCTCGCCTTGCCGATCGACATCGACACCGTCGCTCCGGCGGTCTCGATCGCGGCCTCCCCGACAGCGCTCCGCGCGGGCCAATCAGCGGCGATCACGTTCACCCTCAGCGAAGCCTCGACCACCTTCTCGGCGGGCGACGTGGTGGCGACGGGCGGCACGCTCTCGAGCTTCGCGGGCTCCGGGGCGACCTATACGGCCGTCTTCACGCCGGCCGATGGGTCGACTGCACCGGGAACGATCTCGGTGGCCGCCGGCACGTTCACCGACGCCTTCGGCAACCCCAACCTCGCCGGTGTGTTGTCGCCGGCGCTCGCGATCGACACGGTCCTGCCCACGATCGCGATCACGAGCTCCGTGGCCTCGCTCCGGGGCGGTCAGTCCGCCACGATCACGTTCACACTGAGCGAGAGTTCCTCCGACTTCGGGATCGGCGACATCTCGGTCGCCGGCGGGTTGCTTTCGAACTTCGCGGGTTCCGGGGCGAACTACACCGCCACGTTCACCCCGGCCGCCAATTCGACCTCGCCAGGTGTGGTTTCGGTGCCGGCGGGCGTCTTCACCGACGCCTTCGGCAACCCGAACCTCGCCGGCACCCTCGGCCAGCCGATCGCCATCGACACCGTCGCCCCGGCGTTCCTGACCATCGCGTCGAGCGCCGCCTCGCTCGCCTCGGGCCAGACGGCGACGATCACGTTCACGCTCAGCGAGCCGTCCACGACGTTCGGCATCGACGACCTGGTCGCGACCGGCGGCACGCTGTCCGGCTTCACCGGCTCGGGTACGACCTACTCCGTGACGTTCACGCCCTCGACCGACTCGACCGCGCCAGGCACCGTCGTGATCCCGCCGGGCGGGTTCACCGACCTCGCCGGCAATCCCAACCCGGCCGCCGCGCTCGCTCCTCCGATCGCGATCGACACGGTCGCCCCCGTCGTGACCGGCTTCTCTACGACGTCGCCGAATCGCTCGTACGCGATTGGCGACTCGATCACGATCCTCGCGACGCTCTCGGAGGCGGTGCAGCCGGGTGGCACGGTGAACGTCGCGCTCAACTCGGGAGCGGTCGTCTCCCTGACGGCGACGGGAGGCACCACGCTTGCCGGCACCTACGTGATTCAGCCCGGGAACGTGGCGACGGACCTCGATGTCGTCGGCATCTCCCCCACGGGTTCGCTCCGCGACCTCGCGGGCAACCCGCTCACGAGCACCGCCCTGCCGCCTGCGGCCGAGAGTCTGGCCGGACGCCACGCGATCGTGGTCGACGGAGCGGTGAAGGTCCTGCCCGTCGCCGGCTTCAGCACCGATCCCGCGCTCGTGCCGGCAGTCCGGCTGCCGGTCGGGCGGGTGGCACTCACGTTCACCACTCCCGTGACCGGCGTGACCGTCGACTCCTTCAGGCTGTTCCTGAATGGCCGCAGCGTGTCGCTCCGCGGGAGCCGGATCACCGGCAGCGGCCAGAACTACACGCTCATCCTGCCGGCTCGTCGCACGACACCCCGCGGCATCTACACGCTCGAGGTGGTGGGTAACGCCGGAATCCGTGCGGTGGGCAACGGCGCGGCGATGACGCAGTCGTCCCTCTTCTATTGGGGTCGTAGTCAGAGCGTCGGAATCAGTCGCAACGCGATGCTCAGCGCCTTCGCCAGCCTCCGCTGATTCGCCATCTTCTCATGGCCTGCCGCCCGGCTTCGTTTGGAGCCGGCGGCAGTGTTCGCCCAGATTCCACGACCGGAACCTGCGGCAGAACCCTCCCGCCGGATGATCGTCACGACCGATTCCACCGGTCGCAGTGACATCTTCCACGGAGGGATCGACAATGGCGGCCCGCATCCGCGGCTTCCGAACGGCGGCCGGACTTCACACGCTCCTCGCTCTTTCGACGGTCGCGTCGATCCTGAGCCCGCAGCGCGATGCCCTGGCCCAGCAGGGATGGGCGGGACGGACCGTGCGATCGGTCGTCGTCAAACAGGGTGACCCGACGATCGCGGCGGCTGACGGCTTCGTCGTGCCCGACGCGGTGGGTGCGGAGTCCGTCGCGCCCCGGGTCGTCGACGGCGGCACCTTCGAGGGTTCGCTCGACTCCCGCGGCGCATTCGTGGAGAGTTCGCCTGTCTACCCGAGCGAGACGTCGGGTTCCGAGGGCTTCGTCTCGTCCGACCCGGCGTACGCCCACGACGGCGTCCTCGTCCAGGACGGCCAGGGCTGCGGCCCCGAGTGCATGCCAGGCTGCCAGCACTGCATGTCCGGCCATGGCGGCCGACCCTGGTTCAACGCCGTGTGCGAACCGGTCGGCCTCGCGCAGCGTCTCGCCGGCCTCTTGCACCATCACGGCAAGGACACCTGCTGGACCGGCCGTGCCGACGCCCTGATCCTGTGGCGCAACGCCCCGCAGGTGCGCCCGCTCTACACGACCAACCCTGAAGTCGCCGGGTTTTCCGCGATCGCCCTCGACGCGTCGCAGCTCGAAAGCCCGGCGGCGGGCGGTGGCCGGCTGCAGCTCTTCCGACAGGATCACTGCGGCAACATCCTCGAGTTCGGCTATCTCTACGGCGGGCAGTTCTTCTCGCAGATCGAACGGCCGTTCGTGGAGGGCGCCTACCTCACGGCGCCCCCCGGGCTCATGGGCAACGACTCCCCGCCGATCCAGTCGCTCGACCAGGTCGGAGCGCAGCTCGTCGGCTCGATCCAGAGCGCGGAAATCAACCGCCGCTACAACTGCTGCGAGTCGATCCAGTTCCTCTACGGCTTCCGCTGGCTCAACTGGTATGAGTCGGGCACCGTCGCCGACACCTACGGCGCCCCCGACAACTTCGGGGCCGACATCTACCGCACGACGACGACCAACAACCTCTGGGGTGGCCAGATCGGGTTCGATTCCCTCCTGCTCAGGACGAATCACGGCTTCCGCGTCGAGGGCCTGGTCAAGGCGGGTGCCTACGCCAACAACGCGGGCCAGCAGTCGAGCTACCTCAACCTCGTCGTGAACGAGGCCCCCACGCTGACCTCGGTCACGGACAACGGCTGGCCGGCGTCGTGCTCCTTCGTGGGTGAGGTGGGTCTGACCGGCGTCGTGCCACTCTCGGAGCGGTGGGACTTCCGCTTCGGCTACCTCGGCCTCTGGCTCACCGGGCTCGCCCAGCCGATGAACCAGCTCAGCGGCCAGAGCCTCGCCCCCGGGGAGCCGGTCGCGGGGTCGCTGTCCACCGTCGGCACCGTCATCGTCCAAGGCGTGACCCTCGGCCTCGAGGGCCGGTGGTAGTCCGCCTGCCACGGCCGGCCGTGGCACCCGTCCAGCCGGTCGGTCCGGGATGTCGGCAGGACCCGGCAGAGGGACCCGCCAACGCCGTCACCGCCCGACTTTTCGGACCAACCGCTCCCAGTCGACCGGAGCGGCGATTCCGGATGCGCCAATTTCTTGCGTCGGGCAACCGTTTCGGTTCAGATCAAGGTGTAGGGTTGTCTGCGGTGGATTTTGCCCACCTTGACACCCTCGGGTGAACCAGAGGGGCAGGTTCGCCGTACCACCGGTATTGGCCACAGCGTGCGGCTCGGAAGAGCGGCGCTCAAGGGGCTGGTCTCGGTCGGGTCTGACTCTCTCCCTTTCGACGGCGGACACCCCTCATGCGCGCTCGCAGCATTCCCAGCCGGCTCTCCACCCTCTTCGGCAGGCGGACCGCCCGTGCCGGACGCACCCCGGTGGCGGCGCGGAAAAACCGGCGATCCGTGATCACCTCGGCCGAGTCCCTCGAATCGCGGCACCTGCTCGCGTTCGACTACCTCGGCATCACGCACACCGCCGTGTCAACGATCCCGACGACGCAGGCGTATCAGTACAACTTTGAGGTCTACAACTCCTCGCCATCCGACGCCGCGGTGATGAACCTGCGGTATATCGCGCAGAACATCAACCAGGCGTTGCAGTTCGATTACACGACGTCGTTCAACTCGCTCACCCACGTCGGCCAGAACACGACGTTTTCCGTGCCGGGCTTCGGGAACGGCGTCCTGCTCCCGCCCGTGAACAACCCGAATGTCGTGGCGACCGGTCCTCTTTCGTTGTCCGCACTCCCGGCCACTACCCCAGTCGTGGCCAATTGGAATACCGGCACCTCTACCACCGAGAACTTCTACCTCTCGAAGATCTATGTGCGGGCCCGACCGGGCACGGTGAATCCGACGTTCACGCTGCACGTCGGCGACTCGATGCCGCTCGCACTCGAGATCGACTTCAGCCAGGCAACCGGCACGAGCACGATCACGATCAATTCCTCTGCGGCAGAGGCGTACAACGCAGCCTCTCCGGCAGGGTCCTTGCCGAACGCGGGCGCCGGCTACACGCTCGCCGGCTCAGTCATCCGGATCCAGGCTGCCCTCACGCCGCGGTTCAGCAACGACTACCGCGCGGCCAACCTGATCCGCATTGAAAACGCTATCACCGGCGGCCTGAACGCCCGCGTCTCGAACGGCAACTTCGAGCTCATCGCCGGAGCCTCGGTCACCGGTGCGACGAACGTCGTGACGGGTGGCGGGATTCCCGGCAACGTCAACACCACGTTCGGTGCCTATGGCTTCGGCGGCAACGGGGGCGACATCCTCATCGACGGCGCGATCAACTCGGGGTCTTCGGTCATCCTGCAGACGTTCTCGGTTGATCCGCGGATCATCCGCACGGGTGCGACCGGGTCCATCCAGGGCACGACGAGCATCACGCTCAACAACGCCGGGGCGGATGGCGGCGTGATCGACGTCACCACGCGGAATTTCGCCCAGCACAACATTTTCGCCGGCAGCGTGAGCAACCGTGCCGCCGACATCGGCATCCGGGTGCAGCAGACCGCCGGTGACCTCACGCTCAACGCCCTGCCTGCCTCACGAGGCAAGATCGACCTGAGTGCGACGGCGGCCGACGGCGACGTGATCATCAACTCGAACGTCGACACGATCGGCGCGCTCGCCCTCTCGGCACCGACGCTCAACATCAGCCGACCCCTGTCGACGCAACAGGGCGACATCACGATCACCGGTGGCAACGTCACGCTCGGCAGCAACGTGACGGCCGGCCAGGCGGGAATCGGCGACCTCGTCGTCACCGCCACGGCCGGAGCCGTCAACGTGACGAGCGCCGCTGTCGTGCAGGCCCCCGGAGACTCGATCCGGATCGGGGCCACGGGCGGCATCACGAGCCAGGCCACGCTCACCGCCGACGCTGTGACCCTCACGGCGGGTGGAGCGATCGACGTGAACACCCTGACCGATGTCATCACGGCTCAGGCCGGAGGCGCCATCACGATCGACGAAGTCGACGGCCTGGTGGCCACGAGCATCGCGGCCACGGCCGCCGGAAACGTCGCCGTGACGGCGGGTGGAGTGCTCGACCTCGTCAGCGTCACGACCGCAGGCACCGGCGACATCACCGCCACCACCACGGCTGGCGGCCTCATCGCCCGGGACCTGAGCACGCAAAACGGCAACATCGTGCTGACCGCATCGAGCGGCGACATCGAGGCACGAGGCGATGTGTTCGTCAACGGCACCGGCAAGGATTTCACGCTCAGCGCCACGACGGGCAACATCGTCATGAGCCCGTCGTCCACGTTCACGGTGGCTGATCAGCTCGTGTTCCAGGCGCCGGCCGGCCGCGTGCTCACGCCGGGTACGATCTCGTCGGTCTCGGTAGCGCCCGCCGGCTCGGGGTACACCTCGGCGCCGAGCGTCTCCTTCGATTCGGGTTCCGGCGCGGCTGTCACCCCGATCGTCGGCAGTACTCAGGTGACGTTCATCCGGGTCACGCAGGGTGGCAGTGGCTACGTCTCGGCGCCCGCGGTCGTCTTCGACAACGCCGGCACCGGTGGCGCCGGTGCGGCGGCATCGGCTGTGCTGCAAAACGGCTCGGTCGTGGGCGTGAGCATCACGAGCGGCGGCACGAACTACACGTCGGCGCCGTCGATCTCCTTCGTCGGCGGCGGCGGATCGGGTGCGACCGCCGAGGCCTCCATCAACGGCCTCACGGCGATCAACACGACTGCGGCGGGCACTGGATACCAGGTGCCGCCGACCGTGGTCATCTCCTCGGGACAGGGTGCCTCGACGGCCGCGATCAAGGTCGACGCGGCGGGCTCCATCCTCGGCGTCAATCTCACGCAGCCCGGCACTTCTTATAACGCGGCGCCGACGGTGGTCATCACCGATGCGAGCGGGTCGGGCTTCGGTGCGACCGCGACGGCGACGCTCACCAACGGCGTCACGGGAGGCATCGTCACGGCTGGTGGCTCGGGCTACTCCGCCACCACGACGGTCTCCGTCTCCGGGACGGGCACAGGTGCGACGGCCCTGCCGCTCCTCGGCCTCACCACAGCCTCGATCGGCACGGCCACGGCCGGCACCAATTACCGGAGCGGCGACCTCCTGACCGTCCTCGCGGGCACGGGCGCTCGGGTCGCAGTCACGGGCCTTGGACCGGTGACGAGTATCGCGGTGGGGAGCCAGGGCAGCGGCTACACGACCGCCACCGTGAGCATCACGGGCGGCGGCGGCTCCGGAGCGACGGCCACGGCGACGATTGGCGGAAGCGGCCAGATCACCGCGATCACGATCACCAATCCCGGCACCGGATACACCTCGAATCCCACGGTGAACATCACTGGCGACGGGACGGGTGCGGCCGCGACCGCCGTCGCATCCCCGACCGGGGTGAGCACCCTCCAGGTGCTCGATGGCGGACGTGACTACTCGGTCGGTGACGTGCTCTACCTCAACGACCTGTCTCTCGGTGCCACGGGCTTCCAGGCGACCGTTACAGCGGTGTCGGCCGGCGGGACAATCACGGGCCTTTCGCCCTCCGCCGGGGGCACCGGTTACACGACCGCCATGCGGCTGGGTCACGTCGGGGGCACCGGTGGCGTGCTCCAGGTCAACTTTGGTCTGGCTGCGATCGGCACGGCGCTCACGGTCACCAACCCAGGAGCGGGTTACACATCCACGCCGACCGTGACCATCGTCGGTGGTGGTGGAACGGGAGCGACCGCCACGGCAACCGTCGTCGCGGGAGCCGTGACCGCGATCAACATCACGAATCCTGGCTCGGGCTACGTCACCCGGCCGATCGTGGTTCTCACGGGGGGCGGGCCGACCACACCTGCCGCGGCCACCGCACCACTGCCCCCGAATGCACTCACCAGCCCGCTCGCCTCGCTCACGGTCGTCCGGGCCGGCAGCGGCTACACCAACCGGCCGACTCGGATCGTCGGTGGTAGCGGGAATGGGGCAGTCGTGTCATTCAACGACACGAACTACACCGTCGTCGGCTACAAGGTGATCCAGCCCGGCTCGGGATACTCGACGACATCTCTGCCCACGATCACGGTGTCCGGCGCGGGCACTGCCGCCACGATCACGGCGAGCGTGTCAGGCGTCGTGTCCGGCATCACAGTGACCGGCGGTGGCTCCGCCTACAACCCGGCCACGACGCAGGTGCAGATCACTCCGGTGGCCGCCGGGGCCGGCGCTGCCAGCCAGGCGATCACCGTCAACGGTGTCGGTGCCATCACATCGGTGAACCTCGCGACACCGGGCACCGGCTACGTCGCCGCGCCGCGCGTCACGATCGTCGACCGCAGTGGTGTGGGCTTCGGTGCCGCCGCCACGGCCTCGATCTCGCCGGGCGTGACGGCCATCGCCCTGACCAACGCCGGCTCGGGATACACCTCGGCACCCACGGTCACGTTCGTGGGCGGCGGCGGCTCCGGCGCCCAGGCGGTCGCCACCGTCTCGGGTGGTTTCGTGACCGGGATCACGATCACCCGGCCCGGCTCGGGATACACGACGACGCCGACCGTCCAGTTCACCGGTGGCGGCGGCACGGGTGCGGTCGCCAACGCCACGACGTCGAACGTGGTTACGGGCATCACGATCACCAGCTCTGGCTCGGGCTACAACCCCGACACCACCGAGGTCACGCTCGATCCGATCGGCTCCGGGGCGACTGCCGTCGCCAACCTCACGGGCGGTACCGTGACGAGCATCAAGATCACCGACAACGGCTCGGGCTACTCGAACAGCACCCTCCCAACCGTGACGCTCGTGCCCTACGGCTCCGGTGCTCTGGCGACGTCGGCGTTGTCGGGCGGAGGCGTCGGCTCGGTGACGGTGACGGTGCCGGGCTCGAACTACGCCGTTCCGCCGCTGGTCGCGTTCTCAGGCGGGGCCGGCTCGGGTGCGGCTGCGACCGCGGTGGTCGGCAGCGTCGCGCAACTCTCTGCGGCGCGTCTCAGCTGGACGGCGCTCGAGCAGCCGCTCGACGCCCTGCTCGACCAGTTCGCCGTGGCGAAGATCGTGCTGACGGGTGCGGGCAACCTCAACGTCACCCGGTCCTCGGGCGACCTCGTGCTCGAGGGTGCGCAGACCAAGGACGGCTCGATTCAGATCGCCGCCCAATCGCTCACCGTCACCGGTCCGGTCATAGCCGGCGACTTCAACACCTCGCGCACCGAGACCGTCTCGCTCGAGGCCCTTGGCGGAAACCTCGCCATCCAGGCTGCCGTCACCGCTCCGGCGACGGTCACGCTCAAGGCCGACTCGGGGTCGATCACCGGCACCGCCACGGACATCGTCACCGGCACGGATCTCGTCATCTCCGCACTCTCGGGCATCACGCTGCGGACGGCCGTGGAAACGGTCCGGGGCGGTGTGTCCGGGAATGGCGCCCCGCTCTCGATCACCGAGAGCGACGCGATCACGCTCGGCACCGGCACGGGCTCCAGCCAGAGGCTCTTCGCCACCAACGGTGCGATTTCGGTCACGAATCTCAGCGGCAATCTCTCCGTCCAGCGGGTCGACGCCGGGTTGACCGGCTCCGTTGCCCTCGCGGCGGCGGTGAATCTCGTCGAGGCGACGGGATCGCCGACGACCGCCGAGGTGATCGCCGCGTCAGCCACGCTCTCGTCCACGTCGGGCCAGGTCGACCTCGACACCGACGTGCAGACGCTCACCGCGTCCGCAGCCCTGTCCACGGTCACGGTCAACAACGTTGGCACGAGCCAGCTCGCCGTCACCTCCGCGACGGCCCGCAACAACGTGACGGTGACCGCCACGTCGGCGATGCAGGTCGCGACGGCGACATCCACGCTCAACAACGTGTCGCTGACGACGAGCGGCACCGGCAGCAATCTCACCGTGGGTGCCATCTCGGCCCCCATCGGCGTCGTCACGCTCGACAGCTCGGCCGATATCGCCCAGGGCACGCTCACGGGCGCGGTCTCGGCCACCGGCGCCCGGGTCCGGGCCGTCGGCAGCGCCACGCTCCGCACGACCGTCGGCACGCTGGGCGCGACGGCCGGAAACGCGCTCACGATCACCGAGACCGACGCAATCACGCTCGGCGAGACCGGCAGCGGCGTGCCGGCCGATTTCGCCCGCGTGCAGTCGACGACCGGCAACGTCTCGGTCACCGCCGGCGGGCTCATCTCCGCCCTCGTCGTCAACGCGGCCCAGGGCGACGTCTCACTCGTCACCTCCACCGCGGGCATCTCCGTCGGTGCGATCACGGCCGGCACGACCTCCGGCGTCGTGACGCTCACGGCCGGTCAGTCGATCACCGACAACGACGGTGCCGTCGACATCACGGGTTTCCGCGCCGTGCTCACCTCGACGACCGGCGCGATCGGTGCGTCGAGCGATCCGCTCGACCTCACGGTCAGCGAACTCTCCGCCACCGCCACGGCCGGCACGACGGCCGGCACGGTGGACATCGCCGAGACCGACGCCCTGGTGATCACCGGCGTCACCGCGACGGCCGCTTCGATCACGGCGGCCGGCGCGATCTCCCAGACCGGCGCGATCACCGCGACCACGCTGGCCGTGTCCGCGACGGCCACCGGCACGGTCACGCTCGGGAACGTGGCCAACAACGTCACCACGCTCACCGGTGGTACGACCTCCGGCACGTTCACCTATGTGGACGCCAATGGCTTCTCCGTCGGTGCGGCCGGCATCTCGGCCGGTGCGGCCGGCGCGGGCAACGGCGACATCTCGCTCACCGCGACTACCGGCAATCTGGGCATCGCCGGCAGCCTGACGGCCCTCGACGATCGGATCACGCTCGCCTCCCCGGCCGGCACGATCGATCAGACGGCCGGCACGGGCACGATCACGGCCAACATCCTCGAGTGGACGGCTCAGTCGACACCGACGTTCACGAGCCTGGTGGTCAACATCCTTGGATCCAACCTGACCGGACCAGGGGACCTGTCCATCGGCACGGCTGGCCAGCCGATCACCGTCGCCTCCGCGAGCACCGCCGACGGCAGCATCACGATCGTCGGTTCGAACGTCACGATCGACGGCCTCGTGCAGGTGGGTGGCGTGGGCAAGGCGGCGACGATCACGGCGACCGGCTCGGTGCTCTTCCAGAATGCGGGCCGGATCGTCAACGCCGACGCCGGCGG
>Ga0172376_10004849_pt1 | contig 15209 bp, 12 predicted proteins | sample Lak35m_FD_121114 | JGI IMG/M metagenome (GOLD analysis project Ga0172376, IMG submission 121114) | Freshwater microbial communities from Kabuno Bay, South-Kivu, Congo - kab_092012_35m | ecosystem: Environmental > Aquatic > Freshwater > Lake | place: Democratic Republic of the Congo: South-Kivu...
CACCTTCTCGGTGGCCAACGATGGTTCGATCACCATCACGGTTCCCGCTCTCAGCGCCGGTTCCTACACCGTGTCGATCACCACTCCTGGGGGAGTGATCACCCAGTCGCTCACCATCGGTAGTGCTCCCACCACCACTCTTGCTCCCACCACCACGGTTGGCGCTGGACCCACTACCACGGTCGCCGTCGGTGTGAGCGCGCCGCAGTTGGTGAATTCCTCGAATCAGTCTCAACTCACCCAGACGCCGGGTGCGGTCACCGTGATCGTCAACGGTTCACCGGTGAGCGCCACCATCAACACGGTGGGTGCTACCGCCGCTACCGCCGCGGCCACTCCGCCGGCTCAGCGCACTCCCACTCAGATCGCCGAGATTCAGGCGGCGGGTGCGGCCCTGTTGACCGCGTTCCAGACCAGCCTTCCCCAAGGCGCCACTTCCAACGTGTCGGTGTCGAACACGGCCACCGGTGCGGTGATGCGTGGTTTGGCTCAAGACGCCAGCGGCAACGCGGTGGACGTGCCGGTGGAGGATGTCCTGCTGCTCACCACGTCGTCGTCGGCATTGCTGTTGGCCGGAGTGAACGCGGCCAACGCCGCGGCCAGTTTGTCGGCCACCGGTGTGTTGGAAATCGGACCGGGCGGCATCATCAACGTGGCCGGTGCGGGATTGCCGAACTCTGGTGCGGCCGAACTGGTCATCATGTCGACACCGCGCTTGTTGAAGTCCTTCACGGCCGGCGCCGACGGCACGTTTGCCGATCGGGCGGCGTTGCCGTCCGACCTGGCGGCGGGCAACCACACCGTGGTGTTGGCCGGCTCGGGCATCTACATGGCGGTGGGCATCACCGTCGAGGCGGCCACCTTGCCCACCACCGGTTCGAGCTCGTCGGGCCTGGCCCTGATGGCACTGTTGGTGATCGTGTTGGCCGTGGTCGTGGTGCGCTCGCGCCGCCTCGCGTTCATACCACCAGTTCCACCAGGGGAGCACAAGTAGTCTGACCACGTGATCTGGTTGTTCTCGTTGGTGGCGGCGGTGTCGGTGTTCCTGATCGCCGCGCTGACGGTCGGCCGCGAGGCCCGACGCCTCGATGCCGTGGCCCCCCGGGCCGTCTACGAGATCGAACAGGCCGTCGATTTCGTGGCCGCGCTCCTTCCCGAGTCCACCCAGGCCCGCCTCACCCCCGAGGAGCTGAACCAACTCCTCGTGATGCACCTCAACTGGCTGCACGGCAAGGGCCTGATGCCCGAGCGCGCCGTGGATCAGCGCCAGACCATCGACACGCCGGTGATCATCGGCGAGGACACCCTGATCGGCTACTTGCTGGGTGAGTCCGAGCGGGTCGGCATCGAGATGCTGGAAGACGTCGACATCGTGGTGGTCACCGAGGCACACCTGGCGTACTTCGACGCCATAGGGGCGGTCGGCCCCACAGCAAACCCAGAGTGACGAGCACGCCGAGGATTCCGGCCACGGCCCCCGGGGTGACCCAGCCGGGTCGGTAGCGCCACTCGATCAGGTGCGGTCCGGGTTCGACGCTCACACCCAGGTACAGGCCGTCGACCGCCAGCAGTTCGGTGCGCTCGCCGTCCACGGTGACGCTCCACCCGGGAAGGGCCTGACGAGGGACCGTCACCACCGCCGGTCGGTCGAGGTTCACCTGGGCTCGTAGGTGCTCGGGGGTCAGAACCCGCAGATCGACCGGGCGTGGGTCGCACTCGGATTCGCACGTGAGGGTCGCCGAGGGTCGATCCACGATCGCGATACCCACGAAGTCCTCGGGAGTCTCCCGCAGCGCGTCAGCGGCCTCCTGGGTGGTGGTGGCGCCGGCGAGGTAGGCCCAGGCCGGGGCCACCCACGACGGGTTCTCCCACACGCTGAAGCGATCGTCGGTGACCGCCGGCCCATCCCAGCCGGGCACGAGCACGGCAGGGTCGTCGGAGGCGTCCAGCACCACCCACCGCACGCCCAGCCGGGCCATCTGGGTCGGGTCGAGCGGTGCGGACAGCGCGTTGCGCAGCGGCAGGTCGTAGGCCGGGGCGACGGCGAACCGTCGCAACGACGCGGCCCAGCGCGCGGTCACCTGGACACCGCCGTCGTAGCCGTCGACGGAGGCGATGTCGAACAGCGCGTTGGCGTTCGGTCGCAGGGCCGGCACCAGATAGTCGGCCCGTCCACCGTCGTCGGTGAGGGCGATGGTGTAGCCGTCGGTCGACACGAGGAAGTCGGTGGTCGTCGATCCCATGTTCTCGACGGCGATCGGGGACCTCACGTCGTCGACGATCGACGCCCGGTCGAGTAACAACAACTCCAGCCCCAACAAACCCAGCATCGCGATCGTCACACGTCGACGTGTGGACGATTCGACACGTCGCGCGACCCACATCGACACCACCACCAAGAGCGCGGCCAGAGCCCATGCCACTCGGGTGGAACCGTCACCGCTCCGCAACGGAAGCACCACCATGGCCGTCGACGACGCGCACACCGCTCCCGCGACGCCGAGCAGCACACGGCGCGACGGCCCCTCGCGCAGGGCGTCGATTCCCGCTCCCACGAACACCGCGACGATGAGCGACACGACGACGAGCCATCGTGTGCTCACCCGACCCTGGTCGAAGCCGGGCAGATAGTCGAAGGCCGCCCGGAAGACCGGGGTGCGCGGCCCCAACGACCACACCAGTCCGAACGCCGCCACGACGACCAGAGGAAGGCTCCACGCCCGCGACGACGCGCGCCGCACCGTGACCAAGACTCCCGTCAGCGCGAGCAGGCTGGCCACCACGCCCAGATAGGCGATGGACTCGAACGAGCCGGCGAACACGTCGGAACGGTCGTACGTGACGCTTCCGAGGAACACCTGCATCGCGTTGCGCACCTGCAACACGAGCGAGCCGTTTCCGAGGGCGTCGATGTCGCGGCCGCCGGAAAAGTGACTGTCACGGGTGGCGGCCACGGCCGCCAGGAGTGTGAGTGCACACGTGAGTGCGCTCGTGGCCACCGCCACGCCGATCGAGCGCAACGCCCGCCACCGGTTCGCGTCATGCCACACGAGGGCCACGACGAAGACCGCGGCGGTGAAGGCCAACTCGTAGGTCATCTGTGGATGTCCGCTGAGGATCGCCATGGTGACGGCGGTCGACAGCAGGCCGACGTACCGCCAGCGCTCGGGATGGATCACCACCATTCGGGCGTACGCCAGAACCCAGGGCAGCCAGGCGATCACCATGATCTGCTCCAGCTGCACCGACTTCGTGACAGTCGCGCCACAGGCCACCGACACCAACCCCACCGCGGTGGCGCCGAGGCGTGAGAACGACAGTCGGCGACCGAGGAACGTGGCTCCCACGCCCAGGATCAGCACGTGCGCCGCCGCCAGCAGATTGACGGCTCGGGTGGGCTGGAAGGCGTAGGACAACCAACGCAATGGTGAGAGCGCCCCCGCTTGCGGGTTACCGAGGTGCGGCACCCCGGCGAAGATGCGGTCGTTCAACAACGGCAACCGCCAATCCACGAAGGCTTCCTTGCCCACGACCCAGTTCGGGGCGGCGTAGGCGCTGGTGTCGAAGGAGACCACCTGATGTCCGGGCCACCAGTAGTGGCGCGTGATCCACGCGCTGGCGATGAGGACGACGAGGTAGGGAAGGGCCCGACGTCTCATGATGGTTCGACGGACTGGTCCACCTTGCGAATGCGACGACCCTCGCCCACGCCGTGGCGGATGTAGTGCAATAAGGGGTGGGCCCCGCCGGACGCCACGTCCTTGTAGCGGGTGAGATACCAGACGGCGTCGAAGGCCGGACTGGGTTGACGTCCCTCGCTTGGCCCGTAGAGGAAGTAGTGGGTCGCGGGATCCCAGCCGGCCGCGGCCACGTCGGGATACTGCTCGCGATACCAACGGGCGTCGAAGTATTCGCTGGCGCGGAGCTCATTGATGGCGCGCTTCTGGTCGCGCATCACGGAGAACCTCAAGCGCAGGATCAATCGAGCCCGTCGCGCGAGACCCTTCAGACGTCGCGCGTTTCGCGCCGACACGCGACCGGCCACAGCACCGCGTACTCGTCGGGTGATCGCCGACGGTTGTTTTTCCTCACGCTGGACGAAGACCTCGAGGATCTCCTTGTCGGGCGGACGGGTGTGGAACGTTCCGACGAAGCGGATGGGCATGGTGGGGGGCTCGAACTCGTAGCCGTAGATCCCGAAGTACTCGGTGAAGAACTCGTCGACCTTCTTGAGCGAACCATTCGTGGCCACTCCGCCGTGGATCTGGTGAAAGGTGGCTTCTCCGAGCAAGAGGGTGGGCACCGTGTCGGGAGCTTCGCAGGCCCGGCGCCACATGTCGAGATTCACCAGTCCGCCGCCGGCCGATGTGAACCGGCGTTCGTAGCCGCCCAGTTCGTTCCACAGTTCGCGCCACATGAACAGGCTGTTGCTCTCCGACACCGGGTCGAACCAGGTGGGTCCGGAGGATTCGTCGAAGACCGACACGGCGAAGAGGTTGTAACCGTTGTCGAGCCAGCCGCTCTCGTCGAGCAGGCGATCCTCCGTGGCCTGGTCGTATCCCTCGAGGGCCGACTCTCGTTGGAATTTGGGGCCGAGATAGCGACCGCGCGAACCCACGACCGCGCGCTCGTCGAACATCAGCGCATGGCGAGCATTAGGCAACAGGCCCGGCGACGCGATTCGGGCACCGTCGATGTACACACCGATGATGTCCCCCTTGGCCAACGAGGCGCCGTGATTGATGGCCGCCACCGGGCTGTGGGTGGGATTCTCCATGCGGACGACCCGGAGATTCAGGCCGAGGTCGTCGAATTGTTCCGCGGTGGGCGGTATTCGCGATCCGTTGTCGACCAGAATCACCTCGTAGTCGTCACGGCTCATCCCGCTTTGGTGGGCGGGAGAGAGTGATCGGAGCGTTCGGGGGATCTCCCGCGTCATGTTGTAACTGATGACGACCACGGAGACGAACGGATTCATCGTCGCCGAACCTCACGCAGATCGGGGCGTGCCAACAGTTCGCGAATCCGGTCCAGACCATGTGTCATCCCGCGCGAGTCGCGGCGCTTGCGGACGATCTTCAGGATCTTCTTCATCGCCTTGGCGCGCGCGTCGATCTTGTCGGTGCGCTCGACGATGCTGGCGGGCACGTCGATCATGTTGTCGATGGCGTCGTCGATGATGGTGTCGAAGTTGTCCCACAGGACGTTGTTGGTGGGATCGAGCCCGAGCACCATCAGGCTGCCGGTGGGTTCGGTGTCCACCGGCAGGACGATCAGGTCGGGGCGGTGACGCTCGAGGATGGGGATGATCTTCCAGATGTCACCGGTCCAGTAGCGGGACTGGCGGATTCTCTCGCCCTGCAACGGATGGGCCGGATAGATGTCGTCGACGATCACCACCGAGCCCGGGTGGCAGAAGCGCTCCATGTTCATGAAGTCCTTCAATGCGAACTCGATCTGGTGCATGCCGTCGATGTAGCAGAGGTCGATGGCCTTCATGGGGGCCGTGTCGGCGAGGCGGAAGAAGTCGTCGCTTGTGGTGAGGCTCACCGCATGGTGGGACGGCAACGCCTGCGACAACTGCGGCGCGGGATCGATGCCGAGTGCGGGACAGGCGGCCAGCTTCAGGCTGGCGCCGTACTCCACACCGATCTCGGTGTAGAAGCGCGGTCGCACGTGTTGGTGGAGGTCGATCAGGAACTGATAGCAGTCGAGGGTGCCGGCCCCGTGTTCCACCTCGTCGGGCACCCCGGGTGGAAAGGAGTTCTGGACCGGTGTGGCCAGGGCCAGGGTGAGGTCGGGCGGATGGATTTCGGCCGATGCTCCGAAGCAGAACGACGTGAGGGTCTCGAAGGACGGTCCGAACGGACTCGTCCACACGTGAGTGCGCGCGGAGTCCACGGGATTCCAATCGGTCACGGGAGCACCGGCCACGATCAGGACCCCGTCGGGGGAGAGGCTGGGCCGGAATCGGTCGAGGGTGTCGACGTTGGGCCGGGTGTCGGGTCCGAGCACGATCACGTCGAAACTCGAGCTCGGCGGCGTGTCGCCGTCCGGGCGGACCCGCTGAACGGCCGTCTCGATTCCGGTGAACACCGTCGCGTAGTCGGGACCCGAACCGCTCCCGACCAGCAACACCTGGAGTTTCCTCGGCGAACCGAAGTGGGGTTGATTGATGACGTTCGACTTGAGCGCGACCCGCAGATTGTCCAGTGAGGAGATGAAATTCACGATGGGGCCTCGCCAACCTTGTCCAGGGCCCCAGTCTAGGCGGGGGCTCCTCGGCGACTCAGACCAACAACGGCAGTTGGTCGAGGGGGTAACACGACGGGGCGAAGAACCACGCCTCGATCGCGTAGCGGGGCTTGGTCATGCCCGGCAGCGTGGAAGTGCGATGAAGATTCATCTCGTCGAAGACGATGGCATCCCCGGCCTTGAAGTGAAGATGCGTGGGCTCACCACCACCACAGGCTTCGGCGATTTGAAGCGAACTCACCGACCAGTCGAAGATGGCGCCCTCGGTGCCGGTGGGAACGATGTAGTTCAATCGCCGAGGGACCATGTCCATCGACGGCGCATCGACCCCACAGTCGGACAATGCGATCCAGAGGTTCATGGTTCGGATTCCCTGTCCCAGAAATGCGCCGTCCTGGTGCCAACCATGCTCGGCGTTCAGGTCATGAGGAATCCTACGCAATGACGTTTTTCGAACCGACAAAGCGGGTCGTTCGCCCAGATACCCGGCGACCAAGTCGATCAATCCGTTCGCCTCCAAAACCTCAAGCAAGTTGAAGAGGCCCCGCGGGGAGTCGGCGGCCAGTTCGGCGCCACCATCGCGATACCAGTTCCGGTCCAGCTCGGCCCCCGCGTTTTTTGCGTTGGGTTCAAAAGGCCAGAACCAAGGCGCGGTTTCCGATAGTGGAATGCCGGCCATTGCGCGATCGTGATTTGCATAGGTTCGTTCGATTCCATCCCGAATCAGCGCGACTTGATCGGCATCGAGCACTCCACGAATGATGATCGACCCACGGTCGAAAACTCCGGCGCGTAACAATTCTGGGGAAACCTCGCTGCGTTTGATCTCCGGGATCCCGTTGATCTCGGGGAACGCGGCCCGATAAACGGGCGGCCACTTATGGTGGCTGACGACTTTGGTTTGGGCGTAAAAACCATCATGTCTCAACCGGACCAGTTCGATTTCGATCTCCGGAGATGGCGAGCGGCGATTGACCTCGGTCAGTATTGAAATCGCCCGGCGAAAATCGCCACGGCGGGCGCTCCGTCTCGCGCGTCTGATGAGCAGTTGATCACGAAGGTTGAAAACTCGGACCATGAAGGGAATCTACCGCTGTTGTCGAACAGCTGCCGGTACCCCAACTGCGACTGATCGAGCAGGAATATCGGTCAGGACGACGGCATTCGCGCCGATTTCGGTATCAGAATTGATCGTGATCGGACCGATCAATTTCGCCCCTGTGCCGATACTCACGCGTTCGGCAATCGTGGGCCCTTGAAAGTTGCCGGCCTTTAGCCCGATGGTGACCCACGGAGCGATCGTGCAGTTCGGTCCGATGACGGTGATCCCGTCGATCACGACCTGTCCATGCGGCAGATACAGCCCGGGGCCGATGACCACCGGATTCCCGATGCACACCTGAGAATGCATCATGGCGACCCGGTGCAGAACCGTCGGCAGAATCGGGATCCGGAACCTCTGGAGCCGTGCCTTGGCGCGGTAGCACACCTGGGCGAAGAAGGCATCGGCTACCCACGAGAGACGAATCACCTGCCACGCGAGCGCGAGACGTCCGGAGATTCGTTCTCCCTCCATTCGCAACTGCAACGTTGCTCGAGCATCGGCGGCCACGGCCCGAAAGAATGGTGGATGCAGACGGCGACGAGCCTTGTCGAAGTCAGACGCCATGTCAGATCATCATGTTCAAAGAGGTGACGATTCGGCCACCGAGGTCCCGATCACCGGCCAGCTCCACCGCGTCGAGCATCGTTTCCGGTGCCCGACGTCCGGTGGCCAGTATCAGGAACGTCTCGACGTCCATCGTGAGCCGCGCAAGTGGTGCCTCGGGTTCGACGTCGGTGATCGCCGCCCGCCCCGAGGTAACGGTGCAGATGACGTGACGATGGACCCCGCCGGTGATGTCGATCACCACGGTCGCACCGTCGGGCGTGCCCGCCCGCTTGCCCACCACGATGGGGATGGTGCGGATCAAGCGGTCGATGGTGTGTTCGGCGGCCGGCCCCGACAGATGTCCGGGCTTGCCCACGGCGCGACGCATGTCTTGTTCGTGGACCCAACAATCAAGGACGCGAATATGAAGAAAGTCGGCGGTTGTACCGGGTCCGGTTGGAGTCATCACTTCTTTGGTGAAGTATGACTCATCAGCGGTGCGCAGAAGATTTAACCGACGGGCCGAAACTTCATTCCACTCTTGCAAAACTTGTGCGCCGGTCAAAGAGCGCCGACTATCAATTTCGTTCTCGTTGGCTTCGCCAATGGGGTTTCGAACGTAGTCAACCTTTGGAGCTTGGTGCGTTGTGCGAGCACCACCGCTTTCGGCATTTTCGTAGGCAACAATGTGCGACAAGTTGTCTTGCACCGACCAACCTGGGCAATCGGTGGGCAATTTCCACTGGGCCTCTGTTAGTTGTGAACCAAGTTCGCTCAGCGATGTGAAGCAAGCGGCCAGTTTGTCGATGGTGTCGGTGGGGGTCATGGTTCTCCTCAAGGTGCGGGATTCTGAACACTTTGCCAATCGCGACCCTGCAGATAGGGCGTGAAGGCTCGTCCGATGAAGGCGATGTCGTCGGCGGTCTTGGGGGTCTTGATCTCGAAGAGACCCTTCACCCGGGTGTATGCCACCGTGAGATCCCAGAGGGCCATAGCGTCAGATCCCATCGGGGCGGGCACCACCACGGGGCCGAACACGGCTTTCGACGGGTGATCGTCGCCGGCGGGGAACACGATGATCGGCACGCCGAATCCGCCGTAGGTGTCGACGGCGTGAAAGTGATCGGCCTTCACGTCGTCGTGGGTGGTGGGATCCGCCAGAGCCTCGTCCCAATCATCGGCGGAAGCACCGATTTCGATCAACAACGCGCGGGCGACCTCGGGGTCGTGCGGCTTGCGTCCCTCTTCGTGCAAGGCTCGACCACAGGCGAGGTACCAGGCGTCGCAAAGAGTCGCGTCCCGACGCCGCAAGCGGGCGGCGACCCGCATGGGGCTCCAGCCGTACCCGATCTCGCGTTCCCACGGGTGTTTCTTGCCCTCGGGGCGGTTGACCTCCTCGAGGCTGAAGAACCTCCAGTCGATGCGCAAACCGTTCTGGCGACGCACCTCGCGGATCCACAGCGAGGTCTGGTACGCGTACGGGCACATCGGGTCGAAGTAGAAGTCGACGCTCGGCGATGCCTCCATCGGTCTCATCCTTTCCTTCTCGAACCGGTCGAATAGAACTCTTTCACGATGGTTTGGTGGCCACCAACAGGAATTGTTTGCCGAGAACCCTCCAGATCGGCGGGAACTTCAGATAGGCGTTCGTCGTCCACCTCCAAGCCGGTAACCGAGAGCGGAACGAGTAGGGAAGGAATCGAGGAACGGTGCGATGAATCAGGAAACCCGCGGTGTGGAGGTGCTCTTCGACCGCGACGTGGGTGAGGATCACCGTGTGATCCGCGCAATCGAAGTACTCCTTCGGGCAATACCTGAAGTTCGGGCCCATGACGACGATCGTGCCACCGGGTCGCAGCTTCGATTTTGCACGAAGGAGGCAACGGTTCACCTGTTCCTGGTCGGGCATGTGCTCGAGGACGTTCGAGAGAAAGATCAGATCGAAGTACTCGTCGGGAAGATCGACATCGAAGAAAGATCCACTCAGGAACGTCACCGAACGATCGAGGGTCGAACCGTCGAGGCCCAAATCGGCGGCCCATCTTTCGGGAGCGGGACAGGAGTTGATGAACTCGCCAAGTCCGCAAGCCGGATCGAGCACCTTGCGCGGTTCTCCGGCCAAAGAGGTGACGAACGAACTGATGGGAGCCCACACCTTGATGCGTTGTTGTTGGTCGACGTCCTTGAATCTGTAGGTGTAGAGCGCCGCGTAGTCCATGACGACATGGTAGGCGTGACTCCCGACGGCGAGAGGACAACGGGGTTCGGAGAGACGGGCGGTCGGACTTCCCGTCAGCAGTGGGTGAATGGGTAGTCTTCGATCATGGAACGCCCCACCAAGTTCGAGCACACACGCTTCCTCGGCGACAAGCGCACCCAGTTGGTGTACGACCTCGACACCTGGACCGACGAGGCCGTGATCGAGGAGATCGTCGAGGCCGAAACTGGCCTGTGCTTCGGCCCCGACACCTTGGCCGAGGCCCGTAATCGTGGCTACACGCAAGCCGTCCCGGGTAAGACGCGCCGTCACCGCAAGCCGCGGGCCTGAGGCTCGACCGCCGATGCAGAGCAACGGCACCTTCGAATCCGGAGGACTACAACTGCCGTCGTACCTGGCTCGACCCGCGGGCCGAACCGAGGCGCTGCCGGGCGTGATCATGTGTCACTCGTTTCCGTTCGGGCCTTTCGACGCCCGCCACTCGGCCAGCACGTTTCCCGAACTGATGGACCGCATCGCCAACGAGCTGGGCTTCGCCGCCATGTGTTTCACCTTTCGCGGATGCGGCGACAGCCCGGGCGACTTCTCGCTACAGGGCTGGGTGGACGATCTGCGGGCCGCCATCGACCACATGATCGCCGAAGCCCAGCCCACGGGGTTGTGGCTGGTGGGCTCCAACACCGGGGGCTCGTTGGCCATGTGCGTGGCGGCTGACGACCCGCGTGTGCGGGGATGCGCCTTGCTGGGTCCTCGCGCCGATTTCGACGATTGGGCGGCCCAGCCTCGTAAGTTCCTCGACCACTGCCGCGAGGTGGGTGCGGTGCGCACACCGCGATTTCCTTCGGACCTCGACGAATGGACGCGTGAGCTACGGCGCTTTCGGCCCGTTCCGGCCGCCCAGCGCTTCGCTCCGCGCCCTCTGTTGCTACTACACGGTGACGATGACGAGAGCGTGCCGGCCAGTGATTCGCGCCAGCTGGCCGAGTCACACGGTGCGGCCGAGATGCGGGTGATCGACGGCGCGGGCCACCGTTTGCGCCACGACCCACGGGCGATGGCGATGATGTTGGGATGGTTGGATCGTCAACGCCTCGGCGACGAGTGACCGCCGTATCTGTGCATATTTGGGACGAACACTCCAAGTTCGTGAATCGGAAACGAACTAGATTGATTTTGCTATGTCTTGGCTGTTCAATCGGTTGAAATCAAGGAAAATCTCGCCTCTTGTCAGGCGTGCCGTTGCTCTGTTGGACATTGATTGGTACCTGCGGTCATATCCAGATGTCGTGGTTTCTGGGCTGGGCGCCGAGGAACACTTTGCAAGATTCGGTTTCTACGAGGGCCGGAATCCGAACGCTCTTTTCGACACCGATTGGTACCGCCATCTCTACGCGGTAGCGCCGGGCCACAACTGTTTGCAGCATTACCTGGTAGAAGGTTGGCGTTCGGGAAACGAACCTTCGATTTGCTTCGACAGCGAATGGTATGGCTCACAGGTAGGTCAGGGCCCCGACGGGGCATCCCCGTTGGAGCACTTTTGGTTGAGCGGATGGAAGAGACATTTCGACCCGCACCCGTTGTTCGATTCCGTCTGGTATCTCGGCCAGAAGCCGCGGGGGCTGGATGTTGATAGGCCTGCTTTCGCGCACTACCTCGATCAGGGCTGGCGTGACGATGTGTCGCCAAGTCCGGCTTTCATGCCGGGCACGTATCTCTCCCTCAACGAAGATGTGGCGGAAGCTGGTGTGAACCCGTTCCTCCACTTCCTTTCGTGGGGCAAGCATGAGGATCGATCGACATCCGAACTGGTGGACTCCGACTACTACAAGGGTCAGTATCCGGACGACCATCTCGTTCACAAGTGGGGGAGTGAGGCGCACTTCGCACGATTCGGGTGGTCCGAAGGTCGGAAGATTTCTCGCGATCCGCTGGCGCAACAGATCATGTACTTTGCCGCAGCGAGCGCTTCGCGGTCGCGTCGATTCGCCACAAACCCGACGTTCGGCGCTTCCTCGATCGACCCCATCGACTGGTCGGCGCGAGCCAAATCGATTGAGCCGTTGACTTCACTGCGGCCACGAGTCACAGTCGTTATTCCCACCTTCAATCACGCCGACGACGTGATTCGTTGTGTCGAATCGATCCGTGCATCTGGAGATTCGACTCCGATCGAGATTGTCATCGTCGATGATTGCTCATCTCTGAATCAGACGGAGTTGATGCGAGAAATTCGCGGGGTGCGAGTCATCTCGCTGACCTCCAATCGTGGATTCGCTGGTGCCTGTACCGTCGGAGTCGAAGAGAGCACGGCCGAGTTCGTTCTACTTTTGAACAATGACACCGAGGTACTTCCCGGCTGGATCGACTCCCTGGTGGCAACCATGGATGCCCGACCAGGTGCCGGAGTGGTGGGGTCGATGGTCTTGCGGGCTGACCTACGTCTGCAGGAAGCCGGCGGGATCATTTGGTCCGACGGTACCGGGGCCCACTACGGGAGTGGCGTCTCGCCGGTGGAGGGATACGTCAGATATCTGCGAGAAGTCGATTACTGCTCGGGAGCTTCACTATTGGTTCGTCGAAGCGTTTGGAACGACGTAGGGGGCTTCGACGCCGAACTCGCCCCGGCGTACTACGAGGACACCGATCTGTGCTTTGCGGCTCGGAGTCGCGGCCACGAGGTCGTGGTTCAGCCGAATTCGCGGATACTGCACCGAGAAGGTTCCAGCCACGGTCGCGGCTCGTTTGGTTTGAAGCGGAAGCAATACGTCAATCGCCAGACTTTTGTCGACAAATGGCACCACGAACTCCTCGATGCACCAAGTCCTACAGTGTCGAATGACTGGATCAATGTTGCTTGCCGCGATCGACGAAAAGTGGGTCATGTCCTGGTGTGTGACCACCAACATCTCGAGCCGAATTCGGATGCCGGTTCGGTGCGGATGGATGCAATTCTCCGTGCTTTGGCGAATCGCGGTCTGGTCGTCCACTTCTATGCCGCTGGGTCATTGAAGAATCCGGCGTGGGTCGACTCGATCAGTTCAGCAGGTGTGGAGGTATTGGAGAGTGGATCCGGAATCGACGATTTTCTTGTTGCTCACCGCGACATGTTGGATTTCGTTTTGGTTTCGCGACCTGCGGTAATGGCCGAACTCTCGTCTTCGCTGAGTTTGTACGCGCCTCGGGTGCCGCTCGTCTATGACATGGTCGATGCCCACGGGCTGCGGCTGTCTCGTCGTTCGGCGATCACTGGTTCGCAACGGGACATTGCTGATGCTCTCCATATCACCGCCGTCGAGCGTCGTGCTTCGCGATTGGCCGATGTGACGATTGTGGTGTCGCGAAGTGATGAGGAATACATCGAGCGAGTTGCTGGTCACGAACTCACGACGTTGGTGATCCCGACCATTCACGAAGCGAAACACCGTGGGGCCTCGTTCGATGAGCGTTCGGGTCTGCTGTTCGTCGGAGGGTTTCAGCACGATCCGAACGTCGATGCTGTGAAGTTTCTGGTCAACGAGGTGCTTCCCTTGACTCGGGGAAGGGTGGCGAATCTCAAACTGACCATTGTCGGGAGTCGGGTCACCGAGGAAGTGAGTGCCTTGAGGGGCGATGACGTTGAAGTTCTGGGCTGGGTCGAAGACCTTGAACCGGTCTACTCGTCGGCCCGTTTGGTGGTGGCGCCGCTTCGATATGGGGCCGGCGTCAAAGGCAAGATCGGAGAAGCACTCAGTCATTTCCTTCCGGTGGTGACAACTTCGATCGGTGCCGAAGGGTATCTCCTCCAACCCGGCCGTGACTTTCTCGTGGGGGATAGTGCGCAGGAGATCGCGGACCACATCGTGGCGGCCTACTCGAGTCGGGAGACGTGGGAGTCCTTGTCTGCAAACGGGGCGAAGGCAATCGAAAACACCGTGGGTCTGGCAGCTCTGGATGGAATGTTGGACGAACTTCTCCGCATTGTTCGGCAGGTTCGCTAAGCGTTCGAGGGCCCGGACTCCTCAATGGCCCGCATGATCGTCTCCTCGTCGCACACCACGTTCCCACCGGAGACTCTCGGAGCATCCTGAACTGGTGCGACCGGTAGGGTTGCGCCAATTCCAAGTAAGTGGCGTTCGAACACTCGCATCACGTGATCGACACCGACTTGCTTCACTTGCCTGAGGTCGGTGTCGAAATAGCGCGCCCCCAGAGCCGATCCCGAAATGATCTCGTAGGACGGGAAGTACTCGACGTAATCAAGTGATGCCGAGACCTCATGGGTGGCCACTCGAAGAATTGCCTTGCTGATGGTGGTCGACACCAACACGTGGCGGGGTTCGTACGTCGCGATCAGCGGAACCGGGGAAACCGTCAACACGAAGCGAATGGACGGGTTGACTTCCCGAACTTTTGCGATGAATGTTCCCAGGTCTCGAATGACTTCCGTGACCGTGAAGTTGACGAACGAATACCTCTGGGGGTCGAATTCACCGCCGCTGACCCCGGGAGCAACGGGAAAGACCGATCCGTCGGTGTTCGACATGAAGGTCTCCGTCAACCCGAGGGTGAACACGAGAACGTCGGACTCCGAGAACAGACGGCGTACAGCTGCAAGGTGATCTGCGCGCGAAGCCTCGACGAGTTCGATCGTCGACCACGGTTCGGGTTCGATTTGGGGTCGATAGGGGTCGACGAATCCGTCACCGAGCTTCCAAGCGTGCTCGTTGGGAGTGAAGTGTCCGAAAGCTCGGTCGAAGAGCTGAATGGCCTGTCGAACCGTGTAAACGTTGCCGTATCGCGCCGAAAACACCCCGTAGTTCCGAGCGTGTCGACTCTCTTCGTCAGCGGAAGGGTCACCGTGTTCCGTGACGAAATACGAGAGTCCGCGCTTCAGTAGATGTCGGGAGATGTGTTGTGCGAAGCAGCTACCCATGGTCGCGACCTTGTCGGTGGGGCCAATCAGAAACTTCGGGCTCGTCATGGGGTCCAGACCACCCGGCGCGCTTTGGGTGACGCCGGTGTTCCAGAACTGATGTGAAGGTAGGCCTCGGTACGGATGATTCATGACGTCTTCCTTCCGGACGCTCGCGAAAGCACCTCGTCGTA
>Ga0172376_10004852_pt1 | contig 15202 bp, 15 predicted proteins | sample Lak35m_FD_121114 | JGI IMG/M metagenome (GOLD analysis project Ga0172376, IMG submission 121114) | Freshwater microbial communities from Kabuno Bay, South-Kivu, Congo - kab_092012_35m | ecosystem: Environmental > Aquatic > Freshwater > Lake | place: Democratic Republic of the Congo: South-Kivu...
ATTTCAGTAAATAAAGTAAAAAATTTTAAAAGTGACAAATAATATTTAATATATAAAGTATAAGTTTAAAACCTTATATCGGCAGGGACGGTCGATTACAGACGTGGAGCAAAAATAAGATCTGATTAGCTAACCAGTCTAACATAAGACACAAGCTACGAAGCGTTTAAAAAGAAAGGCTATTTTAGACTGGAAACACGACGATCTTTAGTCGTTGTGTAGTTCATAATATCATCTATTCGACTATCTCTAAAATCAGATAGAGTTACAAAGTTATTTTTATCAACAATAACTATTTTATTATTTTCATCTTTACAAGTCCAAACAGTAACTCGTGGTGTATCCTTATTTGGTGAGTAATTCTTTTCCTCAATAACATATTCTTCACCAATGATTAAATTATGTTCTTCACCACCTTTATAAATTAAAGTTCTATCTTTTAGTTTTAGTTCCTGTACTAATCCAAAAAATTTGATATGTGGAAATTGTATATGGTTATATAAACTACCATTAGAAGTTGAATCCATAATCTCTATCTTTTTTCTTTAAATTAATAGTTTCTGAAATTTCCTCTCTTGGAACACTTCTCAACTCGTCTATATGATCCATTAAATCATTTCTACACCCAATATATTCAACTTTCCCAGATGGACTTTTTGAATAAAGCGAATGACCATTCCAAATAATTTCTTTTAAGTCTGAACAATCATTTGTTCGAAATAACCACTCATATATAATACCCTTTTCAAAATTTATTTGATCATTACTTATATAAACTTTTGTAGTTTTACCACCCAAAGAAACATGAGTGTAGTTATCAACATCCCAATTACTATCACTTGATACATATTCAACTTTTCCGCTCCCGGAGTATGGTCCTCTCCCCCAAAAATCCCAATCATCATCATCTTCTCCAGGATATCCCCAGTCATTTTCATATGAATTTTTATTTCTTTCAATTGGTAAAGTTTCCCAATCAACACTAATGACTGTTCTACATAATCTTTTTAAAAACTCTATATCTTGGCACTCTCTAGAGCTATGTTCATTATAATAACCAACTGAAATATTTGTACACTCTGGTATTAAATCCATAAATTTAGCAGAGTCAGTTAATATACCAGTGTTATCGGGGGCCATAGACATACCATTACCAGTTTCATTCATCCGTTTGGATAATTCTTTAGCAAAAGTATCTGAACAACATCTACCAAACATTTGAAATGTTATAACGGAATTAGTTCCTCTTCTATCAAAAGAAACACATTTTGTAATATGTTCAGAAAGAGGATTATTTTTCCAACCAGCTGCAACTTTTCTAGATCCAACACATCCAACTTCTTCTCCTAAGAAGAAGTAATAAAGACCAGGAACACCTTTACCTATCATATAGGATATAACAGTCATACCAGCTTTATCATCAGCACCTAATATAGAAGTACCATCGGTTCTTATCATATTACCATCAAAGACATGATTAACTCTTTTTTGTGTAGAATCAGCAGTGTCTAAGTGACATGTAAACATAGTTGATGGATTTTCGCCTATCAAGACATAAAAATTCCCAAATTCATCTTGAATAGCTTCTTTTGGTAATTTTTTAATTAAACCAGATTCTGTTCCGTGTGGATAAGTTAATCTAGTTAGTTGTAGAAACTTTTTAGTTATTCTCATTTTATGTATATTATGTATAAAATATATTACAAATATAAGGAAAAAATTTAATTTAGAAACATTTTAAATTAAATTATTCATCATCATCATCTAATAATCTATCAATTTTCTTATCTCTGATGTAAGATGTCTTTAAGTTATCTAAAGTTGATGTCCAATTACTTATTCTCTCTGTTATTATAGTCTCAGATTTTATTGGCAATGATAATGATGTTGGATATAGTGCTGAATATTTAGTGACTACATGATAATCACCAACATCATCACCTGTTTTATAATTAAATTCTTTTGCTAATATAATTACCTTAACTTCTAAATCTTCAACATATGACTTGAACTTATCTATTTCTATTAAATTGAATCCCCATAAGTCTAATACTATTAGATTGCATCTAAAAAGGTTTCCACTATCACCAATTAATTCTTTAAAGTGTTCTAGATTTTTAAATTCAAAATTATTTGTTAGTTGGTGTTTTATAGTTGATGTGTTCCTACAGAATAGAATAGAGTTCCAACCATCTATTTCTAAAAATTGAATAATCTTAGAAACAACATTCGAAACATCATTTGGTGTACCGGTAAAGTAATTATATTTTCTTAAAATGATCATTTATATTAACACATTCTTTATTTACGTCAACTATATATTTAAATTTTTGAAGAAATCTTCTCCCAATTAGTAAAGGATATTTCATTTTACCTCTATTGTTTAGAGAAATTTGTAATTTATATTCGGTGTTGCCAAGTACAACAGGTGTTATTATACTCCATCTTTCTTGTTCATCACCAAAAGAGCTCTTAATATCAATAGTTTTAAATTTATCAAAAATATATTTATTGTGCCCTATTTCTACAAATAATTTATCATCTATCAATTCTATGCTATCGCAATGTAGAACGTTACCCCAAGCACCTGTATCTATTTTACCTGGTATATTAACTAGCTTAAGATTTGGAAAATGAAACAATTCTCTCCATCCAACAATATTCATAAATAATAAATTTTAATTAAACAAAGATATAAAAAAAATCTATAAAATGTAAAATAAAAATATAAAAATGAATTATAATTTTAGTTGTATTATACTTTATAGACATAATATACAAAGGTGGAATAATCTAAAAAGAATTTTAGAGTGGATCAACTCATTTTCAAATGTTGAAGTAATTTTAGTTGAACAAGATACACATTCCAAAATAGCACACTTAAACTTCCAAGCTAAACATATTTTCACTAAAACAAATCTACCATTCAACAGATCTTGGGGATTTAATGTTGGTTTAAAAAATTGCAACTCAAATATAGTTGTATTTACTGATTGTGATTTAATAATGGAACCAAATGATTTTATATCAGCTATTAAAAAAATAGAAGATTATGATATGGTTAGTCCATATAGTTCAGTTGTGGATTTGAAACCAGATGAGAGTCAACTCCCAATGGAATCAATATTTAAAATTGACAGACCGGGTAGAGGTGAAGAAGATCATCAAAAAATAAACATTTGTGGTGGTATAACTATTTTCAGAAAAGAGGCTATAATGAGAATTGGTGGTTGGTGCGAAGAATTTATCGGATGGGGAGCAGAAGATGACTATCAAACAATAAAAGTCGAAAACTTTCTAAGTAGTTATGAGCAAAAATCTAGATGTTATCACCTCTATCATGATAGAGAGGCACCGGATATGAAATGGTATCAAAGAAATTTACAATTATTACAAAAATATAAGTCTTTATCTAAAGAGGATATAGCTAGATCTATAAATAACTCTCTTAAAAAAATAGGAATGAAAAACATATATGACAACTTCTAAAGATAAATTAGAGAAAATAGTCCACTTTAAAGAAGAAGTGAATAAACAATCATATCCAGTTGTAAGTTTGACTTATATTGAAATGGTATCTGATTATGATGAAAATAAAATGAGAGCTATGAAAGCTCATAATAGAGATTTAGCTATAGATATTTTACTTGATGAAAAAGATGAAAGTGAATGGGATAATAGAAATATATTACCAAATACTTTAGAAGAACAACTAAGTCCTTTTGGTGGTGGTTACATAAATACAATCTCTCCAAAGATTATGAGTATGAACGTATCTGGAAGTAAATTTACAGATTATGATAGTCTTTATGTTGATGTTATTAATTATATTAATAACTTAACTAAATCTCCTAAAACATTTAGTCATGGAACATCTTCATTAGATTACACAATAACAAATGATCCGAATAAAACTGACTCTGAAAATATTGAGATTAATACAAGAAGAGTTATCACTAAGATTTTATCAGCTTCAAATCTTATATCATCCGAGGGAAGAATTGGGCCAGGAACTGCTGTATTGGTTGGTCAAAATGTTGATAGTAAAGTAGATTTATCTATAATAGGATCAAGTGGTATTAAATTGATAGTTGAACCCTTAATTGATCCAGATAAAGTTATTGTTTGTAGAGGTGATAGACCTGATTCATCAGGTATTATATTAATGACTTTTCCAAATGATTCGAGATATTTCTTAAAAGAAACTTCTAATTCTTGGGATAAACAGTATTGTTGGTTTACAGTAGTTTAAATAAAAAAGACATCAATATTGATGTCTTTTTTTATGATGATACTCTCAACTTATCATATTTTATTAATAATTTATAAAGTTTTTCCCATTCTTCTTGTGGGTTCTGAACAATTTTTTCATACCATTTGTTATTATTCATATACTCTACAATCATACCTGTTTTCAAATCACTCATATTTTTTGGTATCCAGTATCTTTTGGATTCTTTAAAAGAAAATGATATACCATTACTTATATAAGATTTATATTTAGAGTCAGTATTAAACATTATTATATCTAGTGGATATTCGGATCCATTAAAACTAACTTTTTTAGCACCAGACTCACCGCTATATTTTATTATAGCGAATTCTTCATGTAATTGATTTAAAATAAAAATTGAATCTCTCCTTAGTGATTCATTATCAACACCCCATGCAATTAGAGATTCTCCAAATTCACCATTATAAAACTCGTTTATTGGTAATATTTGATATTCTTTAGCATATAAAATGGATGTGATCTCATTTAATCTCCCAGATGATATAATTAAATATGATGCATTTTTATTTTCCAGCGCTGTCATAACTTATATATTAAATTAATAATTTATATATTAAATTATTTTAAGTTAAATTCTCTAATTAAGTGCTTATTAAAAATATTTTCTATATATGGTTTCCATTTCTTAGCCATTATGATACTATCATGTACTGTAACTAGTTTAACATCTGGATAGATATTCATTACTTCTCTTATTATTTTATTATAAATTAAATTTGATTCAGCTTTTTGCAATTCATATGCTAATACTCTATAATCACCTTTTTCTTTTTTATATAATTTTATAAAATAATGAATAGATGGAAATAAATCTTTAAATATTTTATCTGATTTACTATTTGATACATTTTTACCAAAGAGAACTTTGTATGTTATTTCTTTTGCTTTGTTTCTATCTGTTATTTTTAAATGATCCATTAAGTATTGATAAAAAAGACCATTTATGGTTAAATATTTAAATAGGTTTAGTTCATCTTCTTTTACCCATTTTGTTCCGGTATCCATTATTATTTTTGTTAAAAAAAGAGGCTGACTATTTTTTATATCTAATTCGTGAGTTTCCTCACCATCTATTAATAAACAATTTTTTCGAATGAATGATTTTAATATTGTAAAGTTGGTATGCATTCTACCATAATTATCAAAGTGGTAGAATATATGTTTGTCACTTATACACTCTACTGAGTATCTATTTTTATTATAAATATCGTTGTCATTTGATTTTAAATTATCTAAATAGAATATAGATCTATAAAAATCAATGTCAATTGAAAATAAATCATCAACCAATTTTAATTTTATATCATTATCAATTAAATTATTTTTAATACCCTGTTCGATTTGAGAAACATTATTTTTATATTTCTTTAAAAGGACTTTATCTGAATTTGGATATCTTTTTATTGGAGATTTTAGAATATTATCATTTAATTTATAAACTCTTGCGTTTTCACCAGATTTGTAATTTTTAACAAGTTCTATGATACCCTCTTCCATTAAGAAGTTTATATAATAGTTATATAGATGTCCGTATTTGTCTTTTAATATAGTTGACATAACACTAAATCTATTTTCTTTTTTAAAATAATATTTTAAGATTAGATTATGTACTATATCGATCAAATATGAAGTTTTTAACTTTTGATCATTGAATATGAAGTTTTTATTTTTCGATACTTCTTCTAATAATATTGGGAGAAATTGTAAGCTATTTTTCTTATTTTTTAATTGAGATCTTATTGATATTTCTCTTTTAAAACTCTTTACTTTCATAAATATTATATCATATTAAATGATTTTAGTTCGCAGTTCCCTCATATTATTTCATTGTCATCTTTGAATCATCATTAGTTAGAGGTAATTTACCACCTTTACCTTTTTTCTTTTTCTCCTCTTCTTCGCCTTTTTGAATCTCATCAAAAATATCCGGATAAATTTGCCCATCAGCATCAGTATCAACCTTAAAATCAATATATTCATCAAAATCTAACAAACCTGTTCTAGTTAATTCTATTTCTTTGGTTTTGTTTAAATGTGTATCGATAACATCATTTAATCTATCTACATATAAATTAAATAACTTAACTGTGTTATCAGTGAATAACCCTATTGATTTTTTTCTTTTTTTGTTAAAAGAGCTCAGTATTATTTTGAATATGTATTCTAACTTTGTATTCTCATTGATATATGATTTTGTCATTTTATTACTAATTAACTCACGGTTAATTTTGAACTTATCTTTGTCAAAAAATTCAGGTATGTTGAAATCGAAGTTTATAAGATCATCTTTAACATCTGTTAAGTAATAGTTATATAATTTTGATATTAGATTTATATAAATCTCATCTCTTCTAAATCCTTTTAATTTTAAATCATCTAAGTTTATAGATTGACAAAAATTTAAAAAATTAATAATAAGTAATGAGTATATTTCTATATAATCTGTTTTATTTGAATCACTCATTTTTTTATAAAGAGGATTAAGAAGTTGAAAACTAACATTATTATCCACTGACCTTATTATTAACTTTTCAATATTTTTTTGAAAGTCTTCGTCCATTAAGAATGAATTTTCAGAAAGAGGATTTAATATTTTATAGAAGAAAAAGGCAAAAGATCTATCACCGAAGACATATTCCAAATCCTCTTCACTAGTATTTAAAAAATACTTAATAGCCTCTTTCATTTTCTCAGTTAGAATTCCTTTAAAAATAACAGGAATCATATCAACATTTAATAATCTAGAATACTCATCAATTTCTTCAATATTCATATCATATTTCCCATTTTTGAAAATGGTTGTTAATATTAGATTATTTTTTGGCGTTCTATCATATTCTATGTTAGCAGGTTGACTATCTGGAAAATATTCAAAACAAAACCACCACTTTTTATTTAAAAGTGATTTTACTCTTAAATCTAAAGAGTTGAAATAGTTTATAGCGGGATTGTAATAATTTTGCATAGCTAAATCGATCATGTTTATAGATTCACTATTTATAGATTTGGCTCTTATTTGAAATGATTGACCATCCCAATTTACCCATATTTTACTACCTTGCACATCTTCAAATACGGTAATCTCACTTTTAAAAATTGAATCTAAAAAGTTTTCCGTTTCTAACTCATTTAATGTTTTCAAATTCTTCATAATTATTATAAAATAAATTGTTTTTTTGTTTTTAAACTAATTTATATATAAAAAATATAAATCCTACTATGGATAAAATGTTGATTATTACACCACATCTATCAACAGGTGGTCTTCCTCAATTTCTACTCAAAAAAGTAAAAGTTCTTTTAAAAAAATGGTCTATTTATTTGGTTGAATGGGATGATATAACTGGTGGTAGATTAGTGGTTCAAAAAAATGAATTAAAATCTTTATTAGGAAATAAATTGATAACCCTTAGTGAAAATAAAGAAGAAATACTTAATATAATTAGTAATATAAAACCAGGAGTTATTCATTTCGAAGAGTTTCCGGAAACGTTTATAAATAATAATTTATTGAATTCAATTTTCATCAATCTAAAAAATAATTTAGGTTATAAAATAACAGATACTACACATGGAACCGGATTTAATAAAAGAGATAAAAAGTTTATCGCAGATAAAACAATGTTTGTTTCTAATATAAACTGGACACAATATAATGATATAACCAATGTTTCTGAGGTTATTGAGTTTGATGTTGATAAGAATATCTCAAGAGAAAATAACCTAATTGAATTGGGATTGGATCCTAATAAAAGGCATATTATGAATGTTGGATTATTTAACTCAAATAAAAATCAATCAGAAATATTCGATTATGCTAAATTGATGTCTAATGATAATGTTGTATTTCACTTCTTTGGAAACATGGCTGATAACTTTGTTGATTATTGGAGACCACTTACTGAAAATATTCCTAAAAATTGTCATATATGGGGTGAAAGACCTGATCTACACAGATTTTATAGATGTATGGATTTATTCTTATTTACATCAAGATTGGAAAATAGACCTCTATCTGTATTGGAGGCTACTTCATATGACTTACCGGTTTTAATGTATAATCTAAAAACCTACGGTAGAGATTTTTCAAATTTTAAAAATATTAACTTCTTGACTAATGATAGAGATGAAAATGTAAAATTAATTAGAAGTAAATTAGGAATCACAAATGAAAAAAAGGATTTAGAGATATCAGCATATCATATGCTAACTGATATAGATAGTGAAAGAGAAGTTGAATCTCAAATATCTCTTTCTAAATTAGAAAAATTTGGAATTAAATATAAGGCTTTAATAAACAAAAGATGGACTGAACTACCTCCTTCTGATAATTGTGAGTATCCAGAGAAAATAAGTATGGAACCAGGTGGTAAATTAACACCAGGTCATTATGGTTGTTATTTAGCTCACAAAGATGCCTTTTATAAAGGAGTTTCTGATAACTGTGATTATATTTTAATGTTTGAATGTGATGCTGTTATTGATGTGAATACTGAAGATTTTATTAAAAAGATAAAATTGGCTTGTGATATTTTGAATAAAACGGATTTAATGATGTTTTCATTTGGTTTCCACAATGGTGTTCATATTATTGATAAAAATGAGGTTTATTGGACAGTTGATCGATTCTATGGGGCTCATGCGTACTTAATACCTAGAAAGAGTTTTGGAATATTTGATAATATGTATAGAAACTCTAAATGGAATGTAACTGATTTATTATTTTCTGAAAGACTAAATCAGTATAAAATTGGAATATTTGAAAATCCACCAACGAAACAAGCTAGTGGATGGTCAATTTTGGATAAAGTTTATAATGAGGAAAGATATTAAAAGGGGATTTATTATAACTTACTTCTACACATCTGAAGAAAGTTTAAATCTATTGAAAAAGAATATAGAGATATTAAGTAAAGAGGATTATTATTTAGTATTAGCTACACATTCACCACTTAGTATAGAATTACAGGAGATGTGTGATTATTATATCTATCAATCAAAGAATATAATTGATAATAGAAAATATTCTCATGGAGTCGCTGAGAGTAATTTAATAGAATTGGCTATTAAACACTTGAAAGATCAGGGTATTGATTGGACATATAAGACCACATATGATATTGAAATCAATGATATTAATAGATTTAACGATTGGTGTGTTGATGGGTACGATTTTGTTTCATGTAACTGGGGAGATAATATTATATGTACAAACTCATTTTTTACTAAAATAGATTTTTTACTAGAAAATATAATTTTCTTTAGAACGATTGATGAGATGTTCTCAATCAATACAGTTTTGGAAAACTGTTGGGAATATCTTTTTAGAAAAAGAGGAGTATTGGATAAGATATTTTCATTTAAAGATAAATATGAATTTTATGGTAAAAATAAAATAGATATGTTATTTTATAATTATAATGATATCGATTTTTGGTATTCAGAAGAAGAAAGAAAATTCTTTATAAGAAATTCTAATGAATTTATAAAAAATGTCCCTTTAAAGATATTTGATTATTATACAGATCTGTGTATTTATAATAGTGATGATTTTAGTCTAGATAAGGATGTAACCTTTTGGTTAATCACTCCGTTCTCACAATTAAAATCGGAAAATGGCTATTATTTAGAAATATATCACAATGATATGGTTATAAGAAAGAATATTCTAATAAAAGATTTTGATTTAAAACATCAATTCTCGAAAAAGTTTTTGACTTATAAGAGTGAGAATATTAATTTTTTATTTGGATATTTAAATGATTTTAGAGAAATATATAAAAGTTTGGATTTAATAAATATAAGGAATTTTGTTGATCTTGGTGCTAACTATGGTATAGCAAGTATTCCATTTATGGAAAGTGGTGTGAAAACATATTTAGTGGACGCTGATAGTAGAATGATAAAACTTTTAAAACTAAACTTTGAGAAAAACTCCAATAACAAAGTTATACACCAGGCTATTTATTCATATGATGGTGTAATTGATTTCTTTGAAGATTCTGACTGTTCTATGGTATCTAGTATATCTGAGATTGATGCTAATAGTAAATTAGAAAATAGGACTAAAAATATAGTAAGTTGTATAACACCCAATACCTTAATTGAAGATTATATAAATGAGGATTATATTGATTTAATTAAAATCGATATCGAAGGAGCTGAATATGATTTTTTTAATACTATAAGTGATGAAAATTTATTAAAAATAAATAAATTTTTAATTGAGTATCATAATAACTATGATTATAAAATTTTAGAAATAATAAAAAAACTGACAATTAATAATTACAAATATAAATTTATGGATGATGGATATCCAATAGAAAATAAAGGCGGACTTATATATGCTTGGAAATAGAGATTTTAAAGTAGAAGTAATTGATGATTCTATAAAAATAGAAAATTTAACAAATAATTACTATGAAAATTGTTTAATCACATTAACTGATATATTTTATTTAAATTTAGTTAATCATATTGATCATTTTAAACCAGGTGAGGTTAAACTATTAAATTTTAATATTAATAGTTTTTATAGTGAAACAAAAAATGAAGTTTATGATTTGAAGATATATTCAAATCATAAACTAATTTATGATAAAAAAATAGGTGATAAATCAAAATGTTATGTTGTTTTTTCTAATGAAAAATTTCAACCATTAGTGGAACAATTAATAATAGGATTGGATAGATATTCAGAAAATAAGATATACCATTATTCAATAAATTATGATTCTAATTTAGAATATTATAATTTAACAAATAAGAGAATGGATATAGAAGGTGATATGAATGATAATCAATTTATGCAGTTTTTGAAGCCAAAAATATTCTTAGATGTTTTAGAAATGGGTTATAGAGGAGTCGTATTTTTAGATGCTGATATACAGATCAGACCAAATATAGATGATACTTTTACCTATCTTAATGAGATTGAAGATGGTCCGATCTTTCAAAAGGGTGCATGGGATTATACAGTGGCTCATGGGATTTATATTCCTGGTCCATTATTATCAGAGGCTTTGGAACTACCTGAAAATCAAAAATACCCTCAATGCATTACAAATATAATGATATTTAATCAATCACATAAAGAATTATTCAAAATATGGGATAATGTTTGTCAATCCCAAAAAATAGATTCTATCAGGAGAAGGGAATTTATGCATGATGAATTAATATTGAATTGTCTTATGTGGAAATTCGGAGTTAAACCAAAAGCATTTTGGTTTTTTATAAATGTTTTAACTCTACCAGATGTTAAGTTCTTTTACAATCACACACAAGAATCATATTTAGAATCAAATAATGGAGTTTACTTAATAAACATGAATAACTATGGTTATGGACATTATTCACAATCATTTATACCATATGACAAAACAAATGTGATTGGATTTCACTGTGTTAAGGAAATAGATGTTGCTAAAAGTATTAATGATTTTATAAAATCAACCGAAATGGGAGATTTTGAATCTAAATTACTAAACTTCTATGAAGATATAAATAATGGTGAAAGAGTTATAAATGAGACTTATAAAAGTGTTAACGTTATCAATCATTATATCGATGGTCCAGTTATTGAGGTTTTATCCAGTGATGATAAAGAGTTTAGAGTTGAATTCCTCAACAAAGATAACTTTTGTGAATATTCAACAGTATTAAAATCTAATATGTGGTCAAAATTAAATAAAAAATACTTCCACGAATGGAAATGCAGAGTCTGGGATGGTGAAGAATTGATATCTGAGAATGTTTGTAATCCAACTGGTAAAAGAGTTTATGTATCACTTGAATCAAAATCACTAGGTGATACACTTGCTTGGTTTCCATATGTAGATGAATTTAGAAAAAAATGGAATTGTCAAATGATCTGTTCAACATTTATGAATGATATTTTAAAGGATAATTACCCAGAGATAGAATTTGTTAATCCAGGTACAGGTGTTCCTGACATATATGCGATGTACTCAATTGGTTGGTTTTATGGTGAAGATGGAGAATTTTCAAAACATAAAAATCCAAATGATTTTAAACAAATCCCACTTGGGAAAACTGCAGCTGATATATTGGGCTTGGATTTCGAATATGTTAGAACTAAATTGAGACCGAATGTAATCAGAAAGACTAAAAAAAGAGTTGGTATAGCTATTCACTCAACAGCTCAAACTAAATATTGGAATAATCCGGATGGATGGCAATATGTCACTGATTATTTAATAGAAAGAGGGCATGAGGTTATTGTATTATCTAAAGAAGGGGATGGGTATATGGGTAATTTTCAACCAGTTGGTGCTAAAAAACTAGAAGAAGGTAGTTTAGAAAATTTGATGGATGTTATGCAATCATGTGAATTCTTTATGGGAATTGGTTCTGGTCTAAGTTGGTTATCTTGGTCATTAAATATACCAACTGTTTTAATATCAGGATTTAGTACGCCAATATCAGAGTTTGAAGGTGATAATGTTATCAGAATATTTAATGGTAGTGTTTGTAATGGATGTTTTAATAGACATAAGTTTGATCCAGGAGATTGGAATTGGTGTCCAGATCACAAAGGAACTGAAAGACAATTTGAATGTACAAAATCAATAACGGGTGAAATGGTTATGAAAAAAATAGAATCAATGGGTTGGATTAAATCAATTGAATATATTATATAAAAAAGAGACCTTAAAAGGTCTCTTTTTATTTTACATTTACTTTAACTCCCGGTTTTGATTTAACCATTTGTTTTATATCACTTCTATTTTCATTTAAGCTAACTGTTACTTTCTTAGATACTTTTACAACAAATTCATTTTCCCAAGGGGTGAATAAGTTACCATCAGCAACAGGTATAAGGTTCGCATGTACGTTATATTTTTCATAAATTTTTAAATAAATGATAAATAAACTTTAATATATACTTTATGAAAAAGTATTTTGAATTTGTACAAGATGATTTTGAACCAATCAAATCATTCTATTTAAAAGATGACCTTAATGATAAAGTTTGGAATGATTTTGAATTAAATGATGATATTAGAGAAAAACTCTTAAAAATAGGAACCGATTTCTTCGAAGGGACTGATATTAATACAAATATAATTGATGTTGTACTTTGTGGATCTCTTTGTAATTATAACTGGTCCGAAAAATACTCGGATTATGATCTACATGTAATAGTTAATTATAGTGATATCGATGAAAATTCGGAAATTGCTGAAAAACTATGCGATTATGCTAAAAAACTTTGGAACTCACAACATGATATAAAAATTGAAGGATATGATGTTGAGGTTGCTATACAAGATAGTGAAGATCTTAAATCTAGTATAAGTTCAGGTAGAATGGGTGGAGTTTATTCATTATTACATGATAATTGGATAAAAAAGCCACAAAAGGTAGAATTTGAACCTGATGAAAAATTGATTAGAATGAAAGCCGAAACCGTTATGGCTCAAATTGATGAGTTGAATATAGAAGAAGGTTATGCTGAGTTTAAAGAAAAAATTGATAAGGTTTGGAAAAAAATTAAAGACTTTAGAAAAAGTGGATTGGAAAGTGAGAGTGGTGAATTCTCAATAGGAAATCTAGTATTTAAACTACTAAGAAGAAATGGATATGTTGGTAAAGTAGTTGAAATGAAAAATAAATCATATGATAAACAATTTAAATAAAGAAAATGAATATTAAGATATCTGAAATAGAAAATATGTTTAAAGAAATCTTCGATGAAGAAGAGGGAAAAGTTTCAACAGTTGAAACTGTCTATGAAACTCCTAAAGATGGAGATTTTGTTAAACTAATACTTTCATTACATGGATTAAGTACCGAAAATACATCCATAATACACACCAAATTTATTTTTAAAGTAGATACTGGTAGAAAAAATTTAATTGAAAATTCATTCATATATCTTTATGATATAAATTGTATTTATCATAAAATAGAATTTAAAAATGTTATAGATCTTCAAGAAAAAATAGAAGATATTGTTAGCTCTGGTGATTTTGGTGAAGATATACAAATACTTTCAGATTTTATAGAGAGTCCAGGAATGTTTTTGAATTATTATATGAAAAGAGCTAAAATAACAGACTATTCAATATTTGATGTTGAATATAGCCCAAAGTTTAAAACAACACCATGTGATGAAACTACATTTGATTTTAAAATCAATATAAACAATAATTATTTTATAGACCTTTCTATTTGGAAAATAGAAGCTGAAGATAAAGATAGTGTGGATCAATATAAATTCCAATTTAAATTTATGGATGATATTAAAACTGTTGAAACAGATACACTAAATAATATACATTATTTTATTGGATCAAATATAGCAAAATTACTAGATAGTAAATTAAAAAATAAAGATTAAAATGAATTATAGAGATAACCATCCTACTTTTAATGTTAATAGAAAAGTTGTTAACTTTAAAGATTATTTACAAAATAAAGATTCTGAAGAAGCTAAATTAAAAAAAGCAGATCTTCAATCTAAACCTAACTCAGAAGACCAACAACACATTGGTAATAAGAGAACTGAATATAACCCAGTTACTCATAAATTAACTGATTATTCGGTTGATGAAATTGAAGATACGTTAGATGTTATGGAAGATGAAACAAATGAAGGTGTTAGAACATTTCAATTATTTTATTATCAAATAATATCAAATTATATCAAATATTTCAATTTTGTTTAACAATCTATAAAAAATCCATACTTACCAAAAAGTAATTTAGTGTGTAATATATACACTATGTTATTATCTGAAATACATATAATTAATGAATCCAAGGAATTGGATGAAATTACCACAAAATGTAAAAACCTTTATAATAGGGCTAATTTCTTAATTCGTCAAGAATTTATTAATAATGGTAAATATATTTCTAAATTTGATATGTTTAATG
>Ga0172376_10004857_pt1 | contig 15195 bp, 10 predicted proteins | sample Lak35m_FD_121114 | JGI IMG/M metagenome (GOLD analysis project Ga0172376, IMG submission 121114) | Freshwater microbial communities from Kabuno Bay, South-Kivu, Congo - kab_092012_35m | ecosystem: Environmental > Aquatic > Freshwater > Lake | place: Democratic Republic of the Congo: South-Kivu...
CAACTACGCAGGGGAATGGAGGGACGATGCGCCGGCCCCTGGGTATCCAGTAGGGCAAGGCTTCCAAGCCCCATCAGCAGGTCCTGGATTGGGCCTAAACATGCGGGACAGCACATTAGGGGTATCAGGCGCCGGCCGCAGCCGACGGCGCGGCCCCAGGCCCGAGCTGCTGCGGCCCGCGATCGGCCCGATCCGGCCGCAGGCAACTGGCGGGCGGCGGCGGCCTCTGGAAGCTGGGATCAATGGGCCGCCCGGCCCGCTACCGCAGGGCCGCTTCAAAGTGCCGGTTGCGCCCGTCGTGCGCGATACGGGCACCATGGATGGGCTTCATCAGCACCCCAGGCGTCGCAGGCAACGGGTTGCCCCCTGAACTGCGGCCGCAGCCCTCGCGCCGAGTTTGAATCAGCCCGGCCCGCTACCGGGCCGGCCCGGCCGCACGGGGCGCGATGGCGAGGCCGGCAGCGGTGAGCTGCCGCAGCCCTGCGGCGCCGGCCGGTTCTCTCGCCAGGGCTCTGGCGCTAGCTTGGATCGTATCGACTTCAAGAGGGTATCCCGGATGGGAAGCGGTCGCACCACGCTGGTGGTGCTCGTCGGATTGAGCGCCTGCGCCGCCACCGCCGTTCTGGCGCGCGACATGGTGATCGCACCCAAGGGCGGTGTGCAGATCAGCGAGAGCCCCAAGGAGGTGATGGATCAGGCCTGGCAGATCGTATTTCGCGACTATCTGGATACCACGGGCAAATATGATGCTGATCGCTGGCGAAAACTGCGCCGCGATCTTCTCAGCAAGAGCTATGGCAGCTCCAAGGATGCCTACGAGGCTATCCGGGGCATGCTGGCCACCCTCAGCGATCCCTACACGCGCTTTCTCGATCCGCGTGAATTCAAGGAGATGCAGATCGATACCTCCGGCGAACTCTCGGGGGTAGGCATCCAGCTCAGCCTGGATAAAGACACCAAGGAGCTGGTGGTGATCTCCCCGATCGAGGGATCTCCCGCCTCCCGCGCCGGCGTCCAGCCCCGTGATGTCATCGTTGCCATCGATGGCAAATCCACCAAGGGGATGAGCACCGAGGATGCGGTCAAGCTGATCCGGGGCAAGGCCGGCACCAGCGTGAATCTGGTGCTGCGCCGCAAAGGTCAGAATGTGGAGCTGACACTCACCCGTGCCCTGATTGAACTGCATGCGGTCAGCCATCAGCTGAACACCGCTCCGGACGGCACCAGGGTGGGCTACATCCGCCTGCGTCAGTTCAACGCGAATGCGGCCAAGGATATGCGCGCTGCAATCCGCGATCTTGAGGGGCGGGGGGTTCAGGGTTATGTGCTGGATCTGCGCAGCAATCCAGGTGGTCTGCTGATGGCCAGCGTCGAGATCGCCCGCCAGTGGATCAATGAAGGCATCATCGTTTCCACCAAAACCCGCGACGGCATCCAGGACATCCGCCGCGCCAATGGTCGGGCGATCACCAACAGGCCGCTGGTGGTGCTGGTGAATGAGGGATCCGCCAGCGCCAGCGAGATCCTCTCCGGCGCTCTGCAGGAGAACAATCGCGCCGTGCTGGTCGGCCAGAAGACCTTCGGCAAGGGCCTGGTGCAATCGGTGCGGGGGCTCTCCGATGGCTCCGGCATGACCGTCACGATCGCCAAATACCTCACCCCTCGCAACCACGACATCCACCACCGCGGCATCGTGCCGGATGTGACGGTGAAGATGAGCGAAGCCGAGGCCCAGAGGCTGAGGCTGGAGGATCTCGGCACCCGCAGGGACAGCCAGTACCGCGTGGCCGAATCGACGCTGGTCAGGCAGCTGCGCAATCTGACTGCCCTCGAGCGCCCGTTCCAGCCGGGTGCTGCCAATCTGCCTGCGGCATTGCGCGATGCGCCCCGTGTCGAGCCTGTCGCCCCGGCGGCAGCGCCTGGTGTCACCCCCGTGCGGCCCTGATCGCGCCGGCGCCGACGGTTTTTCCCGGCGCCATCACTGTTGGCGCGGCCTCAGGATCGGTGCCGCGGGCTGCCGCGCTCGCCCCGATCCTGTGGATGCCACAGTGAGCCAGCCGCTGGAGGCCACCGTGCCGCACGGGATGCAGGAGCCGCCGACCGCTGCCGCTGGCCCGAAGGCCGCTGCCGCCCCCGCCTCGATCTGGCAGCTCAAGCCCTGGTGGTGCCAACCCTGGTCGATCCTGCTGAGCGGTGTGGCCCTGGTGGCTGCCAGCTGGTTGCTGCTGCAGCGGCTGTGGATCAGCGCCGCCGCTCTGGCAGCGGTGCTGCTCTGGTGGTGGTTGTTTCTGGTGCTGGTCCCCGCCGCCTGGGCCCGGGAGCAGCAGCAGCGCAGCGGCCCCGGGGACGGATCGGAGCGCTGCTGAGGGCCGCTGCCCTGCCCCCGGCTGGCTGGGCGCCAGCGCCGCCAGCTGCAAGCCCAGCCAATCCGCAAGCCACAGCCTCCTTGAGGGCAACCTGGTGTGCTGTCCTGCAACTACGCAGTGCAACGGAGGGATCATGCCGCCCCCCCCGACATCAAGCAGGGCAAAGCTTCTCATCCCCTCATCCCCATCAGCAGGTCCTGAATCAGGCCTAAACATGCGGGACAGCACATTGGCCGAGGGAACGTTCAGGCAGTGCATGGGTTGCCTCCCCACCGAATCCACCCCTGCTCCAGGGCTGCCTCAAGGTCGAAATCTCAGCTCAGCATGAACAGGATCAGCTGCCACAGGATCATCCGCGCACGACTGGTGCAACCGGCACTTTGAAGCGGCCCTGGGCCGCCTTGCAGGCCGGGGCCGCGGTTGCCTGCCAGCCCGCGCAGGAAGCAGTGGCTGCCGCGGCGATCGCGATCGCGGTGGTTGTGGTTGTGGTTGTGGTGGTTGGGGCTATCGCAGTCGCTGGGCGCCCCGGGTTCAGGAGGCAAGCAGCTCCGTGGCCGCCCGCAGACCCGACCAATAGGCGCCATGGGCTGTTGCAAAGAAGTCCTTATTGGTTGCTTCGCCGGCAAAGAACAATCGGCGATCCACAGGCCGGGCCAGCAGGTTGCGCATCTCTGGTGTGGAGCCCAGGGCAGGGAAGGAATAGGAACCCCTGGCGAAGGGATCGGCAGCCCAGCGCGTGATCTGATGATCGATGGGATCGGGTATGCCAGCTCCAAAGATGGTCCTCAGGGTTTGCATGGCGCTGGCCACGATCTGCTCCTCTGACCAGGCCTCGATCTGGCGACCGCGGTCGGCGGCATTGAAGCCCACCAGCACCGGCATCTGGGCAGCCCGCTGGTAACTCACCCATTCCGTCCACTCCCCATGCTGCGCCGATATATACTGCAGCCAGTCGATATCCCGTGGCCAGAAAGCCTGCGTAAATCGCAGGCAGCATTTGTTCAGCACTCCCATGCCCAGCTTGTTGATCGCATTGAGCTTTTCCGCGGGCAGCTCCGGAATAAACTTTACCCCCTTGTGCTGCAGCACGCCCAGGGGCAGCGTGACCACAACCCGGTCGGCGAGATACTCCTTGTCTGGGGTGCGCACCCTGATCCTCGGCCCCTGCCAGTGGACCTCCTGCACGACCTGGTTCCGCCTGACATCCAGACCCTGCGCCAGGTAATCGGTGATCAGCTTGTAGCCTTGTGCAAACAGGGCATCATCCCCCTCCAGCTTCTTGTCGCTGTCAAACCAGTGGCTGGAGAGCTGCCTGGCGCTGCCTGCATACTCATGCTCAATTTCGCTGGACAGACAGAAACTCAGGAAACGACGATCACTGGAGCTGTTTGCCAACTGTTTCTCCAGCAGGGAGATGCTCTGCTGCAGCGAACCATCCCGCTCCGAGTTCTGGGCCCTGCGCAAACCGGCCTGCATCTGCTTGCTGATCCCCCCAAGGCGAGCCATTTCCGGAGCCGTGATCTCAGCTCCATTGGTGTTGTATATTGCTGCCCTTTCATCGCTTGTGATCAGGCGTCTGGCCCCGATCTGATCCGCGATGGCTGTGATCGGATTGCCGTTCACGCCATGGATCCAGGTGGCACCCAGATCGAGGGGCAGATCAGGCCAGCGGTTGCTGGTGTAGATGCGCCCACCGATTCGATCACGGGCTTCCAGAACAATGCTTTCCTGGCCGTGTTGGCCCAGCTCCCTGGCAGCCGCCAACCCTGCCAGCCCAGCACCGATGATCAGAACCTGCCGGCCCGGGATCCCGCCGCCCCGATCCTTGCCAATGCTGTAGGCACCCGTCCCGCTGCCGAGCAGCACCAGGCCCAGCAGCCTGAGCAATTCACGCCTGTCCATGATCTCCGGCCCCCGCAATCGCTGGCTCTGCAATCCCTGGCTCCGCAATCGCTGGTTTTACGGTTCCTGGTTCCACGCTCCCTGGCTCGATGATGCCCGGCGCCATGATTATTGGCCCCATGATTGCTTGCCCCATCCTCCGCGGCTCTGATTGCCAGGCGGGCTCTACGCTACAGGAGTTCGGGGCATGGGTCACTCCCAGGGCTGGGTGGCCTGGCGTCAGGGCAGGCGGGAGAGATCGGCGTCGCGACGCAGAGTATGCAGAACTCCCTGGCAGCTGGCGCTGTAATTCACATAGCCGGCAAAGCGTCCGTCGGGATAGAGTGCCTTCTGCTGACCGCTGTCGCGGCCCTGGGGGACGGAGCTCACCAGCTGATACCCCTGGCTCAGCCGCGTGGTCAGGCTCCCCTCCGATTGCTGGCGGCACCAGTCGGCGGCGTGGCGCTCCGCCTCCAGCTGCTCATTGGCATACTCCCAGGTGGCACTGCTGCTGCCGCCATACTCCCAGAAGCTGGTGGTGAGGGCCAGCTCCGCCTGCAGGGATCTGCGGGCGGCCTGCAGTCGCTCCTCATCGGAGGGGGTGAGGGCCGTGCGCGGCAGGGATGCCACCAACTTGTAGAAGCTGTAATCACTACCAGAACGGGCACTGATCCGGCGCGCCAGACTCAGGCGGAATCCCGCTTCCGACAGATCGGGATTGAGCAGCCGCAGCGGCCAGGGCCGCAGCTGCAGGTAATCCAGCGGCACCGCATTGAAGCGATTCACAGCTGCCGGCAGCAGCACTTGGCGACGGCAGCTGGTGATCACTGGCGCCGCTCCCGGCCTGTCGCGCAGGCGCCACTGGCCCGAGGCCACCTCAAACTCCACGGTCTGGCTGCCGCTGCTCCGGTCGGGACGCAACTGGAATCCCTGGGCATCGGCCCGCAGCACCTGCAGACCCTGCGGGCGCCAGCGGGCCGGCAGGGCGGCGGGATCGCGCAGTTCCAGGCTGACCAACGAGGAATTGCTGGCTGTAGTGACACTGGGATTGGCCAGCAGATATTCGGCCCCCGACTGAATGATCAGCTCAGGATTGGCAGAGCTGCCACAGTCGAATACCACCGGTGTGCGGCGCAGAGCCACCAGCACGGCCGTTGCGGCCAGCAGGGCCCCCAGGCTGGCGCTGACCAGCGCCAGCGCTACATGCACAGGACGAATCCTCACGGCCATGGCTTGTTTTCCCCTCAGCTCCCGGGCACGAAATTGATCGGCGGCCAGATTAGCCAGGATCAAGGCAGCGGCCGCAATCCGAGCGTCAGCTGATCCTCGGGCCCGCAGGGCCGCTTCAAAGTGCCGGTTTCGTCAGTCGTGCGCGACACGGGCACCAGGAATGGAGCCTCGGCGCCCCAGGCGCTGCAAGCAGCGGGTTGTCCCCCTGCGCCTGGGCCGCAACCCCCGCGCCGAGTTTGAATCAGCCCTGCTCGGGCCCGCATCTGGCAGCCAGCTACGGCTGCCCGGCAGCCATCCCGATCGCCGCCGCCGGCCGGCCCCGGCCGATGCCGCACCCGGCAGGGATCACACCTGGCTCATGTACTGACCCCACAATTCAGCGGCCAGGGCGCCGGCGGCGGCGGGGGCGGGGCGGTTGTCGTCATTGCCCATCCAGATGCCGGTGAGCAGGCCCATGGCGGGCGAATAGCCGATGAACCAGGCATCCCTGCCCTCATTGGTGGTGCCGGTCTTGCCGCGGGCATCGGCCACCACAGCGGCAGGGCGGCCCGTACCGATGGCCACCGCCCGGCGCAGCATCGCATCCATCTGCGCGGCGATCTCGGCCGGGATCAACTGCTGGGGTTGTTCAGCCAGGGGGCGAAAAATGCCCTGGGGGTGGCAGCGGGCCAGGGATTGCTCCGAACCGCAGATGCCCAGGTCGTAAATGCGCTCCACCCCATGCATCGGCACGCTGCGGCCGCCGTTGGCCACCACCGCGAAGGCGCGAGCCATTTCATAGAGCAATACCTCATTACCCCCCAGAACCATGTTTGGATCCGCCTGCAGCTGTGGCGAGGAAATCCCCAGCCGCCGGGCGATCTGAATCACAGCATTGAACCCGACCCGTTCGGCCAGATGCAAGGCCACCGGGTTTTCGGAATAGGCCAGGCCATCACTCATGCTCATGCCGCCGCCGCCACGGCGGCAGCCGCTCTGCAGCTGATAGATCGGGGCACAGGAGATGATCGCTGCAGGCTTGATGCCCTGTTCCAGGGCGGCGAGGTAGGTGAACAGCTTGAACGTGGAGCCGGGCTGGCGCAGCGATTGCACCCGATCAAAGCGGTAATCACCGCCACCCACATAGGCGAGGATGTTGCCGCTGCGCACATCCAGCGTGATCAGGGCCGCCTGGGTGACGCCGATCGGGCGGGCCCTGCTTTCCAGAAAGGCGGTCAGCCTCCTCTGGGCGCTGTCCTGCAGCTGCGGATTGATTGTGGCGACAACGAAGTAATTACCGCCCTCCTGCTGGGCATCGATATTCAGAGAATAGCGGGGCCCCTCCAACTCCCACAGCGCGTAATCACTGAAGAAGGGGAAACTGCGCCAGCGCGATTGACGACAGGCGCTGAGATCATAGATCAACGGCCGCCGCAGCGCATCGCGATACTGTTCCTCACTCAGGTAACCCTCTTCCAACATGCGGCGCAGCACCAGATCGCGACGCAGCTTCGGGGTCCAGGTGCGCTCATCGGGGAGCGGTGTCTCGCGCACGCCGCTGCGCCGCTCCCGCTCCAGCCGCTCGGCGCGCAGCTGGGCGGGGGTGGGGGCACAGATGTTGTAGCCATTGGGGCTGGGCAGCAGGCCCACCAGATAGGCGGCCTCGCCCACATCCAGCCGTCGTGCCGACTTGCGGAAATAGAGCTGGGCCGCCTCCTCGAACCCCTCCGTACCCAGGCCCAGATAGGCCCGGTCAAGATACATCTTGAGGATCTGATTCTTGTTGAAACGGGTCTCCAGCTGCCAGGAGACCGGCAGCTCGCGCAGCTTGCGGGCGAACAGCCCCAGCTTGGTGGGATTGCGGTCGTCTTCGGCAAGGCGCACCCACGGCCAGGGGGAGCGGGGATTGCCCTGCCTGACCCACGGGTAGTAGAGGCGCGCCACCTGCTGGGTGAGGCCGCTGCCGCCACCGCTGCGCTTCACCAGCGAGCGCAGGGTGCCGCCGATGTCGAGGCCGCTGTTCCAGCCGAAGTGGGAATCCTCGGATGCGAGCAATGCCTGGCGCAACACCAGCGGGTAGTCCTCCAGGCCGGGCAGGGCCGTGGCGGCCCCCTCGCGGGAATCGATGCGGCGGCCATCCCCGGCCACGATCTTGACGGGGCCGCCGATGAAGTTCACCCGTGAACCGCCCGAAATCGTGCTCAGCAGCAGCAGGGCGGCGATCACCACCCCCGAGCCGATCAACGACACCAGCCCGACGCCATGGATCAGCTGCTCCCAGGCGCTGCGGGGATGCAGATAGCGCAGGGTGGGCGCCTCGCGCAGAGGGGATCCCAGCTGCACCGCATCGCCATCGCGCAGGCGCAGGGCAAGGATGCGTCGATCGTGCCAGTACAACCCATTGGCGGAGTTGAAATCCTCCAGCACCCAGTCGCGGTCGTAGGGCCTGTCCTTCTCCAGGAAGGCATGCACGCGGCTGACACCGACCGCCTCCACCACCAGCTCACAGACCGAATCGCGGCCGATGCGCAGGCGCTCCTCCCCCAGCAGCAGCTCGCGGATCAGCGTCTCTCCCTGCCACAGCTGCAGGCGGGCCTGGCGCCTGCGGGCCTGCTGCCAGCGCTGGCGCAGGGCGGCGAGGCTGGGCCGGCCCCCCCCCGGCGGCCCCTGCCCCTCCGGCACCGGCACCGGCCGTCCGCCGGCGGCGCTCTCGCCGCTCAGGGGCAGCCCGGCGCCGGCGGGGAGGGCAGCGGCCGGGGCCGAGGGGGCGGCGCCCCGCACCGGGTCGCTCGACTCGCCTGCCTTCATGCCGCTCCAGCGCCGGATTTCATTTGCCATAGGCTACGGCCTGCAATCCGACATCCCTGGTGGAGCAACGGCGTGATCCCTGGGCCCCGTTCCGCATCTGGGTGGCGCTCACGATCGGCCTGTTCGCCCTGCGGGCCGTCTCCCTGGGCACCCCCTTCCTCTGGCTGGGGGCGATCCCCGGCTGGTCTCTGCTGCTGCTGGTGATGATCGCCCTGCTGCTGGCCGCCCGCGCCCTGCTGTTTCCCGGCCGGGTGCAGCCCTGGCGCGAGGGCGAGCCGGGCCTGTGGGCGGAGATCAGCGACGACTGGCGGCATCTGTGGCGTCGCCGTCGCCGCGGGGGCTCCCGATGAGCCGCACCCCGGCCCAGCACCGCCGGCGGCGGGGGCGCTCAGCCGCAGGCGGCTCCGGCCGGGCGGCGGCTCTGCCGGCCCGCCGCCCTCCCTGCCCGCCGCCGGAGCGCCGATGAACGCGGAAGCTCAGCTGGTGCTGCGCCACGACCCCACCAAGGTGGCGGCCCTGCATCGCGATCGCCCCACCACCATCGGCCGCGCCGCCGACAATCGTCTGCGGCTGGCCAGCGGCAGCGGCGTCGCCGAACACCATGCGGTGGTGCGCTTCTCCCGCCGCCACGGCTGGCTGGTGTGCGACTGGCAGAGCCGCGACGGCACCTATCACGAGGGCGAACGCCTGCGCCAGTGCCGTCGCCTCCAGGACGGCGATGAAATCCAGCTGGGCGGCCAGGGCCCGGTGCTGGTGTTCCGGCTGCTGGGCGGCGATCCCGCCGCCCCGGCCGCAGCCGGCGGCGCTGCGGCATTGGGCGCTGCGGCGTTTGGGGGTGCGGCGGCACGGGGTGCGGCGGCAGCGATGCCGGATGCGGCGATGGGGGCGGCGGCGGGTTCCGAGCGCCGGCCGCCGGCGACCCCCCCGACCACATCGACCCCCCCGGCCACATCGGCCACATCGGCCCCCCCGGGCGCCCGGCCCGGCCCAGCGACTGCCGCCCGCGGGCCCTCCCCGGTTGCGGGGCCCGGGCTCCAGGGCGTGGTGGCCGCAGCGGCGGCGACCGGCCCTCGCCGCAGCCGATCCCCCGCCGGGCCTGCCGCCGCCCTCGCCGCCGGCGCCCCCCTGATCCTGGCCGGACGCAGCATCCCGCTCGCACAGATCCGCTCGGCCCATGTACGCAGCCGCCAGCGCCACCCCAACAGCTTCAGCTGGTGGGTGTTGCTCTGCCTGGGGGGCATGGTGCTGCTGCCGATCCCCTGGTTGTTCTGGAGCGTGCAGATCGCCGCCCTGGTGGCCTGGATCCTGCTCGGCTCCCGCAAGGAGCATGAGCTGGTGGTGACCCTGCGCGATGGCATGGCCTATCGCCATGGCTTCGCCAGCCGACTCACCGCCCTCAGCCATCGCAACGGCATCCGCAAGGCGATCGGTCAGAGCCTGGAGGCCACCTGAACGGCTGCCATGGCCTCCCACGGCCCCCCACGGCCCCGCCGCCGCCCGCCGCCTCTCCCCGCCCTTCCGCTTCGCTCCCTCCCCCGTCCCTGCCGCGCCGCGATGGTTTCGATGCTTCCCGAGGGCGCCACCCTCCGCTTCTCCAGCACCGCCACCCCGATCCGGGTGATCCGCTGCCTCGGCGGCGGTGGTCAGGGGCAGGTGTTCGAAGTGGACTTCGCCGCTGAACCGATGGCGATGAAGTGGTATTTCCCCAGCTGTCTGCAACGAGATCCGGATCTGCGCCAGCGCCTGCGGGCCTGCATCAGCGCCACCCAACCCAGCGAAGGATTCCTCTGGCCGATCCTCGTGCTCGATCCCGATCCCGACAGCCAGCAGCGCTTCGGGATCCCATTCGGCAGCTTCGGATACATGATGAAGTTGCGCCCGGCCCGCTACCAGCCGGCGGTGGCCCACACCGGCGGGCAGATCGAGATCGGCCTGCAACCCCTGCTGCGCGCCTGCTTCCAGCTGGCCGAATCCTTCCATGCCCTGCACAGCCGCGGCCTCTGCTACAAGGACATCTCGCTGGGCAACCTCTTCCTTGATCCACTCAACGGCGATATCCTGATCTGCGATAACGACAATGTCGATATCAACGGCAGCGATCTCGGCAGCGTCCGGGGCACCAGCGGCTTCATGGCCCCCGAGGTGCTGCTCGGCCGCAGCCGGCCCGGCACCAGCAGCGATCTGTTCTCACTGGCGGTGCTGATCTTTCGCCTGCTCACCCGCCATGATCCCTTTCTCGGTCGGCTGGAGCTGCAGATCCGCTGCCTGGATGAACCGGCCCGGCGGCGCCTCTATGGCGAGGATCCGGTGTTCATCTTCGCGGCCGACGACGAGCGCAACCGCCCCGATCCGATCGCCCATCCGGCCCCTCTGCTCACCTGGTCGATCTATCCCGCCCACCTGCAGGAACTGTTCCGCCAGAGCCTCGGGGCCGGCGCCCGTGATCCGGCCCGGCGGGCCTACACCGGTCAGTGGCTCAAGGCGCTGTCCCGCTGCCTCGATCAACGCAGCCTCTGCCCCCATTGCGGCCAGGAGGTATTCCCCGAACCCGGCCAACCCGGTCGCTGCTGGGACTGCGGCGGTGAGCTGCCGCTCCAGGCCCGCCTGCTCACCCCCGCCGCTGCCGTGCAGGCCCAGCCCGGCAACGAGCTGCACGGCCATCATTTCGATCCCCTCGCCGCCGAACGGCTGGATCAGCCGCTGGCGCGGATCGAACGCCATCCCCACCGCGCCGAGCTGCTCGGCCTCAAGAACCTCAGCCCCCACAGCTGGAGCGCCGAGCTGTCCGGCGGCGAGCTGCTGCCGCTGCCGCCGGGCAGGAGCTGCAGCCTCGCCAGCCTCGATGTCCTGCACACCCATCTGGGTGCGATCCGGCTGGTGACCTGACCTGTCCGGACCGGACCGGACCGGAGCCAAGGCGCTCGCGGGCGCGGCGCGGCTCTGTCCGCAGCGGCCACAGCGCAGCCTCGGGCCCGGCTCCTCGGTTCACCGCCGCCCCGGTCCATCGCCGCAGGTCCATCGACCCGGTCCACTGCCGCCGTTCCGCTGCCCCAGGTCCATCGCCGCCGTTCCACTGCCGGCGTTCCACCGCTGCCGGGCCGCCTGCAGCGATTCACACTCTGCGATCGAGCTTCTGCGGGGCACCTGCTTCGCTCCACCTGCTTCGGTCGACTGTCTGTGGTCCACTGTCTGGAATCCACTTTCTGTGGTCCACTATCTGCAGCTCACGGCCTGCAGCTCACTGGCTGCGGCTCACTGGCTGCAGTCCACTGGCTGCGGTTCCGCCAGCTCCGCGCCCCGTTCGCCCTGCACCCCGCCGTCCCCGTTCATGCCCTTTCCCAAGGTTCAGCTGACCCGCCGACCGCTGCATTTCATCTACCTGTGCGACTGCTCCGGATCGATGCGGGCCAACGGCAAGATGCAGGCGCTCAACCAGGCGATCCGTCAGTCGCTGCCGGAGATGGTCCAGGTGAACCAGCAGAATCCGGAAGCGCAGATCCTGGTGCGCGTGCTCAGCTTCTCCGACCAGGCCCGCTGGCATCTGGCCGCCCCCACACCGGTGGAACAGGTGCTGCCGCTGTGGACCGACCTGCAGGCCAGCGGCCTCACCTACATGGGCGCAGCCCTGCGTGAGCTGGCCGCTGTGCTGCGCACACCGCCGATGGAACAGCGGGCGCTGCCGCCGGTGCTGGTGCTGGTCTCCGATGGCGCCCCCACCGATGACTTCACGGCGGGCCTGCGCGTGCTGATGGCCGAACCGTGGGCCGCCAAGGCGGTGCGGCTGGCGATCGCCATGGGCCACGATGCCGATCTGGAGGTGCTGCAGCAGTTCATCGGGCCCGATCCGGCCGCCAGCGGACCCGATGGGGATCGCCTGCCCGGCAGCGCCGCGGCTCGACCGGGTCGGCGGCCGCTGCAGGCCAATGACAGCAACACCCTGGCGCGCTACATCCAATGGGCCTCCACCGCCGTGGTCGGGGCCGCCAGCCAGCCTCGCAGCCAGCTCGGTGATGCCCTGCCGATGACCAATGTGCCCCTGCCGGATCTACCGCCCACCCTGCTGGATCCCAGCGATGCCACCCAGGTGGTCTGGTGAGGTGAAGCGGTGAGCTCCCCCCTCGGCGGCTGGCACCCGCCCGTGTGCGACAGCCGCACCGGCGCGGCCCACCTGCGCCGCGGTTCCCCCTGCCAGGACGCCAGCGTCTGCTGGACGTTCCGGGATGGCGCCGGAGATCCGGTGCAGGTGCTGGTGGTCTCCGATGGCCACGGCGGCCTGCGCTACGACCGCAGCGAGGTGGGCAGCTACCTGGCCTGTCACGCGGCGGTCAGGGAAGTGCATCGGCTGCTGCGCCGGGCGCGCACCGGCCAGCCCGGTGGCGAAGCCGAATGGCGGCAGTGGCTGGCGGAGGAACTGCCGCGACGCATCGTCAACCGCTGGCGCCAGGACGTGCTGGCCCATGCCCGCGCCCATCCCCGCGGTGAGCGCGAATCCAGCTCCACCTTCCCCTACGGCGCCACCTTGGGCCTGCTGCTGCTCACGCCTCGCTGGTGGGGACACAGCGGTCTGGGCGACTGGGATCTGGTCCGGATCGACAGCGAGGGCAACGCTGAGCTGCTCAGCGAGGAACCCGACACCGCCGGCGGCGGTGAGGCCACCTTCAGCCTCTGCATGGACAGTGCCGAGCGCCACTTCGCCGCCCGCAGCGGCCTGTATCCCATCCCCTCCGGCTGTGATCGCTTCAGCCTGCTGCTGAGCACCGACGGCATCCGCAAGTCCTGCGGCACCGATGCCGATTTCTTCCTGCTGGCCGAGTACCTCAGCAACCTGCCGGCCGCGGCGGCGGCCGACCCGCCCGACCCGCCCGAGGCGATCGGTGAACTGAGCCAGGCCCTCGATCGCATCAGTGACGAGGGCAGCGGCGATGATGTGAGCGTGGCGATCGGCCGCTGGCTGCCGACCGCGGTGGCGGTGGCAACGGCGGTGGCGGTGGGCGAGCGCAGCCCCGGCCGTCGCGGCGTCGATCCACCCCGGATCGTGCAGCCGCTGCTGCAGCCCGCCCCCGGCCGCGACCGCCCCATCGACCCGGAGGCCCTGCCTCGCGGTGCGGCCTCACCACGACGGGCGGCCCGGCGCCGCTGGAGCGGGGCTGGGGGGCGATCGCCCTGGCTGCTGCCGCTGGCGGCCGCCCTGCTGCTGCTGACCCTGATCGGCGCCGGCCTGGGGGTGGCATCCCTGCTGGGCCTCGCGCCCTTCGCCCCCCGGGCCCCCCAGCCCGCGGCGCTCACCCCCCGCCAACAGGAGCTGCTGCAGCAAGAAGCGCAGCGGCTGTGCTCGCTCAAGGCTCCGGTCGGCAGCCGCGAGCCAACGGCCGGCCGCCCAACCGGTCCACAGCCACTACCGCAGGCTGCCTCCGGCGATCCGATCGGCAGCGCCGGAGCTGCTGTTGCGCCGCCGCCGACCAGCGGCGATGCCGGCCCGGTCGGGCCCGGCCGCGCTGAGGCCGCCCGCAGTGATATCAGCCGCAGCGAGGCCAGCCGCAGTGAGGCCGCTCGCGCCGCAGCGGGTCAGGGCCAAGCGGGCCACCGCCAGGCTGGCCAGGGCGAAGCCGGCCGTGCTGCGACCGCCAGCAGCACCCCGGGCGATGACCAAGCCGGCCCGATCGCCGCGGTTCAGATCCCCCCGAGCCGTGGTCACACGGATGGCGGGGATCCCGCCGGCAGGCAAGCCGAACCGGGCCAATCCCGGCGGTCGTCGCAGCCCCCACACGCCGGCCGGGAGCGGAATTCAGCCCCGGCATTGGATCCCGGCCTGCGCCAGTCGATCGAGGCCGAGCTCAAGCAAAGGCACAGCATCTTCAACCGTCTGCGCAAGAACCGCCGCTACAGCGACCAGCTCCTCGCCGATCCGGCCCGGGATCCGCTCGGGGCGCTGATCGCCTGGAGTTTCCGCGAACCGGGGCTGGGGCCTGGCGCCGCCACCACCCCGGCCGCTGGTCGTTCCGATCGCCTGCCGGGCTGGTGGCCGCTGGGCCGCCCCGCGCCGCCGGCTGCCACCCCCCGGCTCTGCCCGGAACTGCGCCAGGCCCTGCGGCAGCAGTGGCAGGACCGGTCAGCCCCGTCGCGCTCCGCCGTGTCGGAGTCTGGAGCGGCGCCGCGCTGATGGGCGGCGCCGCCGCAGCGGTCCCGCCGCGGGCGCCCCGACCTTCACAGGCGTCAGGATGGCGGCGGCTTGGGCTCCAGGAGGAAGCGGCGGCGATGCATCCCCATCAGATCGGCCAGCAGCTGCGCGCCCAGGTGTGGCGTGATCGCCAGCAGGGCCGGCCGCTGGATCCACGGCGGCTGCAGGCGGTGATCGGCGATCTCTGCGCCGATGCCGAGGCCGATCTGGTGGCACCGCTGCGCTACCTGGTGCTTTCGAGCGCCTTCGCCAGTGCGGCCGGCATGGATCCCCCCCTGGCGGATGGCCGCCTGCTGCCGCGTCTGCAGAACGAGCTGGCCGAGATGTATGCGGCGCCGCTCTGCGCCCGGCTGCAGCCGGTTCTGGAGGGGCTGCTGGCTCTGCCGAGCAGCGCGGCCGCGGCGGCCATGCCGGCCGATCCAGCGGCGCCGTTCGGCCCGGGCCCCGGTCCGCTCGCGGCGGCCGGCTCAGGCGCCGGCGAGGCGGTGCCCTTCACCGCGGCCGCCGCGGCCCGGGCATCAGCCCAGCCGCTGCCCGCGGCTGCGGATGCGGATGCGGATGCGGCTGCGGCTGCGGATGCGCCGGCGCCGGCCTGGATGTCCAGTGCCGCTCCGGCCTCCGGCGGCCCGGCAGCGGCGGCTGGAGTGCCCGTTGCCGATCGCAGGGCGCCGAGGGGATCGCTGGCGCTGCCCACCCTGCTGGCTTTTCTCTCCGGGGTGCTGCTGATGGCACTGGCGGGGGTGGGGGTGCTGC
>Ga0172376_10004863_pt1 | contig 15189 bp, 15 predicted proteins | sample Lak35m_FD_121114 | JGI IMG/M metagenome (GOLD analysis project Ga0172376, IMG submission 121114) | Freshwater microbial communities from Kabuno Bay, South-Kivu, Congo - kab_092012_35m | ecosystem: Environmental > Aquatic > Freshwater > Lake | place: Democratic Republic of the Congo: South-Kivu...
CCTGGAGGTCCAAAGAGCAAAACAGTCGCAGGTGCTTTTACACCTACTCTCTCTGCAGTGGTCGGATCGGCCAATGGGGCCACAACACGACCATCTATGATCTTCTTCTCGGCATACATACCCGCCACACGGTCCCAAAGATCGGACGACAAAATCTCGCCCCCGTATTGATCAACGATGCGCATAGAAGTGGGCGCGATTGGCTCTAACTTTTCATACAAAATCAAATCATGAATGGCGGAAAAACCTCGGTTTACCAGAGCTGTCTCGCCAGCTTGCGATTTTGATAGCAACGCAGAAATTTTTCGAACGCCAAGGTGCATCAGTTTTTCTTCTAGACGGGACAACATTTTTGAGCCAATCCCTTGGTGCCGCCAACCGGGATCAATTGTCACCACATTTATCCAGCCATCATCAGACACAACGCGAGCCTGAATGACTCCGATGATCCGATCGCCATCAATTGCGACCGCGCCCGGTGCACCTGAGGAAACGTCGTTCACGAACTGTGCGATATCGGCGGGCTTTGTGTCGGGCAACAGGCGGCATTCTTCCAACAAGCGAACTGCTGAGCCAATGTCAGACGGAAGCAAATCACGAATAATCACAGTCACAGCCTAGTTATAACACTCATTTGCCTGTCACGGTGGTAGACGTTCTCCTGACCTATCAGCATGACCGCGTTCCAAAAAACGGCGTTTTGCGTTCCAAATGTTTACTGAAACCCCAGCCACTGCCCCATCAATAAAGGGATTCGGAATCACGCACCAGCCTCGGTGCGGGTGATCCAACGCACGATGTCGTCGCCGTCGATCACTACGCAGATGTGACGGACGCTGTGGTCGGCCAACACGTCACCCAACACGGCCAACAGTCCGGCCACGTTCGACTTCGTGGGGATCACCACGCTCACACCGGACGATACCTGATCACGCTAGTGCTGGTGAGGAACGTGGAGCCCGAGAGGGGAATCGAACCCCTGACCTACGCATTACGAGTGCGTTGCTCTGCCGACTGAGCTACCCGGGCGGGCGAACGAGCAGGTTACCGGCGAACTAACGGTCCGACCATTTGGTGCCCGGGAGGAAGTACCGCTTGGCCCACACCCCGCGGGGATCCTCGCCGGCCACCGGCATCCGCCACGTCGTGATCTTGGTGGTGGGGTCGTTCAGGGCCAATCCGCACAGGGCCCGGGGTTGATCGTCGGTGCCATCGACGTAACCATCGGCCGCTTCGGGTGGCACGTACCGTCGGGCGATCGATCGGTAGATGTCGCGCCAAGCGTCGTCGTGACCGGGGGCGTGCTTGACCGTCACGCGACCCTGAAGTGTGACTTTGCGCCACGGTGCGGTCTCTTCGTCGATCGAGATTCCGACACGGGGATCGCGTTCGATGTTGCGCCAGATCACGGCCGGCGAACGTGGAGTGAAGAGCAATTCGCTACCGATGACGATGAACCACAAGGGCAGCACTCGAGGCATGCCGTCGTCATCGACGGTACCGATGCGAGCCAGGTGTCCGGGTTCGTCGAGGAAGTCGTGCGTCTGGGTCCGACTCAATTTGGGCACAGGTCCTCCTCAGTCGTGGATGGCGGGTAGCGACAGGAACAGGTTCTGCAACAGCAGAGTCTCGTTGGCGTTCAAACCAAGGGCGATGTTGGCCTCGCGGATCCGGGCCACGGCCTGGATGTAGCCGTCCATCTGGTGGTGGGCGGTCCTCTCCGTGGCGTCGCGCAACGCGTCGCTGTACAGGCGGGAGATGATCCGCAGCCCCGAACGGATCTCGTCGGTCTCGGCCCGCCGCAACTCCCTTTTGTGGCGCGCGGTGATCTTCGAACGTCCCGATCCCCGCACCCCGAGAGTGCGCTCGCGCTCGTCGAGGGCCTCCAGTTCGCGATCGTGAGCGGCCTTGTACGGGGCCAGCGCATTTTGAATGGCGGCCAGGATCTCGGCCGTCAACTCCACGGCGGTGGCTCCGTTCCCGTCCACGCGGTTCGGCACCTCGGCGAACAGTCGCATGCGATCGGCCAACTGCCGGTCGTCGGCCAGGATGCGCGCCCGGGCCAGATCTCCGGTCACCATGCCCGCGACCGATTCGGCCACCGCGGGCATCACACCCTCGTTCAGCAACGTGTCGATCACCAACTGGTCGGAAAGGGCCGAGAAGTCCACGCGCACGCAACGCGACTCGATGGTGACGAGATGGGCAGGGACCTCGTCGGCCAACAAGATGATGACGTTCTGGGCGTCGGGCTCCTCGATCGTCTTGAGCAGCGATGCGGTGGCGGCCACGGCCAGAAGATGGAACTCGTGGACGATGGTGACCCGTCGGGGACTCTCCACGGCCGACAACCCGGCGACGTTGATGATGTCCTCTCGCGCTTGTTCGATGGTGATCGACGCGCCCTCGCGCACAACTTCGTGCACGTCCACGTGCTCGCCCCGCATCACCAACCGGGCCACTCGCGATTCGGCGTCCTCGTCGTGTTGCAACTTCACCGCGGCGAAGGCCCGTGCTGCCAGATCCTTGCCGCAGCCCGCCGGACCGACGAACAAGTAGGCGTGGGCGGGAGACTCGGCCAACGCGCGCAGGGTGGAGACGGCGCGATCCTGGCCGATGACGAGGTCGTACACCGAGCCCGACATCTCAGATTCCCAGTCGTTCGCGCACGGCGATGCGCACGGCGTTCGCGATGCTCGCGGCGTCACCGGTACCGTCGATCACGCACCAGCGCGACGTGTCATCGGAGGCCATGGCACGGAAGCCGTCGCGAACCCGTACGAAGAACGCGTCGTCTTCCCGCTCGAATCGATCGAGATCGCGATGGGCCAGACGCGTCATGGCGTGTTCGTGCGACACGTCGAGCAACACCACCAGATCGGGCCAACGGGAGTCGAGGGCCCAGTCGTTGACGGCGCGCACGACGTGCAGTGGCAGTCGGCGCCCGTAGCCCTGATAGGCGAGCGTGCTGTACACGCTGCGATCGCTCACCACGTGTTCACCGCGGGCCAACGCCGGGGCCAGCACCTCGGCGCGATGTTGCGCGCGATCGCCGGCGATCAACAGCGCCTCGGCCACCGGATCCAGGTGCGTGTTGGCGGTGTCGTGCAAAACGTCCCGAATGCGCGCGCCGATGTCGGTGCCACCGGTTTCGCGGGTGGCGGTGACGGTCATGCCGTCGGCGCGCAACGACTCCACCAACGAACGCGATTGCGTGGACTTGCCGCAGCCCTCGATGCCTTCGAATGCGATGTAGAAGGCCGCGGTCACGTCTTCTTCTTAGCCGGTGCCTTCTTGGCGGGTGCGGCTTTCTTGGGTGCCGCCTTCTTGGGAGCGGCCGCTCTCTTCGTCGCCGACTTCTTGGGTGCCGCCTTCTTCGGAGCAGCGGCTTTCTTCGCGGACCTCTTTCCCGTCGACTTGGCCCCGGGCACCTGACCCTTCTCGATCATGGCCTCGCGACGCAACACCAACAACTCGTAGGCCCGCTCGGCGAGCATGTCCTCCAGGCGGTCTCCCTTGCCCAGTGAGGCGTTCACCTCACCGTCGGTGATGTAGATGCCGAACTTTCCGTCCTTGGCCACCACCGGGCGACCACTGACGGGGTCGGCGCCGAATTCGCGCAACGGTCCACTGTTCGGCGACGACGCACGCCCGCGACGGAAGACCTTGGGCAACGCGTAGATGGCCAACGCCTCGCCGAGCGTGATGGTAAGCAGTCGCTCCTCGTTGTCGATGGTGCGGTAGTCCTTGCCCTTTTGCAGATACGGACCGAACTTGCCGTTCTGCGCGGTGATGGGTTCGCCGTCGGCCGGGTCGACGCCCAGAGTTCGGGGCAATGTGAGCAACTGCTCGGCGTCGTGCATGGTGATGCGATCGAGCACCATCGTCTTGAACAGGCTCACCATCTTGGGCTTTTCCATGCCGAGCGGCGGCTGGTCCATCGTGCCCCACTGCACGTACGGGCCGAAGCGTCCGTTCTTGGCGAACACCGGCAGACCGTCCAGTTCGCCGATGGGTTCGTCGCTCTTGGGCATGGCGAGCAGACGAAGTGCCATGTCGAGGGTGAGTTCGTCGGGCGTGAGCGAGTCGGGAACCGACGCGTTGTCGTCACCGCGCTTCACGTAGGGCCCGTACTTACCGGGCTTCACCGCCACCACTTCGCCGGTCGCAGGGTCGGCGCCCAACGTGAACGAGTTGATCTCGGCGGCGTCGATGCCGGCGATGTTCATCTCGATCAGTCGCTTCAGACCGAGGTCGTCTTTGCCTCCGAAGTAGAACTCGCGGAGCCATTCGTCCTTGGCCAACAGCTTCTGGGAGATCTCGTCGAGGTCCTCCTCCACGCCGGCGGTGAACTGGTAGTCGACGATGGTGCCGAAGTGGCGCTCGAGCAGGTTCACCACGGCGAACGCGGTCCAGGTGGGAACGAGCGCCTGGCCCTTCTTCCACACGTATCCGCGATCCTGCACGGTCTGGATGATCGAGGCCCACGTGGACGGGCGACCGATACCCAATTCCTCAAGCTTCTTCACGATGCTGGCCTCGGTGTAGCGCGCCGGCGGCGTGGTCTCGTGGCCGCTGGGGTCGATGGAACGCACCGGGACCAGGTCGCCCACCTTCAACACCGGCAGCAACGCCTCGGCGTCGTCGGCGTCGTCGGCGTCCTCCTCGCGGGCTTCCTCGTAGGCCTTTCGGTGGCCGGCGAACGTGATGGTGGTTCCGCTGGCCGCGAACTCGCAGTCGTTGGCGGCATCGCCCGCCGTGGCCACGGCGGTGGCGCCGAGACGAATGGACACGGTCACACCGGTGGCGTCGACCATCTGGGAGGCCATGGTGCGCTGCCACACCAAGCGATACAGGGCGAGGTCGGGGCCGTTCAGTTGGCCGGACACCGACTCGGGAGAACGCAGGGGCAACGTGGGGCGGATGGCCTCGTGCGCCTCTTGGGCGTTCTTCACCTTGTTGGCGTACCGACGAGCGGTGGCGGGCAGGTAATCCGCGCCGAATTCGCTGCGAATCTGGCTCCGTACGGCGTCGAGGGCCTCGTCGGCCAGGGTGACCGAGTCGGTACGCATATATGTAATGAATCCCCGCTCGTACAGACCCTGGGCGGTGCGCATCACCTGTTGGGCCGACATGCGCAACTTGCGTCCGCCCTCCTGTTGCAAGGTGCTGGTCATGAAGGGGGCCTTGGGCGACGACCGGTACGGCTTGTCCTCGACCGAGCGCACGGTGACGGGGGCATCGGCCAAGCGGGCGACCAGGCTGTGCGCCGCGGCCTCACCGAGAACCACGACTCCGTCCTTGACCCGGCCGGTGCTGTCGAAGTCCTTGCCGGTGGCTACCCGACTGCCGTCGAGTTCCAACAAGGCGGCTTTGAACGAGGGTGACGTGGCCGACACCAGATCGAGGCCCCAGTAACCCGCGGTGATGAAGGCGATGCGTTCGCGTTCGCGTTCCACGATCAGACGCACGGTGGGACTCTGCACGCGACCGGCCGACAGTCCTCGGTTCACTTTCCTCCATAACACGGGTGAGACCTCGTATCCGAACAAGCGGTCGAGGACGCGACGGGTTTCGGCCGCGTCCACCAGACCGAAGTCCAGATCGCGTGGCGTGGCGAAGGCGTGGCTGATGGCGGCCTTGGTGATCTCGTGAAAAACCACGCGGTGCACGGGCACGCCGGGCTTGATGGCCGACTTCAGGTTCTCGACCAGGTGCCAGCTGATGGCCTCGCCCTCGCGGTCCTCGTCCGTCGCGAGATACACGGCGCTGGCCTGCTTCACCAGTTGGCGCAACTCCTTGACCACCTTGGCGCCGCGCTCGGTGAGCTCGTAGGTGGGCTTGAAGTGATTGTCGACGTCGACGGCCAAACCCTTGGAGGGGAGGTCGGCCACGTGACCGACCGAAGCGCGGACGTCGTACTCGGAGCCCAGGAAAGACGCGATGGTCTTGGCCTTGGCGGGAGATTCGACGATGACGAGGGGCTTGGACATATATATAAAGCGTTACGAGAGACCTTGGAGGTTTGTCAAGCCGTCTGTTTATCGGCGATGTGCGAATGCCCCTCTACATCGATCTTCGGAAGCACCCGGTCGAGCCACTTCGGGATCCACCAGTTGCGCGCCCCGAGAAGTTCCATCGTCGCAGGTACGAGCACCATTCGCACCAGAGTGGCGTCGATGAGAACGGCCACGGCCAGACCCATGCCAAAAAGTTTCACGGTACGGTCGTCACCGGCCACGAAACTTCCGAATACGGCGACCATGATCAGCGCCGCCGCCGTGATCACGCGTGCCGTGGCGGCCAGTCCGTCGGCCACCGCGGTGGCGTTGTCGCCCGTGCGATCGAACTCTTCCTTCATGCGCGAGAGCAGGAACACCTCGTAGTCCATCGACAGCCCGAACACGATGGCGAACAGCATCATGGGAATGAACGGGTCGATCGGGCCGGCGGCGCCGATCCCGATCAGATCGGCACCCCAGCCCCACTGGAAAATCGCCACCACGATTCCGTACGCGGCCCCGATGGACAACAAGTTCATCACGACGGCCTTCAACGGGACCAAGAGACTTCGGAACACCGCCATCAACAGCAGGAACGACAACACCAGCACGGCCGCGACGAACAAAAAGACCCGACGACCGAAGTAGTCGCTCAAGTCGACACCAATGGCGGTGAAACCGCCGACGTTCACCACCACGCCAGAATCAGCGACGACCGGCGGAAGAACCTCGTCGCGAAGTCGGTGCACCAATTCGGCGGTTCCCTTCGCCTGGGGCGATTCGCGTTGAACGACCTTCCAGAGCACCAGATTCCCGGGTGCGGGAACGGCGGGCGATACGAACACCACGTCGGGGTCGGCGGTCACGGCCGCACCGATGCGATCGATCGTGTCCTGGCTGGTGCCTTCGGGGACCTCGGCGACCAACTGCAACGGTCCGTTGAATCCGGGACCGAAACCTTCGGCCAACAAGTCGTAGGCGCGCCGCGCCGTCTGCCATTCGGCCCGGTTTCCGTTGTCACTGAGAGCGAGGCGCATACCGAACAAGGGAATGGTGAGTACGAGAAGAACACCGAGGCCGGCGATGAACGACGTCCACGGGCGCTTCTGCACGAAACGACTCCATCGGAACCAGAACTGCTGGTCCTTGGGCTTGGGAGCGCGGTGTTTGATCGGGGTACGCCAGGACTTCACGACGAAGCTCAGCGCGACGATCACCACGGCCACCAACAATCCGACGAAGAGCAGGTCGATGGTGCCGAGGAAGACGATTCCGAAGAGCGACAACGAGGCGAAGGCAATCAACGACCACAAGGCGGCGCGAGTGGTGACATCGATGCGCTGACCGACGAGAGACAGCAGAGCGGGCAACAACGTGAGGGCCGCGATCACCATCACACCGACCGTGGCCGATCCACCGACGGCCAAGCCGTAGATGAACTTCATGCCCATCATGTACATGCCGAGCAACGAGATCATCACCGTGATGCCGGCGAAGAGAACCGCTCGACCCGCGGTGTCGATGGCATCGACGGTTGCTTCTTCGGGACTCAGGTTCGCCCGCAAACCCTCGCGGAATCGCGTGACGATGAAGAGCGCGTAGTCGATACCCACGCCGATACCGATCATGGCGCCGATCTGAACCACGAATTCGGGCATCTCCATCACGTGGCTAAGAACGGTGATGATGGCGATGCCGGTACCGAGACCCACGAGGGCGGTGCCGATGGGCAGGCCCATCGCCAGCACCGACCCGAAAGCCAGAACCAGGATGATGACGGCGGCCAACAGCCCGACCACTTCGCTCTCGGGAAGTTCGAACGAGACGAACGGGTCGCCTCCGTATTCGATCACCAGACCCGCGGGTAGATTTCCGGACTCGATGATGGGGTCGCCCACTGCCTGAATCTCGGTGCCGACACGCTCTTGGTCACCTTGTGACTCTCCGGAAGGAAGTCCGACCATCGCGTAGGCGATGGTGCCGTTCTGGCTGACGAGATTCGGATCGTCGTACGGGCTGGTGATGCGCACACCGTCGACACCGGCCACGATCGACGAGAGGAACATGTCGATGGCGGCGCGAACATCGGTGTCAACGAATCCGCTCGGTGACTCGAACACGATCTGCGCGTCGGTGATGCTGTCGCTGTCGGGGAACGCGTCCTGCAACAGATCGAGAGCTCGCAGACTCTGCGAGTCCGGAATCGAGAAGCGGGTCTCGAACGCCCCACCACCCATCGCGCCGTTGGCGACGCCGCTTCCACCGACGAGAGCGACGAGCCAGATGATGATGGTGAGCCAACGATGGCGGAAGCACCAACGACCGAGACGAGCGAGCATGTTTTCCTCTGGCGCCGTGTGGGGGTTACGGATGTACTGCGCCCCCGGCAGGCTACGGTCACCGTTGTGAACGACCCCCGGACCGCGCTTGGTTGGAATGTCACATGGGACGCCGTGTGGGATTCACTCGAGCATGCCGGATCACCGGACGGTCGCCGGGCCGGACGCGTGGCTCGTCTCGACCGGGGCTGGAGCACCATCTGGTACGGGGCACCCGACAGCGGCGTGGCGCCGGTTCGGGCTCGCAACATCGGCGCCGAGGTGGCGGTGGGTGACTGGGTGGTGGTGTCCGACGACGGCGAACGAGTCGACGTCGTTCTTCCTCGTCAGAGCGCGTTCACGCGACGGGCCAGTTTCGAGGGCCAGCGGGCCGAGGCCCACACCATCGCGGCGAACATCGACGTGGTGTTCTTGCTGCACGCTTTGGTGTCTCCGCCGAACCAACGTCGTCTGGAGCGCGAATTGGTACTGGCCTTCGACAGCGGTGCCCAACCGGTTCTGGTGCTCACCAAGTTGGACCTGATGGATGACCCGGACGAGACCGCGCGGCGGGTGGCCACGCTCGAGGCGGTCGCTCCCGGCGTTCCGGTGCACGTGGTGAGCGGTGTGCGCGGTGACGGTCTGGACGACCTTCGTCGATACGCGCGGGGCTATCGATCGGTGGCGCTGCTGGGAGCCAGTGGAGTGGGCAAGAGCACGATCATCAATGCTCTTGTTGGTGGTCAGGCGCAGAGCACCGGAGTGGTTCGCGAAGGTGATCAACGCGGACGACACACCACCACGGCGGTGCAACTGGTCGCCCTACCGTCGGATCCCTTTGGCGCCGAGGGGTGGCTGATCGACACGCCCGGTGTGCGCGCCGTCAGTCTGTGGTCCAGTGGTACCGGTATCGAGCGGGCCTTCGCCGACGTCTTCGCGTTGTCCGAGTCGTGTCGCTTTCGTGACTGCAAACACGAGGAAGAACCCGACTGTGCGGTCAGCGGCGCGGTGCGCGAAGGGTCGCTCGACCCCCGACGGCTCGACAGCATGAAGCGGTTGGTCGCCGAAGAGGCCGCTCTGGAGGAAGAGCAGAAGGCGCGGCTGAAGGTCGAGGACCGCCGCGGTTTTCGCAAGCGCAAACCCTGACGGTTCAGAGTTCGCCGGCGTCGAGGCGACGCAACACCGTCACCGCGTGCTCGCGCACGGCGTCGATGTCACTCAACTTCTGCGCGGCGCGCACCTGTTGGGCGACGCGCGGATTGCGCACGAATCGATCCTGGTGGCGCATCATGAAATCCCAGTAGAGGGTGGTGAACGGGCAGGCGTCGTCGCCGGTGCGTTTCGCCCGGTCGTAGCGGCACCCCTTGCAGTAGTCGCTCATCTTGTGGATGTACGCGCCACCCGACGCGTAGGGCTTGGTGGCCATGATGCCACCGTCGGCGTATTGCGACATGCCGATCACGTTGGGGACCATCACCCACTCGGCACCATCGACGAAGTTGGCCCACATCCAGTCGGTGAGCAACTTCGGATCGATGCCAGCGGTCAGGGACAGATTGCCGATCAGCATCAGCCGTTGGATGTGGTGCGCCCAGCCGTGCTCGCGAATCTCGCCCATCACGGTGCTCATGCAACGCATCGACGTCGTGCCACCCGTGAACAACGGTGGCAGGGCGCGAGTGGCGTTCAGTGCGTTCATGTCGGCGTAGTCCGGCATCGAATCCCAGTAGAGACCCCAGACGTACTCGCGCCATCCGATGACCTGACGGATGAACCCCTCGGCCGACGCGACGGGAACCCGCCCCTCGTCGAACGCCTGCTGCACTGCGTCGCACACTTCGGCGGGCGTGAGCAGACCGATGTTCAGGTACGGCGACAACATCGAGTGCGCCAGATGCCAACTCTGGACGGTCATGGCATCCTCGTGCGGACCGAACCCGGGCAACAAGACGTCGACGAAGTGCCGTAGTCGACGCAGCGTACCTTCACGAGTGGTGGCCCACAAGCCGATCGGATCGTCGCCGACACAGTGGGGACGTAGCTCGGCGATCACCTCGTGGTCGAGGTCGTCGAGATCGTCCACCAGTGGAGCCGGCCAGCGGCCCGCGGCATCTTTCGGGGGTGGCTCGCGATTATCCGCGTCGTGATTCCACAACCCGCTCACCGGTTGGTCTCCGTCCATGAGATAGCCCAGACGGCGACGCTGCCAACGATAGAAATCCTCCATCTTGAAGGTCTTGCGCCCGGTCAACCAGTCGGCCTTCCACGCACCGAAGTCGTCGTAGTGACAGAGGAACTGGTTGCCGCGCACGACGACACAGTCGTTGGCGCGCACCATGTTCAGAGCCGACCAACTGGCGGGTTCCATCACTTCCACCGCCACGGGCGTGAACTCGGCGCGGTGTTCACGAAGCCCGACCACCAGCGATGCAGTCCGCCGATAGTCCACGTGCCAACCGGCGGCTCGCAGTTGTTCGGCGAAACGGCGCATCGCGCAGATCACCAGATGCGCGCGTTGGATGTGCCAGGACTTCGACATCACCTTGGCGCGACTTTCGACCATCAGCACCCGATGGGTGGCGGGAGACGCCGTGGCCAGAGCGGAGAAGCCGACGTTCAGTTGGTCGCCGAGAACCCACACGGTTCGTTCGGGGGAGGCTCGACCGTCGGGCATGGGGTCAGTGTGGTGCACGGGTCACGGGAATGTGATGTCGTGCACCGACGACCCGACGGGAATGGCGGCTCCCACGCCCGATCGTCGGAGTCGATCGACGATGGCCGGGTTCGTGCACACGATGCCCAGCATTCCGCCGGACTCGCGTTGGCGGGCGGCGGCTCCGAGAAGAATGCCGATGGCGGTGTCGTCGAGGACCGTGATCTCGTCGAGGTCGAGAACGATCGTCCCCGTCGGTCGAACGTGGCGCATGAGGGCGTCGGACAGTTGTGGCACGGACGATACGTCGAGTGCACCATCGAACACCAACACCATGTGGCCACCGATCTCCTGAGTGCTCACGCGCAGACTCATGATGTCAACCTAGTGGTGGCTCGAGCAGCAACGTGAGTTCCGATTCGACCGTGACGTCGGGGAAGAAGCGCCCGATCACGGGCACGTCGGTGGCGACCGTGCGTCGAACCCGCACCGTGACGAACCCCTCCTCCTCTTCGACCATCACGGTCGTGTGGCCGCCCAGGAAGTCACCGACTTGTCGTCGCGCCGCGGTGGCCGGCGACGGGGCGACACTGGCGGCTCGTGCCGCGTTCCAGGTGATGCTCTCGACTCGGGCCCGTTCGGTGAGAACGATGGCCACCTGCACCACGGCCAGGACGAGCAACACCACCAGGGGGAGAGTGAGCACGAACTCGAGCGCGGCTTGGCCCCGATCGCGAGCGACGAGCTCAGGGCAGTTTCGACGTGATGCCATCGACGACGCCGTCGAAGAGCGAGCCGATCTTTCCGGCTCCCCCTCCGCCGGTGGCCCACGCGATGACCAGCAAGGCGATCAAGCCGGCGGCCAGCATCACGAGTGCGTACTCCGAGGTGGCTTGACCGACGTCACGGGTGTCAATGGTTTCATTTTCGGGTTCCATGTTCCTTCTCTCTTCAATTGGCGATTCGGATGTGTCGCAGGGTGGCGGCGATCACCGGCACGATGACCAACACCACGAACGACGGGAGAGTGCAGGCGACCAAGGGAACGGCCAGTTGCACGGGAAGTCGTCGCGCCGACGACTCGGCCAGACGACGACGATGATGGCGAGCCGCGATGGCCAGGTGGAACGTGATCTGGTCGAGGGGGATGCCGAGCCGATCACCGTCGGCCAGGATCTCGGTGAGCGGGCGGGCGATGTCGCCCAGGATCCGGGGAATCTCCTCGAGGGCGAGACCGAAACGTCGACCCTCGTCGACCGCCACGATCACCGCCTCGAACGCCCCGCGCACCGAGAGCGGCGCATGACGGGCCAGTAGTTCGATGGCCAGAATCGGTGTGTGCCCGGCGCGCAGTGCCGCCAGCAAGAGATCCACGGCGTCGGGTAGGTCGTCGGCGATCGTGCGCTGTCGACGGTCGCGCAACGAGCGGTGTCGACGCACGAGGACGACGATCGCCAACGAGAGGACGATGGCGATCGTCATGGTCGCTCCACCAGCATCCGGGTCCAACGTCGCCCCACGAGGTTCAACGCGACTCCGACCACGAGACAGGCCCAACCGAGCGGTGTCGCCATCAGGGTGTGGCGGACCTCACGGTTGTCCACGATCACGTACCCGCCGCAGACGACGGGAAGCCACGTGATCAGGCGGGTGGAGGCCATCGCGGTCGCGGCCTGGACGCGACGTTCGGCGCGCGCACGTTCTCGATCGTCGAGGGTGTCGACCAAGGAGTCGATGGTGCGAGCGATGTCACCTCCGGACGATGCCGAAATGGACAGAACGTGGAGGCTCATCAGGACGTCGCGATCCGACTCGTGGTCGATGATGCGACGGCAGGCCACGTTCAGTGGCACACCCGACGTGGTCATGCGTGCGAGCCGTCGGGTGACATCGGTCGGGTGGTGAGTGGTGCTCGACAGTAAGGCGACCGAGAGCGCGTGCGACGAACGCAGGCATCGCGCGATGTGAGCCAGAGCGTCACGGAGTTGTTCGTTGCCCACCGACTCACTCGGATGGCGTCGAGCAACGTGGTCACGCCACGGCACGATGCACCGTGTCGATGATGCGACGGTCGGAATGACCAACGTGGGCGATGTGATCGACCAGGCGTCGACCATCATGGGAGCGAACGAGGTGCACGACGGTTCCGATGGCCGATGACACGGTGCGCCGGATGTCCTCGGATTTCCACGAGGGCGCCGCCTTGGACACCAACAGATCGAGCCGTTCCAAGCCGTCGGCGGCGGAGTTGGCGTGGACGGTCGACATCGATCCGATGTGGCCGGTGTTCATCGCGTGAACCAATGTCGATGCTTCGGTTCCCCGAACCTCGCCGACGATGATCCGGTCGGGTCGCAGGCGTAGGGCCACTCGCAACAAGTCGTCGAGGTTCACTGCGCCGCGATCCTCGGCACTGGGTGGCCGGGCCTCGAGGCGCACGACGTTGGGAAGATGAACGGGCAGTTCATGGGTGTCCTCGATGACGACGATGCGCTCGGTGTGGGCCACGCGCTCGAGAATGCTGGCGATGAGGGAGGTTTTGCCCGAGCCGGTGGCTCCGGTGACCAACAGGTTGCCCCGTGGTCGAAGTAGAAGGTCGATGGCTTCGGAGGAGTCGGAGAAAGATTCGAGCGAATGAGTGACGTCGCGGAACAATCGAAACGCCGCACACGCGCCCGCCACCGCTACGGGAGGGATGATGGCGCAGACGCGGGTTCCGTCACTCAGTCGCGCGTCGACGATGGGTGAGAGTCGATCGAGACGACGACCGAGCGGTGCGAGAATGCGCTCCAAGTGGGATTCCAGTGTTCCGATGGGAAGATCGTGCGAACGATGCAGACACCCTTGTCGTTCGTACCAGACCTCCACGCCGTTGTTCACGAGAATGTCGGTGACCAACGGGTCGGCCGCGAGCTCGCACAGTGAATCGGGAAGTGTCGTCACGACGCCGCGCGGGTGGATTCGCCGAACACCTCTCGTAGTGGGCTGACCAGTGAATCGGGGAGTCGCCCGTGAAGAATGCCCGCATCTACGCGTCGAGCAATCATGGGATGCACCTTCACGACCGCGGCCACCGGCAGCCCGAGTACCGACTCAACGTCGCGGGGTCGCAGGGCTCGCTGGTCCTCGTCGACGACGATGACGGAGTCGGCGATGTCTCCGAGTGTCACCGCCCGGCGCAAGGTGAGATAGCACGGACGCACGACCAACAACACGCGATCGGCGGCATCCAGGAGAACGGACGGGGAAATGACGGAACCGAGGTCGACGATGATGTTGGTCGGCGCGCGCGAGATCTCGACGAGGTGGCGGGTGAGTTCCGCCCAGGACGTGGACGTCGAGTGAGGAAGTGGAGAATCACCCGACGGAAGAACGCGTAAGCGATCGTCGACGTCGATGGCGGTGCCGAGGATCGGGTCACCGTGGGGCGACTGCAACCAATCGGCCAGTCCGGCCACGGGGGTGACGGAGCCGAAGATCGCCGGTTGGTCGCCGGCCAAGTCGACGAGAAGGGTGGAGGTGGTGCGAGACGAGAGAGAGGCGAGAGCGGCGGCCACGACGGACGTGCCCGTGCCACCTTTGACCGAGCGACAGATGACGAGCATGGAGACCCCTGACGAGAGTGGAACGCAGGGGAAGTGGGCCGAACACGGCGGCCCTGTGTGGGCGAGCCGGACCGCGGTGCGGTGAACGTCAGGCGTTCTGGAGCTTCTTCACCGCGGCCGCGACGAGGGCCACCAGTGCGACGAGCATGATGAGGCGCTTCATGCGGTGAAGGATAGCCCCGCGATGACGGGCGACTACCCTGCGAAGCGGAGGTGTCCGGGTACCTGGTGGGCTCCGCCGCCTTCAAAGCGGTTGGGACGAGTGAACCTCGTCCGGCGGGTTCGATTCCCGTCCACCTCCGCCACGTGAGCGTGCCGTCCGACGGCAAGGGGGTTGTCATGTTGTTCCCGATTCGCAAGATCCTGACGGTCGTCGAGGAGATCCACCACGATCTCGGTCCGGCACCGCAGACCCCGGCCCTCAAGGGCGCGGTGGCGGCGGTAGTGGGCAATCCGTACGTGGGTCGCTGGGTCGACGATCTCTCTCCCGCGGTGGACGAGTTGCGCGCGCTCGGTGAGCGGCTCGGTAACGTTCTCATCGGACACCTCGGCGGTGATCCGTCGCGCATCGACGGATACGGCAAGGGAACCATCGTCGGGTCGGCTGGCGA
>Ga0172376_10004868_pt1 | contig 15178 bp, 9 predicted proteins | sample Lak35m_FD_121114 | JGI IMG/M metagenome (GOLD analysis project Ga0172376, IMG submission 121114) | Freshwater microbial communities from Kabuno Bay, South-Kivu, Congo - kab_092012_35m | ecosystem: Environmental > Aquatic > Freshwater > Lake | place: Democratic Republic of the Congo: South-Kivu...
ATCGACTCCGACCGGATTGCTGAAGACGGCGTAAACTCCGTTCTCCCAGGCACGGGCCGGCAGCCAGCGCATCAGCCAGCCTCGGCCTTTGGGACCGGTGAATTCCTGCCGCAAGCGGACGGGATCGCGCTGCCGGTTCTCCCAGAGAGCACGATCAATCTTTCCCCGCCCCGGCATGGCGGACGGAAGTCCGCAGGTGACGTGAGGCATGAAGATGATCTCCGCTCCCATCATCGCCGTGATGCGTACGTTCTCCGGCAGGTTGTTGTCGTAACAGATCAGGAATCCAATTCTGCAGCCGGCCAGTTCAATCACGTTGTAGCTGTCGCCGGGAGTCAGATGCGGATTCACAAACGTATGCAGCTTGCGGTACTTCGTGATGAAGCCATCCGGAGCGACCGTGACATAGCAATTGTAAATCTTCCCGGCCGAGTCGATTTCAAACAGGCCGGCCATGACGATCACCGAGAACTCGCGCGCGATGTCGATCAGCCCGCGTACCGACGGTCCATCCGGAACCGGTTCCGCGACAAGTGCCAGTTGCTCATAGCTCAGCGACTGCACCCACGTGTAACCCTGCAGACAGCATTCGTGAAAGCTGACGATCTCCGCGCCCTGCTCGACGGCCCGGCGAGTCAGTTCGCGGATGCGTCCGAGGTTGAAGGCGGGATCGTTGTCTCTGGCTTCAAACTGAGCGGTGCCAACGCGGATATCTCGCATGTCAAAGTCCGGCAGAGGAAAGAGCAGAATGAGAAAGCCGCGCCTCGCAGCAGCCTGAGTCCCTGAGCTGAAATGGCAACCGAATCTCACTCGCTGAGAATGGCATTGAGGACTTTGCCTTCGGCGCTCGGGAGGCTCAGTCCCATCAACTGAGCGATCGTGGGAGCCACATCGGTGTTACTGATGACCGGCAGAGTCACTCCGCGCCGGATTCCCGAGCCTTCCGCCACAAAGGTCGCGTGCATCCAGTCCGGCTGCGGCAGATGACCGTGAGTTCCCCGGTAGGTCTCAGTGGCCGGTCCGACGGCGTCACCGGCGACATCGTTGTTGAACGAATAGCCCTGGCCGGTGGCGAGAATCAGATGCGGCGATTCGGGATTGTCGTCCGGCAGCGGCAGTCCGAGCGCTTCAAACTCAGAGGGTTCGATGACTCGTTCCACGCCTTCGAGCTTCGCCAGCGCGGCTTTGATTTCTTTCTGCTTCTCCGCACCGCGAGCCGCTTCATCCAGGAGATAGATGAAAGCCGAACCGCCCTGAGCCACACACCACGCCCGCCGCGCAGCGGGTTTGTTATTCGCATCCAGGTCGATCAGGCCCAGTGCCCGCAGAGCCACATTCGGACGGACCAGCTTCCGGATCGGAGCGAACCCGTGATCCGACACCACGAACAGTGCCGAATGTCCGGCAAACGGCGGCTTCTGCAGAGTTTCCCGGATCCGTTTGACGTTGGCGTCCGCTTCGGCCACGGCCTTGTACGCTTCGGGAGTATGCGGGCCGAAAGCGTGTTCGACTCCATCCGGGGTGATCAGATGCAGAAGCACGAGATTCGCCTGATGCTTCTCCAGCAGATGAATGGCCACGCGCGTGTAAAGATCATCGCGCTGGCTGGAGTACTGCTTTCCCCAGCCCCATGCCCCCAGCTCTGAAATGTCGATGCCTGCGGCTTTCAGTTCATCCACGAAACCCGGTGTCGTGTAACGGGCATGCAGAGCGGGCTTGCTGGAGTCCGGAATGACCCACTTCAAACTGCGCGCCGCATTGCAGGCGGGCCAGATGACGCTGCCGCTGGTCAGACCTTTCGCGCTGGCCGCGTCGTACAGGGTCGGCACGCGGACGGCCTGATCCTTCTCCAGCTCCGGATCGCCGATGTAAATGAGCTCGCGGCCTGCCCGTCGGTCGAAGACGGAATTGCCCAGGACTCCATGCCGCTTCGCCGAGGTGCCCGTGACCAGCGACGTATGCGACGGCCAGGTCACGCTGGGAAACGTCGTCAGCATTCCTTTCGCGCGCACTCCTTCGCGGGCCATCGCGCGGAGCGTCGGCAGATCGGCTTTCGGATCGTCGAAATAACTGGCGGCCAGACCATCCACGCTGATCAGGACAACATGCCGGATTTCTTCGGCCAGCGTGATGGAGGGAAGGGCCAGAAAACCAGACATCAGCATCAAACAGAGAATTCTCATGAGATGTCCTCAAAAACAGGCCGAGGCAGCGGTTGCGGAAGCGAGTGTAGCAAGCTTCGGAATTCACATCCCGTCGTGACGCAGGGGGGCGGTTTGTGGTACTGATGCGCATGGTCGGTCCTGCGTTCTGAAGATTGCGGCGACAGCCGCTTCAGGCACTCCGGCCGGGAAATCAAGTCTTTCGTCAACGGCAGGAAGGTTGGATTCAATGCGGGTGTTGTGGTGGTGGCTGATCTGGAGCGTGATTTCCGGAAGCTTCGTCGGGGCTGTGGCAGAAGCTCAGAACCAGCCGGCCTCTCCCATGCCGTCCGTCACTCCGACACCGTCGGCAGAGACTGTCACGCAGGAAGTTCTCGATGCCTTCCGCAAGCAGATTGAAGAAACGAAAGACCTCGATGATCCAACCCGCATGCGGATCACCGACCTGTTGCGTCTGACTGGTGAGCATCTGGCCCGGACGAACGAGATGACGGCGCTGGCTGCCGATTCGCAGATGAAAGTGGCGTCGATTGAAGAACGGCTTCGAGCGAGGACCGAGGAACTGGACGCGCTGCGCCGCGATTCCAGACCCCAGCTTTCCATGATCACCACGCTGGCGGAGCTGGAGACAGATCTCATTCGCCTGGAGGCTTCGCTCGCCGAACTGAAAGCACGAGCCGTCGAGGCAGATGCGGAACCGAAACGCCGGGCGGCCCGCCGCAAAGACGCGCGCGCACTTCTGATTTCTTCGCCGCAGCGACTGGAGGAAGTGAAACGTCAACTGGCCACTCCCGCACCAGCCGGCGAAATCCCGCAACTGACTCGCGCCCGGCAACTCGAACTTCTGACGCGGAAGCAGGTCGTTGAACTTGAGCCGCAGACACTGCAGGCGGAACTGTCGCAGTACGACGCCGAGGACGCGGTCGAACTCGCGCGACTCCAGCGGGAACTGCTCGCGCTGCAGATCGCTCAGCGCACGGAGGAAGTCCGGCTGCGCAGCGAACAGGTCGCGGCACAGCGTCGGGAAGACGCCCGGCTGCAGGCCGTCCAGGCCCGGCAGGAACTGGTGAACTCGCTGCCCGCTCTGCGACCGATTGCCGAGCGCAATCAGGTCATCACGGAGAAGAGCCGCGATATCTCCGCGCGGAACGAACAGGCGACCCGCGATCTCAACGCCGTCCGGCAGCTCCTGGAAGGGACGCGCAAGCAGATCTCGCAGGTCAAGGAAAAGGTCCGTACGGTCGGTCTGACCGGACCGATCGGACTGCGGCTGAGGCAGCAGCGTTCTCTGTTGCCGGATGTCCGCGCGCTGCAGCGGAACATCGACGGGCGACTGGAGACCATCGAAACCGCGCAACTGGAATTCTTCGAATACGATGACGAACTGGCGGCTCTGGCCAGTATCGACCCGCTCGTGGAAGAACTCGTCAGAGCAGCCGGAACCGGCCTGACAGAGCCGCAGGAACAGCAGATCCGCGACGCCGCTCGCGATCTGCTGGAGCGTCAGCGGGAATACCTCGCCTCGCTGGTCAACACTTACAACAGCTACTCCGGCACGCTCGGTGAGATCGACGATTCCGAACGCCAGCTCGTCACTGAAATCTCCAGCTTCGACCATTATGTGGATGAGCGGGTGTTGTGGATCCGCAGCCATCTGCCGCTCTCGCTCAACCAGATCCAGGAAGACCGCCCCGCACTGTATCACCTGCTGGAGACACATGAGTGGCTGGAAGCGGGCGGCGATCTGTTCCACGACCTGCGCCGCTATCCGCTGCTGTATCTTCTGGCCGGTCTGATCTGGGGACTTCTGGTCTATTCGCAACGACGGATCCGGACGACGCTGAAGGAAATCGGCGAACGTGTCGAACGACGGTCGTTCTATCGCTTCGAGCCGACTCTGCACGGACTGGTTCTGACCATCCTGATTGCGGCGGACTGGCCGGTGATGGCCTTGTTCTGCGGCTGGCGGCTCCAGGCAGCCGGACAGTCGGACTTCTCCCGGGCCGTCGGCAGCGGTCTGTTCAAAGTGGCTCTTCTGACTCTGCTGCTGCAGACCGTCCGGCAGTTGTGCCGGCCGAACGGGATCGCCCGGTCTCACTTCGGCTGGCCCGCGCGCGCCACAACGGCGCTGCGAGGAAATCTGCACCTGCTGATGCTGCCGGGCCTGCCGTTGACGATGGCCATTGCAGTCATTCACGCCCTGAAGCAGGAAACCGGCAGTGATGCCATCGAACGATGCCTGTTCATCGCCGGAATGATGCTGATCTCGGCCTTTGCCTGGCGGACGATGCATCCGCTGGGCGACACCTTGATTCAACTGTTGAACTCATCGGGCGGCGGCTGGCTGGACCGGCTCCGTTACGTCTGGTTCCCCTCGATCGTGCTGGGGCCGCTGGTTGTCGCGAGTCTGGCCATCGCGGGCTACTACTACACGGCGCTGCAACTCGCTTCCAAGCTGCATGCGACGGCCTGGCTGTTGACGGGGTTGATGTTTCTCAACAGCCTGCTGGTGCGCTGGGTCATGGTTTCGCGGAGAAAAGCTTCGATCGAAGCCGCGCGGGAACGTCTGGCTGCGGCCGCCGCTCCAGTCGATCCCGAATCCAGCAGTTCTTCGCTGCCGGTTCCAGCAGCCAGTCCGGAACTCAACATCCAGTCCATCAGCGAGCAGTCGCGCCGGCTCATCAACATCTCGATCGTCGCCACAACTTTGATGGGTCTCTGGCTGCTCTGGATCGACATCCTGCCGGCGCTCAGCGCCCGCGACCGCTTCCCGCTCTGGAACACCACCGTCTCCATCACCGAACGGGTGGAACGAGGGGACGGAACCATTGAGTACCGCACCGTCGAACGGCCGGATGTGGTCACCATCGCGGATCTCGGTTTCGCTCTGCTGCTGATCCTGCTGATGGTCACGGCCTCGCGGAATCTGCCCGGCCTGATGGAAATGAGTATCCTCCGGCGATTGCCTCTCAGCGACTCCGCACGCTACGCGATCACGTCGCTGACCAGTTACGGCATGCTGCTCATCGGCCTGATCCTCAGCACCCGAACGATCGGTCTGGGCTGGCAGCAGGTGCAATGGCTGGCTGCCGCGCTGACGGTCGGACTGGGCTTCGGTCTGCAGGAAATCTTCGCGAACTTCGTGTCCGGTCTGATCATTCTCTTCGAGCAACCGGTACGGGTTGGCGATGTCGTCACGCTGGATAACGTGACCGGAGTCGTCAACCGCATCCGCATCCGGGCCACGACCATCACCGACTGGGACCGCAAGGAATACATCGTTCCCAACCGGGAACTGATCACCGGCCGGGTGCTCAACTGGACGCTGTCGGATCGCGTCAACCGGATTGTGATCACCGTGAGAGTCGCCTTTGGATGCGACACTGATCGCGTCCGGCAGATCATCCTGCAGGCGGCGCGCGATGCTGAATTCGTCCTGCCCGATCCTCCACCGGTCGTCACGTTCGATCAGATCGGCGAAAATGCCTTGAACTTCACGCTCCGAGTCTACCTGCCCAATCTGGACAACCGGCTGGAGACCATTCACTGGCTGAACACGGAGATCCACCGCCGCTTGAACGCCGCGGGGATCGCCATTCCGTTCCCGCAGCGCGAACTCCACATCCGCAGTCTGCCGGAATCGCTCGCTCAGACACTGGCCCGGAAGCCCGATGTCTGAGGAAGACGGACCAGACACGATGATTCAGCATCGCCGGTTCATGCCGAACCGGAACCAGAATCGGTAATCTCCGCCGCCATGCCGATCCGCGCGGGACCGCGCCGTGTCAGTTCGGCACGAATGCCACGACAGTCTCCTCTGATGGTGTGCCACTGATGACTGATTCCCGACCTGTCACCGTTCCGAAGTTCGTCGCCGCCAAAGCTGCCGGCCGGCGGCTGACTGTTCTGACGGCCTACGAATATTCCTGGGCACAGATTTTTGACGCGGCCGGAGTCGATGCCCTGCTGGTGGGCGATTCGCTGGGGATGGTCGTGCAGGGGCGGAATTCAACTCTACCCGTCACGCTGGAGCAGATCATTTACCACGCCGAGATGGTCGTGCGCGGCACGCAGCGGGCGATGGTCATCGTCGATATGCCGTTCATGTCGTATCAGGTCAGTCCGCAGCAGGCTGTGGAGAATGCCGGACGGATTCTCAAGGAGACCGGTGCCAGCGCCGTGAAGCTGGAAGGTGGAGCCAATCAGGAGCGAACCATCGCCGCTCTGGCGGACGCCGAGATCCCCGTGATGGCGCATGTCGGCATGAAGCCGCAATCCATTCACAAGCTCGGCGGACATGGCCGCGTGCAGCGCGATACCGGCCACATCCTCGCCGACGCGCTCGCCGCACAGAACGCCGGAGCCTTCTCGATCGTGATCGAACTCGTCCCCGCCACTCTGGCCGCGGAAGTCACTCGCGAACTGAAAATCCCGACGATCGGTATCGGCGCCGGTCCTCACTGCGACGGCCAGGTGCTGGTCAGTTACGACATGCTCGGCCTGACCAGCCCGGACTTCTCCCCGAAGTTCCTCAAACGTTACGCAAACCTGCGTACCACCGCGCAGAACGCCGCCCGCGCCTACGTTGAGGAAGTCCGCGCCGGACAGTTTCCCGACGAAGCCCACAGCCATTGAATCATCACGCAGACAGGAGGCGACCCGCACCGCCAGTCCGGTCGCGCCACCGGATCCGCGAGGAAGTTCTCGATCAGGGATGCAGGATAATCTTGCCGCTCAGCGTGCCTTTGCCGCCCAGCGTGTTCTCTTCCTGCAGACGATGCGCATCGGCGGCCTGAGCCAGCGGAAAGACCCGACCGATCTGCGGGTTCCAGCCGCCTTTGACGCACAGCGTGTTGAGGTCCACCGCGCAGGTCCGCTGCTCATCCGGAGTCGCGTTGAACATCGCGAAGCCGGCCAGACGCAGATCCTTCACATAAAACGGCCCGACCGGGAACTGCGGCCGCGCGGCTCGACCCGCCATGAAGATGATCCGTCCGCGCGGAGCCATCAGCGCCACGGTGCGATCTGGAGTCGGTTCGCGCTGCGTCTCAAACCAGACGTGAATGCCGCCGTGAGTGGCCGTGAACGCTTTGATCTGATCGTCCAGTTGTGGATCGCGGTAATTGAGCACGCAGTCAGCTCCGAAGCTCTCGGCCAGCGCCTTCTTCTCGTCGCTGCCGACAGTGGTGATGACGCGCGCGCCGGCGGCTTTCGCCAGTTGAATCACCGCCGCTCCAACTCCGCCGGTCCCGCCATTCACGAAGACCGTTTCGCCAGCCTTCAGTCCCGCGTTCAGAAACAGTCCCAGATGAGCCGTGATCCCGACCAGCGCTCCGGCCGCGGCGACATCGTCGGACATGCAGTCCGGAGTGCGGTACAGCCAGTCTTCGTGAACCGCGGCGTATTCGGCAAATGTCCCGCGCCGGCCGAAAAGGCTCTGGTTGCTGCCCCACACTCGATCCCCAGACTTGAACCGCGTGACCTGCGGGCCGACGGCTTCCACGGTTCCCGACAGATCGCAGCCAATGATGTACGGGAACGTCATCGGAATGCTGATGACCGCGCCGCGGATGTAGGTGTCGATCGGATTGACGGCCACAGCGCCGACTTTAACCAGCACTTCACCTGCCGCCGGTTCGGGACGGGGCAGATCTCCATACTGAATGACATCCGGAGTTCCGGTCTGTGTGATGAAAGCGGCTTTCATGGTCGCGCCCATGATTGTTCCCTGTCGAGGATCTGAAGCAGGTCAGGCTTTGCTGTGACGGAGCAGACATCCGTGTGACGGAATGTCCTGAACTCCCGCGCGAACTGCCAGCGAACCGGTGGTCAGCGAGTTCGAGTTGATAACGCAGCGGCTCAGCTTCGTTCCCGCTGAACCTCAACGGGACTGCTTCGAGCCACCGGGCTTCGCGGGATCGGGAACAGTCACGGCGGTCACCGTCACTTGAAACTCATTCGGCTGCGGCTGGACGGTGAAGGTCAGCCCGGAGCGGCGGTAGTGGCCGAATTTCGGATCGATGGTCGGGCCGTGATGATGATCATGCAGCGGCAGGTCTTCGGTGCTGACCACCTGCACGACGACCGCGCGATGTTCGCCGGCGACCGCTCCGTCGTTCTCGCGAAAAGTGGTCAGGCTGAACCGGCCGTCGCGCTGGATACTGCCGCGCGCGGTGTAAACGCCGTCGGCCGAGGTGAACTCGATCGTGCCCGTCTGCACCGGAGTGCCATCCGCCAGCGTGACCTGGCCGGTCACCGGATACACGGGCACGGGGCTGGAAGAACATCCCGCCAACGCTGTCAGCAACAGACCGCAGGTCATCAGAGTTCGCATGAGCGGATTGCTTTCGCACTGGTTACAGAGACCACTGTTCCGGACTTGTCCAGCCGGGAGCGATGCATTTCAGAGGCTTGTCCGAGCTCCGGCTGATTCCGTTACAAGCCACTTCCAGCCGCGTGAAGTCTATCGTCTTCGCGCACGATCCGGCGGCCTTTCAGCTCAAAGCGAGGCAGCGAGCCGCAGTCGGCCAGCAGCACATCCGGCACGAAGTTGAACCGGTCCTTGATCGCGTGCGTCACTCGTTCGCGGAGAGCCGCGCCGGCTTCGTCATCCCGAGCATCGCCGGGTTCAATCTCGATCCGCATCTGGTGCATGGAACGCACGGTGCGGATCGTGATGCGGTATTCCACGATCTCGGGGAACTCACGCAGCAGAGCTTCCACGCTGGCCGGAAACACGTTGTTGCCTCGAATGATGAGCATGTCATCGGCGCGGCCGAGGATTCCACCGCGCAAACGCAGCAGGCTGCGACCACAGGCGCAGGACACGGGTTCGGCCTCGACCAGATCGCCGGTGCGGTAACGGATCACCGGCGATCCGATGCGACCGAGGTTGGTCATCACGAGTTCGCCGCGTTGAATGCCGACCGCGTCGGGAATGACCGGCTCACCGGTCGCGGGATCAATGATCTCCGCAATGGCTTCCGTCTCCAGCACGTGCAGGCCTCCAGGCGAGGCTTCACATTCGATGCCGAGCGCGCCGAGTTCCGTCATGCCCCAGTGATCAATGACCCGCGCCCCCCACTGCTCTTCCAGACGCTGTCTCAGAGAAGACACGCTGCCGCCCGGCTCACCGGCCACCAGCAGCAACCGCACGCACGACGATCGCAGATCAACTCCATCGCGTTCAGCCGTTTCCGCCAGTCGCAGCGCGTAAGTCGGAGTGCAGCAGACGACGGTCGCGCGATTGTCGAGCATCAATCGCAGGCGGGCTTCGCTGGTCATGCCACCGCCCGCAACACAGAAGTGTCCGCGCCGCACCGCGCTTTCAAATGCCGCCCAGAACCCGATGAACGGCCCGAACGAAAACGGAAAACAGAAGCGGTCCTCCGGTCGCAGTCCCATGATCCGGAAGTTCTGCTCCCAGCAGTCCATGAACCACTGCCAGCTCTGCGGAGTATCCAGCCAGCGCATGGGCTGACCCGTCGTCGTTCCCGATGTCTGATGCAGTCGCGTGTAAGTGGCAGATGCCGCCGTCAGATTGGTCCCATACGGAGGATGAGCGACCTGGTCCGCCGCCAGATCGGCTTTGGAAGTCAATGGCAGGCGCTGGAGCGCGGCGAGCGAATCAATCGCCAGCACTTCATCGCGACTGAGACCGGACGACCGGAACCGTTCCTGCCAGAACGGATTCCCGACCATGACCTCGCCCAGCAGCGCCTTCAGCTTCGACATCTGCCGGACCGTCAGCGCATCGCGGGCGAGGTCTTCCGGCCGGCAGAGCGAATCGGTCATCAGCAGCCTCATGAAAGAAATAGACAGCGCGCGGGCATCAGCAAAAACATTCAACAAGCACGCAGCGCCAGCAAGTGTGTTCAAAATGCCGAACGCACTCGCTGGCGCTTCGAGCCTGTCAACGCCTCATTCATGACCACGAGAAGTATAACGGCGGGCACAGCCCGCCCTACCGCGCGAGCGGACGGTACTTGACGCGGTGCGGCTGGTCGGCGGCGATGCCCAGGCGTTCCTTCCGGCTGGCCTCGTACATCTTGTAGTTGCCTTCAAACCAGTAGACCTGACTGTCGCCTTCGAACGCCAGAATGTGAGTGGCGATGCGGTCGAGAAACCAGCGGTCGTGGCTGACTACGACGGCACAACCTCCGAAGCTCGACAGTCCCTCTTCCAGCGCCCGCAGCGTATCCACATCCAGATCGTTCGTGGGTTCGTCGAGCAGCAGGACATTGCCGCCGGAGCGCAGCAGCTTGGCCATATGCACCCGGTTGCGTTCACCGCCGGACAGTGTCTTGACCAGCTTCTGCTGATCGGTGCCCTTGAAGTTGAACCGGCCGCAATAAGCCCGCGCGTGAATCTCGACGCCCCCGACTTCCAGCAGGTCATGTCCACCGGAGATTTCCTCAAAAACCGTCTTAGCCGGATCGAGCGCATCGCGGCTCTGATCGACGTGCGAAAGCTGAACTCGATCCCCCAGCCGCAGCGATCCCGACGTCGGCTGCTCAGTGCCCATGATCATGCGGAACAGAGTCGTCTTGCCGGCGCCGTTGGGGCCGATGACCCCCACAATACCGCCCTTTGGCAGATCGAAATTGACGTTCTCGAAGAGAATCCGGTCTTCCCAGGCCTTGGTCAGCTTTTCGGCGCGAATCACCAGGTCACCCAGCGGCTGACTGGTGGGAATCTGAATCTGAGCCGCTTCTTCCCGCGCGTCGTACTGCTGCGACTGCAGTTCGTGATAACGCTCCATGCGGGCCTTGTTCTTCGTCGCGCGGGCTTTGGGCGACATCCGGACCCACTCCAGTTCGCGGGCCAGTTCCTTCTGCCGCCGCGATTCCTTGCGTTCTTCCAGAGCCAGCCGCTTCTGCTTCTGCTCCAGCCACGACGAGTAATTGCCTTCGTACGGAATGCCCTTGCCGCGATCGAGCTCCAGAATCCACTGCGCGGCGTTGTCGAGGAAATACCGGTCGTGAGTGACCGCGACCACGGTGCCTTTGAAGTCACAGAGGAAACGTTCCAGCCAGCCAACGGACTCGGCATCCAGATGGTTGGTGGGTTCGTCAAGCAGCAGGATATCCGGGCTGCGCAGCAGGATCTGACACAGCGCCACGCGTCGCTTCTCGCCACCGGAAAGATTCGCGACCTTCGCGTCAAACGGCGGCAGACGCATCGCATCGGCCGCGATTTCCACGGTGCGGTCCAGCTCCCACAGATTGAGCAGCTCGATCTTCTCCTGAACTTCGGCCTGCTCTTCCAGAACCTTCTCCATCTCTTCCGGAGTGAGATCCTCGCAGAGCTTCATGTTGAGTTCGTTGTAGCGGTCGAGCACTGCCTGCGATTCGGCCACGCCTTCCTGCACGCATTCGCCCACGGTCTTTTCGGGATCGAGCCGCGGCTCCTGAGGGAAGTAGCCGATGCGAACGCCTTTCGCCGGCCGGCACTCGCCCATGTAGTTCTTATCTTCGCCGGCCATGATCCGCAGCAGAGTGCTCTTGCCCGCGCCGTTGTTACCCAGCACGCCGATCTTGGCTCCCGGATAAAACGCCAGCCAGACGTTGCTGAGGACTTCCTTTTCATCGTGGTGCCGGGTCAGGCCCTCGATGGTCATGATGTACTTTTCAGACATACTTCGCTTTCGCAGAAACGCCGTGAGAGTGAGCGGGGAGACGGTCCCGCAGCCGACCGGTCATTCGATCCAGGCACCACCGGCCTGCGGATCGGAGCTGCGGCGCGAGCCGTTCGACACAGACCGCCGCATCGGCAATCGGTCCGCTCAACGCCAGCCGGACGCGAATGATGGTCGCCTCTCCGGAGATTGTCGAGCAGTTCGCCGCGTTCAGGTTCCGCTCGTCAGCGAACGGAACATCGCGATCGTTTGCCGAGCCGCAGTCGTCGGATCCGGCCAGGCGAAAGCTTCGGCGGACAGATAGCGGTCGTATCCCGTTTCCCGCAGCGCCGCGATGATCGGCTTGAAGTCTGTGTGGCCGCATCCGGCCGGCCGGCGGTTCGAATCCACAAAATGGACGTGCCCGATGGATCCCGCTCCGGCCCGGATCGCCTCCGGAACGCTGACTTCTTCGATATTCATATGGAACAGATCGGCCAGCAGCACGACGTTGTGAATCGACCGGGACTTCAGGAACTCAACGCCATCCGCGACTCGATTGATGAGGTTGGTTTCGTACCGGTTGAGCGGCTCATAAATGAGTGGCACTCCGCTGCGCCCGGCATGTTCCCCCAGTTCTCCGCAGGCTTCGCCGAGCCAGTCGAGCGCCGTTTCACGAGTGACACCGTCACCGGACCGGCCCTGCATGGAACCGATGATCGCCGGCGTCTGGAACTCCGCCCCGAAATCAATGATCGAGCGAATGAAGTCCTTCGCCCGCTGCCGGACGGCGCCGTCCGGACTGGTCAGCGTCAGGCGATGAATCACCCAGCCCGCTCCGGTTCCGACGGCCGCGACTTTCAGATTCAGGTCACTCAATAGCTTCTTCAGTTCCGAGGCATTCACAGCCTGCGGCGATGGCGCGAAGATTTCGACAGCGTCATAGCCCAGCTCCGCTGCCTGCCGGCAACCGGCTTCGAGATCATGCCAGAACACAAACGGTCCGCCTTCCGCCTCGCGAACCAGACTGATCGTCACCGCCGACTTCAACATCCGAACTTCCTGACCCGATAAGACCTGAAAGAGAAACACCCGATTTCGACCATTCAGCTTCCGACAGACCGCCTCATCTCCGTGTCCTCTGTATCTCCGTGGTAAATCGTCTTCGCAGGAGCAGTCCCGAGAATCCCTGGGAGACGATCGGCCGTTGTCATCGAGCAGTGCGCGAACAGCCTCTGCCTGTTCTGATTGAAACACACAGCAAAACGCTGCGCCTCAGGTTTCATGAACTCGTGAATTACTCCACCAGCAGGATTTCCTCAAACGCGCCCTTCTTTGTAAACGCGGCGACCAGGGTTTCATGAGTGGTCTGGTAGCCCAGCACAGTGCGGTAGCGTTCGGGCCGAGCGAAAGCGCGGTACAGAACCAGGTGCAGATCGCCAGAGGCAATTCGGTATGCGCTGGAGCGGCGTGTGTCGATCCGGCCGAAGTCGGTGACTGTCAGCGGTCGCCACTCCACATCAGAGCGGGTTCTCTCACCGGACCAGTCCAGCACGAGCGGGCAGAATGCGGCTCCGGCTTCCGTGGATTGAGCCAGCGTCAGAACCTGACGGCCGTCGATCGTTTCCACTTCGGCGCGACCGGCAGTCCCTTGACCGGGATCCTGCGGCAACGTCAATGGAAAGGCGCGGACAACAGTGCCACCGGCTTTCAACCGCAGAGCGCGCGAGTTCTTCGCGCGGCCGCCTGAAATTCCTTCGCAGAGTGGCAACCGGCTGATCAGATCGAACCGTCGTGACGGCGCTCCGCTGAGCACATCGGAAATCACGGCGAACTGCTTCGTCCGTGAGAGCAGCACGTGCCGGTCCAGCTTCGGTCCGCCCTCAAATTCGAAGTGCAGCTCGCAGTAATCGACGTCTTCATCCGAGTACCAGCACACGCAGCTCCAGCCGTTATCGAACGGCAGCGGCTGGCCGTCGTCGAGCAGTTCCACATCCCACGCTCCGCGCAGCAGCGGCACGCCATCGACGTTCATGTCGATCTGCACGGGATGCCGGTGATAGAGCAAAGATACCAGGCTGGAATCGGCGGCCCACGTCCCGCGCAGACAGGCCACTTCCGCATCATCCGACTGCCAGGACGGAATCTCTTTCTTCTTCACCTTTCGAATGCGATTCGACCGGGATTCGCGGGATGACTTCTTCGACCGGCCGGCCGCTGCGGCGATGGCAGCCAGCGTCCTGCGCCAGCGGCCGGACCGGGTCACTCCGGCGAGCGTCAGACTGTCGAACATGCGCGAGGCGGACTCCGTCGAGCAACGGGCATCTCCGCTGAGCGACCCATCCGGCCGCAGCATTCCGGCCATGTGCTGCATCAGCCGCGCGAACCGCACGTCGCTGTCGCTCTGCCACAACGGACGCTCAAACAACGACGCCAGCCGCAGCGCATCCATCCACACGGCCGTGACGGACTGAAAGGACTCCACGACTGAGCCGACCGGAATACCCTGCTCGGAAGTGACAGTGAGGAGCTGATCGTTGAGGACAGCGCGGGCCGAACGAGCCAGTCGCGGTGCGCCTTTCACATCGTCGAACAGCAGCCCGCAGGCCCACGGCAGTAATCCCGTGACCAGCCACGCGGTGCGATCCGCCTGCTGATCATCCGCCAGCGTTTTCCAGTCGCCAAGCTGAGCCGCTTCATCCGGTGACGGGAATTGCGCCAGCGCTCCAGCCAGCGCGATCCGCCATAACGAACCGATCAAACCGGCCGGCAGACGACGGCCATGCAGAATCAACAGCTCGCAGCAGCCGAGCAGAGTCCACGGATTGACTTCCACTTCCGCGGCGGCGCCCGACAGCCAGTTCTGCAGTCGCTCAACGAGGTCGGCATCGAGCGGCCGGGACGATAACCGGTTCTTTGACCGCCCGCTCGGCGATGACTCGCGCACCTGCTTCAGCAGCGCCGGAAAGCCACAGTCCGAAGCCGAGTCGATGACAGCATCCAGGCTGTAGAAACCGCGGGCGGCTCGAACTTCGTCGGGAACGGTTCGTTCGAGCAACTGCTGCTTCCAGCACAGGCCGATCGTCTTGAGATCGCTCCGTTCGCGGCCTTCGCGCGGCTGAGCCGACTGACCGTTCCGCCATCGCACAGAGGCGATGAACTCGGTTTCCGAAGACGTCAGCAGTCCGACAGAAGCGCCGCCAAAGTGGACTTCACGTGGAGAGGCGACATTCGAGGAACGAGATACGGCAGAGCGTGGCACAGTGGCAGTCTCACAGGTGCGGAGCGCGAAGCCGGACTTCTCCTCAGACTTTCGCGCGGGAGCCGGAGCAGCCTCATGCGTCCGGTGAAGTGACAGAACCAGGAAACGAATTCAGCAGACGACGTTCTGAATCTCAGA
>Ga0172376_10004872_pt1 | contig 15170 bp, 10 predicted proteins | sample Lak35m_FD_121114 | JGI IMG/M metagenome (GOLD analysis project Ga0172376, IMG submission 121114) | Freshwater microbial communities from Kabuno Bay, South-Kivu, Congo - kab_092012_35m | ecosystem: Environmental > Aquatic > Freshwater > Lake | place: Democratic Republic of the Congo: South-Kivu...
GTGCGGAATGGCTATCCTTTGCCTGCGGCGTATAAGAGTTTGGGTAGTGCGCTGAAGATTATGCTCAGTGATTCGTCTAAGGGGCGATCGCGTACATTAATCGAAAAGCGTCTCGATGCCCTCCGTGCTGAGGCAAACAAGGCGAGGCGCAACTACGAGAATTAAAAAAAGCAAAAAGTGATGGTTGTAAAAAACTAAGCTATAACTTTTTGGCTTAGGGCTTCTTGAAATTAATTACATTTACGGGTGAAGTAAAACTGAAGTTTTTTCGATTAATCCACCCAATCTTGTTATAGCTAAATTTCACTGCTACCCAGTCTCCATTAATTTGAGGTTGGCTAGTAGGAAGCACTTCATTGCCCGATATCATAGCAACAGTCTTGGAGCGATCATTTGGAAGCTCTCTAATTTTTACACAACCACCTATTACCCATCCGTACTGACTGTTTTGGCTCTTCCACAACTTTGCAGATTGATCCCATTTAGCGATTACATTGCTTCTGAAAAGTTGCAAATCAAATGTTTTGTTAAGACTAGCTCCTGGTAAATCTGTAACCCCCAAATTAACGACTCTTACTCCATCTGGTTTTAGAAATAGATAAGCACGCTCTTGACTGGTATCGTCTCCCATGTAAAACGACAACTCTTTTTGTCCATCTCCATCAATATCACTATCTACGGTTAATTTGTGCACCCAATAACTTGCCAAACTAGTTCCATAGGATATTTCTAGAATGTCTTTGCCAATTTTTTCTCCATTTGCAAATAGAGTATATTTTACAAATTTACCAGGGATACGATGGCAGGTATTTGTAGAATCATATTTGGGAACTAAAACTGGTCGAATGAAATAGCTTGCAACAACTAGATCAGATTTCCCATTATTATCAATATCCTGATTAATCACTATCTCAGGCTTTGGCAAATCTAGATTTGGCTGAGCATCTACCAAAGCAGGAAATAAGCTAATTGATGTTAATCCAATCCCTAATGCAAGTCCAATATTTTTAAGCATAGTGTGAATTTCATCCCATTGATTTGTAATGAGAAAAGACGTAACTAGCTCCTCATTTGTTTCTGTTCTCACAATAGCCTTACGCGATCGCTACTAATACCAAAGCACAAAATGGCGTAGCCATTTTGTGCTTTCAAAACCATTACAGGGTTTGTTTTTAATTCACAGAAGTGTGGCAACACTTCTGTGAATTAAAAACAAACCCCTTCCAAGCTTCCAACTCGATCGCCACATTGCGAAATAGAGCAAATATACGATGCTTTTAGCTTACAATGGTTAACCAAGCAGAGAGCCATCATATTGATGCTGACTACCGTAAAGATAATAGAACTGAAATTCTGACATGACGAATTTATGGATTGAAGGTGGTAGTAGGAGCGGCAAAACTCAGCAAATAGTTCAGCGATTTTGTGATTGGGCAGAAACAGACTTTGCTTACCAGTCCAATCCCCAAGCTGCTTCCCAAAGGGTTTTGGTTCTTACCGTTGATTCTCAACAACGTCGAGAACTTAGCGATCGCCTGACGATGGCAGCCCACGGCAGCTATCCCGTCACCGCTATCACGCCGCTAAGTTTTTTTCGGGATGAAGTGCGTTTATTTTGGACATTATTAGTCAAAGAACTAGATTTCAAGGCTCAGTTCCCGCTACTTCTAAGAGTTGAGAATGAGCAGGAACTTGCGAATAAGCTCTGGAAGAATCGCATCGAAACGGGAACTTTGCTAATGGAAGGAGTTGGACGCGATCGCCTTGTACGCAGACTATTGGACTTGTTTCTATTGGCGGCTTATGGGGGGCGCGAGCTTCATGAAATTCCTGCTATTTTAAATGCTGGTATTGAGACTAATGCGATTGGCAGTATTGAGGAGACTGAGAATAAAATATTAGAACAATGGGAGGAAATTGGTGAAGCACTACTAGAGTGGCGAAAATATTGCTGGGATCGCGGCTTGCTGACCTATGGAATCATCACAGATTTATTCGCTCATTACTTGCTTCCCAATCCTCAATATCAACGGAAACTCAAAGAGAGATTTCGATATGTAATTGTCGATCGCGCTGATGAGATGCCAGCGATCGCCTGTGATTTATGCAAGTTTCTGCTTAAGAATGATGCGATTGGAATGTTTACTTTTAATCCTGACGGATCGGCAAGGTTGGGATTAGGAGCCGATCCTAAATATTGGCAAGAACTCAAATCTGAATGCGAAATCATCAATTTACCCCATGCTGATGACACTTTGGGTGCTGAAGTCGCTGAATCAGTTCTACAAGTCGTCAATGAACCAATTTTACAATTTATCGAGCCTTACGATACCATTCATTCCATTGAGTCAGTTTCACGGGCTAAGCTATTTCGCAATGTCGCCGAAACGATTGTCGAAGCGATCGCCTCTGGTGAGGTCGCAGCTAACGAGATCGCAATCATCGCCCCTGGGCTAGATAATATTGCCAATTACGCAATTATCGAAATTCTTCGCAAAAAGAATATTAAAATCACACCCCTTGACGATCAGCGTCCATTATCCTATTCGGCTCAAGTACGATCGCTGTTAACTCTAATCTCGCTCGTCTATCCCAACCTCGGTCAACTGGTTAGCCGTGATCACATCGCCGAGATGTTGGTGGTACTTACCGAAGCGATCGATCCAGTGCGGGCGGGAATGCTTGCCGACTACTGCTTTGCTAGACATCCAGAAAAACCACAACTACTAGAGGCTGAAACCTATAATCAATGGAATCGCCTTGGCTATGAAGCTACTCAAGCCTACGAAAAATTGCGGCAATGGATAGAACAGCAATCGCCCAAGGATGCTCCATTATTATTTATAGATCGTGCTATTCAGGCTTTCTTTAAACCGCGCAAGCTTAATTATGAACATACGGCGACTTTGCAATCACTGATTGAAACTGCTCAGTACTATTGGCAACTGGGATATCGCCTCGATCTAGAAGATGCGGTCATTCTCGAAAATTTTATTCAACTGATTCGGCAAGGTACTGTCACGGCAAATCCCTATGCTCCTAATCAGCCTGAAGATAGCGTTGTCCTCGCAACAATTATTCAATATCGGATGGCAAGGCGATCGCATCGTTGGCAATTTTGGTTAGATGCTAGTTCTGATTTGTGGTTACAGGGTGGAGCCGCGTCTCTATTTGGTGCGCCACTTTTTCTTAAGGGTTGGAATGGTGAAAGATGGACAATCGAAAATCAACGTGATGCCGATATGCAAAGGTTACAAAGATTGCTGAGGGATTTGCTGGATCGCACAGGCGATCGCTTATATCTCTGTCACAGTGAACTCAGCACTAATGGACAAATTCAAAACGGGATACTACTGCCGCTAATTGAGATTAGTACTATAGCTACTCAGGCATAAAACCCAAGAAGTGGTGGCGCGAAGCGCCGCCACTTCTTGGGTTTAGGATAGGCGGCGCGAAGCGCTGACTATCCTAAAATTACAGCAATCACCGATCAAACGAACCACAAGAAAAATTTTGAAAGTGCTGCAGAGCAGCACTTTCAAAATTTTTCTTGGTTTGGGTTTGAGCGCGAAGCGCTGTAATATCAATTAATAAAGCAGTAATAGCCCCTGTTTTATGATTAAGGCTTACTAGAACACAAACTACGGGAGTTATTGGTGTCAAAGTCTTTATTTGATCAGGCAAGCGAGAGACTCGCCGATGCGATCGCCCATGTGAATATTTCTGAAGATGCGATCGAGCGATTAAAATCTCCGAAAGCAAGTTTGCAGGTTTCCATTCCTGTGAGAATGGATAATGGAACCTTGAAAGTTTTTCAAGGCTACCGAGTGCGCTACAACGATTTGCGGGGACCTACTAAAGGAGGAATTCGCTTCCACCCCAGTGTAAATATGGATGAAGTCAAGTCCTTAGCATTTTGGATGACCTTTAAATGTGCGGCGGTAAATTTACCTTTTGGTGGCGCAAAGGGGGGTGTAGCAGTCGATCCAAAGCAATTATCCAAGTTTGAATTAGAACGCCTCAGTCGTGGCTATATTGATGCGATCGCTGATTTTATGGGTGCAGATGTGGATATTCCTGCGCCTGATGTGCAGACCAATCAGACGATTATGGGATGGATGGTGGATGAATATAGCAATATTCAACGAAAGCTCTGTCCTGCGGCAATTACAGGCAAGCCGATCGCGATGGGCGGTAGTCTGGGACGCGAAACCGCAACAGGGTTGGGAGCTTTTTTTGCGATTGAGACTTTGCTGCCATTGTTAAAAATGCAACGTGAAAGGACAACCGTGGCAATACAAGGCTTTGGGAATGTAGGTGCAGCGATCGCCGATCTATTGAGCAAGGCAGGTTACAAAGTTGTGGCGGTCAGTGATTCTAAGGGTGGGATTTATGCTAAGCAAGGGCTAGATATACCAAGCATCATTAGTTATAAAAATTCGGCTCGCAGCTTTCAGGCTGTGTACTGTCAGGATTCAGTCTGTAATATTGTCGAACATCAAATCCTTACCAATGAAGAATTGCTCAAACTAGATGTCGATATCTTGATTCCTGCGGCGCTAGAAAATCAAATCACAGAACATAATGCTCACCAGATCCGCGCTAAATACATCTTCGAGATTGCCAATGGGCCAGTCACACCTGCGGCGGATGTAATTTTAGAAAAACGCGGAATCATGGTATTTCCTGACATTTTAGTGAATGCAGGTGGTGTAACTGTCAGTTATTTTGAATGGGTACAAAATCGCAGTGGCTTGTATTGGACGATCGAAGAGGTCAACGATCGCCTCAAACACAGCATGATTGCCGAAACCCTCCGAATCTGGAAGATTGCTGACCAAAGACAAATCTCCATGAGAACCGCAGCCTATGTTCATGCCTTGACGCGCCTCAGTGAAGCGATCGACGCTAAAGGCACAAGGGCTTATTACGCTCAGTAAAGCTAGGGGCTTTGCCCCTAGCTTTACTGATGTCTCGGTTTTAAGCGCAAAGCGCTGTAGAAATACTTTGTAGAAATACTTTCGCGATCGCTTCGGTTATCCGAAGCTTGTAATCTCAACAGTCGGGTAATATATATCTATAGTCCAAAATCGTATTAAATATCACGTTTGGCGCATCCCCTGTTTTAATTGCATTCGGTAGCTATGTTTAACCTAAAAAACCTGATTGGCGATCCTAATAAGCGTAAGCTTGACAAACTCCGTCCCGAAGTGGCTCTCATTAACTCCCTTGCCCCAGAGTTAGCGGTGCTAAGCGATCGCGAATTGCAAGGAAAAACAGGAGAGTTTAAACAACGTCTCGAAAACGGGGAGCCACTTGATGACCTCCTACCTGAAGCCTTTGCTGTTGTCCGTGAGGCTGCTACCCGCGTTTTAGGGTTGCGTCATTATGATGTACAGATGCTCGGCGGTATGGTCTTGCATCGGGGTGAAATAGCCGAAATGAAAACTGGGGAAGGCAAAACCCTCGTCGCCACATTACCCAGCTATCTCAATGCCCTTTCAGGAAAAGGCGTTCACGTAGTTACCGTTAATGATTACCTCGCCCGTCGTGATGCAGAATGGATGGGGCAGGTACATCGCTTTTTGGGGATGTCCGTCGGCTTGATTCAAAACTCAATGGAGCCAGTCGAGCGACGTAAAAACTACGGCTGTGATATCACTTACGCCACCAATAGTGAACTTGGTTTTGATTATTTACGTGACAACATGGCGACTAGCATCGAAGAAGTAGTGCAGCGTCCCTTTAATTTCTGTGTGATTGACGAAGTTGACTCGATCTTAATTGATGAAGCCCGCACCCCTTTAATTATTTCAGGCATGGTCGAGCGTCCAACAGAGAAATACATCGGTGCAGTGACGATCGCTGATCAATTGCAAAAAGAAACCCACTACGAAGTTGACGAAAAGCAACGTAATGTAGTCATGACCGATGAAGGCTTTGAACTTGCCGAAAAACTACTTAGCGTTAAGGACTTGTTTGATCAAGCCGATCCTTGGGCACACTATGTGTTCAACGCACTCAAAGCCAAGGAATTATTTCTCAAAGATGTCAACTATATCGTCCGTGATGGCGAAGTGACGATTGTTGATGAGTTTACAGGCCGTGTCATGCCTGGTCGCCGTTGGAGTGATGGATTGCACCAAGCGATCGAAGCGAAAGAGGGTGTAGATATTGAGAACGAAACTCAAACCTTAGCCACAATTACCTATCAAAACTTCTTCCTGCTCTATCCAAAGCTTGGCGGCATGACTGGTACAGCTAAAACTGAAGAAGCTGAACTTGGGAAAATCTATAATCTAGAAGTTACCACTATGCCCACCAATCGCAAAAGTGGACGTGGTGACTGGTCAGATGTGGTCTATAAGACTGAATCAGCCAAGTGGCGTGCTGTTGCTGAAGAATGCCGTGAAATGCACGAATCAGGTCGTCCAGTTCTCATCGGCACTACCAGCGTCGAAAAATCTGAGGTTCTTTCACGGTTGTTGACCGAAAAAGACATTCCTCACAATTTGTTAAATGCAAAACCTGAGAACGTCGAAAGAGAAGCGGAAATCGTTGCTCAAGCAGGTCGCAAAGGCTCGATCACGATCGCTACCAATATGGCTGGTCGTGGCACGGACATCATTCTTGGTGGTAATGCGGACTATATGGCGCGGCTGAAGGTACGTGAAAGCTTTATGCCAGCGATTGTCCGTCCTGAAGATGATGATGACTTCACCAATGAAGGTCAGCGCATGTTTAGCGATCGCCCTCAAAAAGGACAAGGATTCGGCACAACGGACGGCAAGAAGAAAAAGACATGGAAAGTATCTGATACTCTCTATCCTTGCGAACTCTCCAAAGATGCTCAAACCATGCTCAAAGAAGCTGTAGATTTTGCCGTTGATAAGTTGGGCAGAATGAGTCAATCGGAATTGGAAGCAGAAGAAATGCTTGCCGTTGCTTCTGAAAAAGCACCTACCTATGATGAAGTTATTCAAAAGCTACGCGAGGCTTTCACCTTAATCAAGCGTGAATATGAGGAAGTCACTGATGCTGAGCATGAACAGGTAACGAAACTTGGTGGCTTGCATGTGATTGGTACTGAGCGTCACGAATCTCGCCGTGTAGATAATCAATTACGTGGTCGCTGTGGTCGCCAAGGTGACCCAGGCTCGACAAGATTTTTCCTTAGCCTTGAAGATAACCTGATGCGGATTTTTGCAGGCGATCGCGTGGCAGGTTTGATGAATGCCTTCCGCGTTGAGGAAGATATGCCAATTAGTTCGGGAATGCTCACCAGCGCTTTAGAAAACGCGCAGAAAAAAGTAGAAACCTACTATTACGACATTCGTAAACAGGTTTTTGAATACGATGAAGTGATGAACAATCAGCGTCGTGCCATTTACGCTGAGCGCCGTCGCGTGTTGGAGGGTGAAAACCTACGCGATCGGGTAATTGAGTATGCCGAACGCACGATGGATGATATCGTCAATGCCTATGTGAATCCAGAACTTCCCCCAGAAGAATGGAATCTGGTCGCGATGGTAAAAAAGGTGAAGGAGTTTGTGAATCTCCTGCAAGATCTTGAACCCGATCAGCTTGATGATATGTTCTTGCCTGAGATGCAAGCTTTCTTGCGCGAAGAAGTTCGACGCGCCTACGAAATTAAAGAAGCGCAGGTGGAATCATTACAAGCTGGCTTAATGCGTCAAGCTGAGAGATTCTTTATTTTGCAACGGATCGATTCCCTCTGGCGCGATCATTTACAAGCGATGGAAGCTTTGCGTGAATCAGTCGGCTTACGCGGCTATGGACAAAAAGATCCGCTAATTGAATATAAGAGTGAAGGTTACGAAATCTTCCTAGACATGATGACGCAAATCCGCCGTGATGTTGTCTATTCTCTATTCGAGTTCAATCCACGCCCTCAACAACAACCCGAAACCATCGAAGCAGAATTTGTCTAATTTAAAGTCAATTTGACGAAAGCACAAAATGGCTACGCCATTTTGTGCTTTGTTTTTAATTTACCAAAACAATGAGTGGTATTACTTCGCACTGCCACTCATTGTTTTGGCTAGATGTCCTAAGTAAAACCCAAATAAATGAAGGCGGCGCTTCGCGCCGCCTTCATTTATTTGGGTTTTAGTCCTAAGCAAAACTTTCATTGCCATATCTCAAAATATCCAAGCTTGTGTCTGTTTCTGATCAATTTTAACGTGAGTTCATAGCCATTTGCGGCGTGCGAAGCGCGGCACAAATGGCGAAAAATGGGAAGAATCGCTAAGCGATTCTTCCCATTTTTCGCTTTCTAGAAAGCAAAACAGTAAAAGACTCGCTTCGAGAGTCTTTTACTGTTTTGGCTTTTTAAATTTGTAGCTTATCCCGAACTCACGTTAATTATTAGAATAGACTTCATTATTTTAAGTTGCTAATCTATTAAGAAGCATTTACTTTACAAAACTAATTTAATTAGATATAGATGATAGTTATCTGTAAAAACAAATAGGTTGTATATCTTCTCAAAAAAGTTTGACTAGTAGTACAGTTATCCTAGATACTAATGTACAAATATTAAACATTAAACTGTCAAGAACAAATGGCAAAAATCAAACAACCAGTTCAACTCTCTGGCGATGCATTGTTACAGAAAGTCAAAGAACTAGAGCATCTGTCAAAAGAAGAAAAAGCTAAGGCTTGTGGATATGCTACTGTTACCAAAAACAATCAAGCCCGTGTTAACTTGATGAAGTTTTATAATGCCTTGATGGAAGCAGATGGGGTTGAACTTGAAGCAAAAGGTAGTGGCAAAGGTGGACGTAGCGCCAGTTATCGAGTTAGTGTACAGAAAAATGGCAACCTACTAATTGGCTCAGCTTATACACAATTGATGGGTTTACAGGCTGGGGATGAGTTAGAAATTCGACTCGGACGTAAACATATTCACTTGCGTCAAGTTAGTGCAGATGACGAGGAATAAACATACAAAACAAGTTTGTGAAACAAGCTTGTTTTATGTTTTTCAAGACAAAATTTTGCCATTTTCTACTTGAAAAATTCGGGCAGAATTTAGCCACTGAGCATCAAATGAGCCAAGATGAGTAGTCGTAATAATTGTCTGGACACGATCGCCAATCGCATTCAGCAGATGATCTTGTCTTTGGAGATCAAGTTCAGCAAGAACATCATCTAATAGCAATAATGGTGGTTCTCCAACCACCGATTCTAGCAACTCTAACTCAGCCAGTTTGAGCGCTAATACTAATGTACGTTGCTGACCTTGAGAACCATATTCTCGTGCAGGTGTAGTATTAATTGTCAGGTAAACTTCGTCACGGTGAGGGCCAACTAAACTTGAGCCTTGATGTTGCTCAATGCTTGTTTTCTGTAAAATCGCCTCAAAAAAAGCTTGATGAATATCTTCCACTGTGTCCATTGGCGCAAAAGCAAATTTGGGAACATAAGTAATTTCTAAATACTCACTACCACCACTAATTGCTTGATGCCAAGCCCGTGCAATCGGGGTTAATCTCTCTAATAAACGCGATCGCCTCCGAATCAAACGTGTCCCCGCAGTTACCAATTGAGCATCCCATAGCGCCATTTGTTGCGGTTCATAGCTGATTTGCCCCTGTTTAATTGATTTTAATAATGCATTTCTTTGGCGTAAAACTTGATTGTATTGTTGCAAAAGATTGATGTAAATCGGCTCTAGTTGAATCAAAACTGTATCCAACCAATTGCGCCGACTTTCGGGACTCCCCCGCACCAAGTCCAAGTCTAAACTAGAAAACATCACCGCATTTAGATTTCCTAAAAAATCTAGGGATCTCGCTTGATTGACTCCATTCACATTCAAAGTCCGTTTACCACTGGCTCGTATCCGCATCAATAATTCCACAGGGTAGCTTTCTGGTATGCGCGATCGCTGGCAAGTTGCCGCAATTTCGCCGATCGCTTCGCCATTAAGCACTAAGTCACGATCCTTACTAACTCGATGCGATCGCAGGGTGGCTAATAGCAAGACCGCTTCGAGTAAGTTAGATTTTCCCTGAGCATTATTACCCAAAATTACGGTCTTGGGCGCTGTGAAGTTAACTTGTTGATCGATGTAGTTACGAAACTGTTTGATGTGTAGAGATTTAAGGTTCATTACAGGATATTTTTTCCATTTTGCGAAATATCGCCGCACTTCGCAGAATTGTTAGCCGAATTGGGATTAGAAGCGATCGCAAAATTTGTAACAACTCTCTAAAGCTTGTTTAAAATCTGCAATAGGCAGTTCTAAGCTTAGTTCAGTTTCTGTATACTCACTCCAAATCTTTACAGTTTTGGGGGTAATTTTTAGCCCATGAGCATTACCAATCCCTTCAGCTTGATAGCGATCACCGCTCTCAATCTCTTGGATTATTGCTAAAACTTCTGCACATATAGCCGTAACACCTTGGATTTCTGACTCCAAGTATTGACTGAGTAGTTGATATTGAGGTTCAGTATCAGCTTTAAAGTAGCCTTTTTCGTCTCGATGGAATTTGATATTGATCATTATGCTTTAGAGAAAATGCGGCAAATGGGAATGTGATGTATTCTATATTCTGCTTACCTACGGTAAATAGGGTAAGCCGTGGTAATTGTATTTGTGACTTTGTTGTAATAACCTTCAATTCTTAAGCCACTCGTTGAAATACCTTGCCAAGGTTCTCTAGATTTGTCTGCTGAGTTAAAAGCGCTTTTAATTTCTGACAAAACTTGAGCCTGAGACCAGCGATCTGGGAAAAAAGAAGAACTAGAAACTTTGCTAACCCATTGACCATTGGCAGGATTACGAATTTCAACGCGACCGATATAAACGCCTTGCTGATTGGGCAGCGCTGTAATTCTGATCATTCTGGCATCTTTGCCATTCAGACGATGATGATAGCCAACTGCCAAACCTCGGCGATTAATTTCTCCCAGAAAAATGTGGGTTTTATTAATTGTCAACGCTTTAGCAATAGGTGCTTTAGCGATCGTGGTGTAGCTGAAGTTCTGGACTAGTGGGACAGAAAATTGAGCTTGAGGAGTGGTTGCCTGTGGATTAAGCAAAAATGTGCTAAATAACGCACTTAATGAAGTTAAACCAACTACTAATTTAGAGATTATTGGGGCTATCATAGTTTTATTTAAAACTGCTCTAAAAAATTGGGAAGAAAAGTTGAGATAATCTATGTGGCAATCTGGTTATGTTTTATGGTCATAGGCTAATCACAAAACATGACTATTATACAAAGAAGGAAGATTTTAAACTGTGGCGATCGCAAACCAATACGGCTATTACACCGAAGATTATCGGGAATTTGTGATTACAAATCCGCGCACCCCGCGCCCTTGGTTTAACTATATGTGGAATAGCCAATATGCAGGGCTGATTTCCCATACAGGTGGTGGCTTTAGCTTCTTAGAATCGCCTCGCGATAACCGCATCAGTCGAATGCGCTACAACTGCCTTCCTTGGGATCGTCCTGGACGCTATGTAATGATCAAAGATACTGCTACAGGAAAATATTGGTCACTGAGTTGGTCGCCAACAATTCACCTTAACTATGACTTCTATGAATGTCGGCATGGTCAGGGATACACTAAAGTTACGACGGAGATTAATGGAATTCGTGGCGAAATTACTTACTTTGTTCCCACTCACACTAATGCTGAAGTTTGGCGCGTGAAGTTAACGGAACTATCAGGACAGGTGCGAGATTTAGAAGTTTATTCCTTTTTGGAATTGCTGATGGGGAATGCGCTCAATGATCAAATTAATCAACCGAATGACAAGCATTTCACAGATATTCATTTTGATCAAGATTTGCAAGCCTTAGTAGCCACTCGCCGCTATTGGGTGTTGAATAAAGGCGTTTCCGTGAAGCAGCCAAATATTGATTGGAAGTATCAGATTTATTTTTCTCAGAGTTTACCAATTTCTGGCTTTGATAGTAGTCTCGATACTTTCATCGGCAGGTGGCGATCGGAATCGAATCCTGTAGCCGTAGAAACGGGGGTGATGAAAAACACGGAAATCACGGCTGGCGATCCTGTGGTGGCGTTGCAATCAAAGATTAGTTTGGAAGCAAATAGTTCTGTTGATTTTGCTGTCGTGTTGGAGATTGCGCCGAAAGAGATCCCCCCTACCCCCCTTGTAAAGGGGGGCAAGATTGAAGAGATCCCCCCTACCCCCCTTGTAAAGGGGGGCAAGATTGTGGAAGTTGTTGATAACTATTTCCTTGATTTAAGAAAAAAGTGGGATCGGCATTTGTCCTGTGTGCAGGTGCAAACGCCCGATTCAGCATTTAATGCCATGATCAATGTCTGGAATCAGTATCAGGCGGCAGTTACCTTTGATATGGCTCGAAATTCGGGATACTATCACGGAGGTTTGCTATTTGGTACGGGAATGCGCGATCGCTTCCAAGATATTCTTGGCGTAGTAATGGTTGATCCTGCAAGAGTGCGCGAAAGATTGATTAAAGCCCTGAACTTCCAATTTAAGGATGGTTCCACTTTACATAATTATTTTGTGCTAACCAATACTGGCGAACGTACCAATCATTCCGATACGCCGCTTTGGATTCCCTTTGGCATTGTCGAATATCTCAAAGAGACTGGTGATTTCTCGATTTTAGAAGAAGTAGTTCCTTACCATGATGATAGTTCAGGGACGGTCTATGAGCATTTAGTGAGAGCGCTAGACTTTGCGATCGCCAATACAGGCGAACGAGGGATGCCCCGCATCTTTACAGGTGATTGGAATGATACGCTTGATCATGTTGGCTCACAGGGTAAAGGCGAAACTACTTGGGGTGCTTTCTTCTTGGGCTATGTGTTGAATAAGTCATTGCCTGTCTGTGAACATCAAGGCGATCGCGAGGCGATCAACAGATTTCAAAAATTCTATGAGCATCTGCGTCAAGTAACTAATGATGTTTGTTGGGATGGGGAATGGTATTTACGTGCTTTCCGTGACAATGGCGATCCAATTGGTGTATCAAGTGCAAGTCAAGGCAAAATATTTGTCAATGCTCAGTCATGGGCTATAATTTCGGAACTTGCGCCGAAGGATCGCGCCGATCGCTGTATGGCAAGCAGCCGTGAATATCTAGCGACACCCTTTGGGATGCAGATTGTTGCGCCTTCCTTTACGGAAATTGATGACACGGTTGGGCTAATTAGTCGTTGTGTGCCAGGGAAGAAAGAGAACGGCGCAGTATTTAATCATGCCTCATCTTGGTTTGTCCTCGCTTCTCTACTCAATGGTGACACCGAATTTGCATGGGAAATCTATCGACGGATGATGCCAATTAATTCCTCACAGGCAACTGATGATAAGTGCGATCGCTTTGAAACTGAACCCTATGTCTATCCTGAATATGTGACTAGTCCCGATCACGAAACCCAAGGACAGGCAAGCCATTCATGGTTAACAGGTACGGCAGTATGGATGCTACGCATTGGTATTGATTACATTCTTGGATTCCAGCCCACTTTCACAGGCATGATCATCGATCCTAAAATTCCTAGCGAATGGTCGGGCTTTACTGCACAGCGTAAGTTTCGCGGTAAGACGCTCTCATTGACAGTGACGAATCATAGTGATGTTAAACAAATGACGGTTAATGGTGCAGTGGTAGAAAGTAACTTCGTCGATCTGGCTCTCTATGAGGAAGCGGAAATAGCGATCGTCGTTCATCTATAGCGGTTGCCACTTGTACTTGGACAAATAAAATCCAGAAGACGAGTTGCGGCGCTTCGCGCCGCAACTCGTCTTCTGGGTTTGTGTCCCAACAAGACTGGCTACATAGGTTTGTTTCCCCGCCTTCGGCGGGGAAACAAACCTATGTAACTCGCTTGCTAGAAAAGCGCTATATATGTGCATAGTTAAATAATGGCTAGCGCTATAATTAATGCAATTAATCTAAAAATCTTTGTGCCACACTTTAGAATAAGTAAAGGAATTATATGAAACTATCCCGAATCATTGGCAAAACGATGTTGTCAAGCGCTCTCATTACTATGGGGATATTTACGCTGAATTGGGCAGGAGATAGAAACAATGCAATTGCTCAAAATTCATCAGACTGTTTTATGGTTAACTCGCAAGGGAGACGAATTGATCTAAGTAACCTATGTGGAAGTATTGATAGCAAACCAACTCAACCAAGTAATCAGCCGCCTAGAGCATCTGAAGTTAGAACTGAACCAAATGGAACAATTAAAATTCGGATCAAAAGATTTAGAAATAAAATACCAACTGTGGATGTGGTTTTCAATGGAAACAAGACATTTGAGATGATTTTTGACACTGGTGCAAGTCATACGTTAATCACTTCTGAAATGGCGAAATCACTAAGCGTAACACCATACAACTATGCTGACTTCAGTATTGCAGATGGCAGTAGTGTTAGATTCCCTGTAGGTGAAGTAAGGTCTATTGGGATAGGTGCATTCAAGATTCAAGCAATGCCAGTTGTAATCGCAGCAAAGTCAGATATCGGGTTGCTTGGTAATGATTTCTTTGGGCAGTTTGACGTTAAGATTGGGCGCTCAGAAATCGAATTATCTCCTCGTAAGTTCTTTTAAAGACATAGCCTTTATCGGGCTATATCTTTAAAAGAACTTACCTCTTGTCTTTTAGACTGTGCATCACCAGACTGAAATTAGCTATATGAATATGTACAACGTCAGGTTTTCCTTATGAAAAGTGCCGAACTACAAGCAATAATCGCCAAAGCAGAAAGAGAGGGTTGGACAGAGTTGGATCTGTCAGGGAACGATCTGGAAACTTTACCGCCCGAAATTGGACGGTTGCAAAGTTTGGAAAAGTTGATTTTAGGTAAGTGGGATGATGAGAAAAGAGAGAGTAAAAAAAATCATTTCAAGACCATTCCTCAAGAGATTTTTCAATTGACCAATCTCAAAGAACTGCATATTGCATACAACCAAATAACGCAGATACCAGATGCGATCAGCAACTTAGCCAATCTCGCTCAGCTTTCCCTCCGTTCCAACAAAATAACACAGATACCAGAAGAGATCGGCAACTTAGCCAATCTCACTCATCTTGTCCTTAGTTCCAACAAAATAACACAGATACCAGAAGCGATCGGCAACTTAGCCAATCTCACTCATCTTGACCTCTATTACAACCAAATAAC
>Ga0172376_10004873_pt1 | contig 15164 bp, 5 predicted proteins | sample Lak35m_FD_121114 | JGI IMG/M metagenome (GOLD analysis project Ga0172376, IMG submission 121114) | Freshwater microbial communities from Kabuno Bay, South-Kivu, Congo - kab_092012_35m | ecosystem: Environmental > Aquatic > Freshwater > Lake | place: Democratic Republic of the Congo: South-Kivu...
ATATAATAAGTCATCCACCATCTGAAAAAAAAATAGAATCTCCAATTAATAATGATTCTTTTACATTTGATATTACACCATCACTAGAAATTGAAAATGAAACAAAACCTCTAGAAAATGAAATAAAACCTCTAGAAAATAAAAATAAAGTAAAACCTCAAGAAAATGAAGTGAAACCTCAAGAAAATGAAATAAAACCTCTAGAAAATGAAAATGATTGTAATTCAACGCCACCATCAAGTTTACCACCTAGTCCAGAATTAAGTTTTTCTCCACAATTAGAAAATTTACCGGAACCTGAATTATTTCAAAATGAAGAAAGCAATCTTGAAATTGTTATTGAAAATGAAAATAAAGATTATAAAATTATGGAAATTGTACATCCAACTGAATTACAAACAAAACCACCTAGAAATACATCACCATTATTCAAAAGATATAGTCCAGAACCGAGAAATAATTTTAAACCACACCCATTATTTACAAATAAAACAAATAATTTCACGATTCCAAATGATAAAGGAGGTTCATTATTACCTTTAGAAGTTTGTAAATTAATTAATGTTTCTAGAACTACAGATATTAAAGAAAAACACAAATTTTTACATGATTTTATCACAGATGAATTTAGTAAAAATAATAATCTTAATTTTAATTATACAATTAATCGTATTAAAATTGTCGCTAATCATCTAAAATTAAAATCAATGATTACATGCTTTATGACTGATGTATTTATTTCAAAAAATCCCAATAATTTTGAAAAGCGTATTAAATATTTATCTAAATATTACTATCCATTTATTGTTGATGATTTATCTAATGATTCACAAACATATATATTAGATGTATTATCATATCATTATATAAATAATAAACATATTAACATATATAATTCGGTCGAAGAATTATACATTAATAATTTACTTGAATCGGATGTCTTAAAAGAATGGTACATTAATGGTAGTTCAATGATTTCTGATAATGATATGAATGATATTCGATATTTATTAGCAGATATTATTGACCAATTCTCAATTGATGATGTATCAGAATATGGTTCTCCATTATTACAACCATCAGATGAATATTTTGATACAATGATTCATGCGGATGGAACAATTTTTGATAGTAAAATGAGACATTTTAAAAATTCAAGTAGTTCTTCTTCATCTCTAGATTCAAATGAAATTTTACCAGATTTAACAATTTAATATATTCTAATTAAATTATATATATGTCATAATCTAGAATATATTCGAATAACATAAATAAAATAGTGAATATTCGCTAGAATTATATTTAAACATTTATAATAACTTTATTTATAAAAATGTTGTGTTATTGATATTTTTTTTAAAGCATTTCGGGGAATATTTTTGTAAAAAAAGTATCTCATTTGAAAATAAGGAATTAATAAAAATAAAATATGGGAGGTGGTTTAATGGAATTAGTAGCTCATGGAGTCTCAGATTTATATTTAATAGGAAATCCACAAACAACTTTTTTTAAAATAGTTTACCGAAGATATACTAATTTCTCAATTGAATCAATAAGACAAACCTTTGAAGGTGATATTGATTTCGGAAAAACAGTTGTTTGTAAAATTGGTAGAAACGGAGATTTATTACATCGGTTGATGATTGAAGTAGATTTACCTCAAATTACAGCTACTAATAATAATACAATTAGTTGGGTAAATAGTATAGGACATGCTATAATTCGTGAAGTAGAAATACAAATTGGTGAAAGTACTATAGATAAACATTATGGTGAATGGCTTGAAATATGGTCTGAATTAGCTTTGGATTCATCACAAAAAGATAATTATTATAATATGATTTCAAAATATGATTCATTTACAACTGAAACGGGACCAATAACAGTATTTATACCTCTTCAATTTTGGTTTTGTCGTAATATAGGCTTATCATTACCACTTGTAGCACTTCAATATCATGATGTTAAAATAATTGTCAGATTCAGAAATTTTTCAGAAATGTGGACATGGGGACCCAATAATAATTATACAGCTTCAAAATCTGGTGATATAATTACAACTACAACTGGTGCGGAATTTGATTCAACTGATGTTGGTAAATTAATTTATTGGGAAGATGGAACATTTGATGAAATAACAGACCTTGTTTCTGGTTTTCCTAGAAAAGTTCAAGTAAATAATTCTAACACAAAAAATTCACAAATAGTTTATACAAAACCTAATGATACTCCATCACAAACTTTTAAAATAAGTGATGCTCGTATTTATGGCGATTTTATTTTTCTAGACCAAGATGAAAGAAAGAAATTCGCACAATCTACACACAGTTATTTAATTGACCAAGTCCAATTTAGTGGTAATACATCATTTCTTAAAGGTGGTAGTGAATTAAACATTAATTTAGACTTTAATCTCAATGTTAAAGAACTAATTTGGGTTTCACAACTAACGAGATATATTGAAGATAATGACCATTTTAATTTTAGTGATACTGTAAATCCTTTAGCAACAAAAAATGACCCAATTAATATGGTTAAAATCACTTTTAATGGTCAAGATCGTATTGAAGAAAGAAAAGGAAAATATTTCAGATTAGTTCAACCTTATTATCATCATACACGAGGACCATCATCTCATATATATACTTACTCATTTTCAATTAAACCTGAAGATTCAAGTCAACCTAATGGGGCGGCGAATTTTTCAAGGATTGATGCTAAGGAAATAAGGCTTACTTTTAAAGCGGGATTGTCTGATTCAAATGTCAGAGTTTATGGTCTTAATTATAACTTATTATTAATTCGTTCTGGAATGGGTTCCCTTTTATATAGTGATTAAAAATTTGATTTAAATGATTAACTTAATAATAATAGAAAAAATACTATGTTCGTTTCATATAATCTTGAAAAAAATAAATCAGAGAAATATCCTAGGAAACCAGATGGTCAAGTATTTTATAAATCATTTGAGGAAATAGAAGATTATGATAATGTATTAGATTTTAATTTATATTATTTATCTGGAACAAAATTAGAAACTTTACCAATATTACCAAAATATCTAGTTAATATTTTGTGTTATAATCTTGAATTAATAAATTTGCCAGAACTTCCAAATTCATTAGAGTATTTATTTTGTATGAAAAATAAATTAACTTTATTACCAAAACTATCTAATTCACTTGAAACCATTATTTGTAATGATAATCAATTAACTGAATTACCAAAACTGCCGGATTCACTTAAATACCTTATTTGTAATGATAATCAATTAACCTCACTACCAAAACTGCCTAATTCACTTATTGAACTTGTGTGTTATAATAATAAATTAACTTCATTACCAGAACTTCCAGAAAATTTAGAATGTCTAATGTGTTTCAATAATAAATTAATTTTTTTACCTGAACTTCCTAATTCACTTAAAACATGTTGGTATGGTTATAAAAATTTAATTAAAAAAAAAATATAAATATTTATATAAATTTGTATATGATTAGATATTTTTAGATTTTATTATTAATACTTTTTTTCTAATCATAGAATAAAACAATGTCTAACATGTCTTATTATGCTCAAGTAGATTTCGAAAATGAATCTCAAAAAAATAGAGGATGGTCAAATCGTCGTGGATATGGAACTATGGTTATCGCCAAATATGATGGAACTAAAATTTATAAAGATACTCATTTACAAAACAGAATTCAACCATTAACAACACCATTCGGTAATCATCTTCCTCCTATGGTTGGAAATCAACAATTAAACCCACAAACAAATATCGCATGGAATAATTAAATTATATATTTTTTTTGTTATTTTATATTAAAACCAAAATGACTGATAATAAAATTATATTTAATTCAGTTGATAATTTATTAGACAAACTTAAAATTAAAACACAATATACAAGTCTTATTAACGGAAATTACCCGAGAATTCTAAATATTAATACTCTTGATTTAATAAAATTAAGTCAAATAGATACAAATAATAATATTTCATATACTTGTATAAATGTTTATTATTATTTACATATCGCAACATTTTATTTCGGTAAAGGTAAAGATTTAAGTACAAACAAATCAATGAAAACCAATTATTTTAATGTTAAACCTCTAAATCAATTAGAAAATTTAAATAAGTTATTTTATGACGGCACTTATAATTATTATTATAATGTTTTTTTGAAATATACGGATGGTAGTCAGGAATATAAAATTCCATTATATTATTTAATATATTGTATGTTGGATCATTTTTTTCAGTTTAAAAAAGCCGATCCAGCCGATAAAGAAAGTAAAGACAGTAAAGACAATTACGAGATTAAAAAGATACTTAAAGATAAAACACTTGTAGAAATAAAATCAATTGAAGATATAAGTAATGATTTTGCAATAATTATTAATAAAGTCATAAAAGCATCAGAACCAGAACCATCAAAAGCACCAGAACCATCGACAGCATCGGGAGCATCAACAGCACCGGAAATAAAAGAAGCAAATGAAAAGCAAAATTTGTTCAATCAAAAAATTTCATTTTTTACCAGTGGTCCAAATGATGAAAGAACACAAATATATATAATGAAAAAATTGCTTGAATTAAATGTGTCTGACATCGATAATATAGATGCTTTAAAAATTTACTTAAATATACATATTAATGTTAGTGAATTTATGTATGATAAAAATAAAAGTAAATCAAGCATAAAAATATATGAAAAATTAATGAACGTAATCAAAGATTTTATAAAAAATGAAGATGCGGATCTAAAAGATATATTTTTTAATTATAATATTAAATTAATTAGTAATACACAAATTAAAACCAAAATACAAAACTTAAGTGATGATTATAGTAGTAGTACAAATAAAGATCAACAAAAAATACTGTTAATTAAAATTATGATTTTATTATGTAATGGTTTTATTAATAATTTGATTTATGTTCTAGAAAAAGAAGCTGAAGAGAAAGCAAAAAGAGAAGCTGAAGAGAAAGCAAAAACAGGAACATCAAAAGAAACGGAACCGGAAATAAAAGAAGCAAAAACAGAACCAGAATCAAAAACAAGCTTACCTGATGCGGATGAAATTAGTAATAAGTTATATGACACTGTCGAAAAGTCGAAAATCGATGAACTTAAAAAATTGTTAAAGAATTTTCTAGATAACAAATTAGATGATACAATTACTTTGACTCAAAATTATATCGATAATATTAATAAACAATTTAATAATAAAATTATAGGAGACATCGTTAAAAAAATCAATGAATTAAAAGACGATGAAAAAAAGAATGAAATTTTAGGAAATATAGATAGTAAAATTTCAGATTTAGAAGCTAATTCTAAAGAGTTAGAAAAATTATATAATTTAATATTCAAAAACATAAATGATGGAAAAGCTTTTGATGCTTTGAAGGAAACAATTCAAAAAGCAATAGATATTATTAAAATACTAGACAGACTAACTGGTGAAATATTGTCAATTAGTGAAAATAAAGAATCAAAACCATCAGGTGGTTCTCGAAGAAAAAGTAAAAGAAAACAATTAAAAAAGTAAATATTCTAGAGTTTTATATTTTTAAATATTTTATAATAATAAAAGAAAATGTCTTATAATGTAAAAAAATATGACATTAATAATTTAGATAATTTATTAACCACACTTAATATTCAAATTTATTATAAACATATACAATATAATTATGAAAAAAATATTAATTGTTTAGATTTATTAAAATTAAAAGAAACTAACATTCCTCTAGAACAATTATATAAATGTATAAATGTTTATAATTATATAAATATATGTGTTGAATATTTTGGAAATCAAAAATATGGAGAATATATTAATAGTTCAAAAATAGTATATAAAAATCATTTTATTTATGATGCTTCATTAAAAGATTTGGATGGTCTAACGGATTTATTTTATGATAGTGAAAAAAAGAATATTTATTATGATGTTTATTTTACATATGATGGAAATAAAATTCCACTATATTTTTTAATAAATCAATTATTAAATTATTATGTGTGGTTTCACAATGGTTCTGGATTTTATAAACCAAAAAGTGGGGAAAAAAAAAGTGAAGAAAAAAAAAGTGAAGAAATAATGCCCGAAAGATATGATTTAAAAAAAATTTACAACGAAATTTTTAAACCTATAATTGAAAAAATAATATTATTAAAAGAACCAAAACCAGAACCATCAACAGAAGAGAAAAGAAAAAGAAAAGAAGAAGAGGAAAGAAAAATAAATTCAGAAAAAATAAATTATAAATTTTTTTCAAATATAATTTATATTCCAGATGATCGTGAAGACTGTAGAACTACTAAAATAAATATAAATTATATTCAAAAAAGAAAACAAGACATTGACATGATATTAGACGGTATAAACGATAATAAATTGCCAAATTTTGAAGCTGGTGAAACACTTAATTTTAGCCAAGCGTACACAATATTTGAAAATTTACATAAATATATTAAATTATTTTGTCCATATTCATGTAATAAGTCGGAAATAATATCAAAATGTATTCCAGGTGGATGTATTACATTATCAAATATTACAAATCCATCATCTAAAAAAATTACAAGACTTGAGTGTTTAGGTATTAGTAATGACAAAAATGGATTAATATTTGATCTATGTATAAAAATAAAATCTAATAAAAATTTTCAAAGCGAATTAAAGCGTGAAACAGATTATAGAAATGAAATAACACCAGACATTATTAATTTATATAAACAAGTCCGTGAATTTTTTCAAGAAATAATTGATACCCAAAATATTCCAATTGAATTTAAATATAAATCAAAAGAAGAATCATCAAAAGAACCACCAACAGCATCAGAACCACCACCAACAGCATCAGAACCACCAAAACCAGAACCATCAAAAGAACAACCATCAAAAGAAATAATAATTAAAGATACAACAAACATAATCGCAAATCAAAAAGCTAATGGCGATGAAGGATTATGTGGCGGATATTCATTAACGAATATTAGAATTATTAAAGATAAATTAGGGAGTACATCTGGTGATTCGTGTCTTACTGATCCAGCTGTTAATTGTATTGAAAGTATTAAAATTACAGAAGATGAATATAAAAAAAAATTATGGGATGTTCTAGAAGATATTAGAGTGAACATGAATGGCTTTAAAAATGCTGAAATACATAAAGCTATATTAGAAAGAAAGGGGATTAATTATGAGGAAGCTAAAAAAATTTATAGTGGAGAAAAGCATCAAATTAATGAATTTTATGGTTCTATTGATCAAGATGTTTTAGAAAAACTTAATTTATATGACATTACTGTGACTGTGACAACAACAAATTTAATTAATTTATTAGACAATATAAGTAAAATTGAAAATGAAGATGAAAAGTTAAATTATATATATTGTGGTGTATTTATATCTGATGAAAAATTTAATAATGAAATTAAGCAATTAAGAGATAATCCAAATGGAGTTTTATGTTTTTTAATTGCCGAAGGAGGGAGACATTATATAGTTTATTGTGTTCATAAACGAACGATAGTAGATAAAATATATTATGAATTTGCCACAATAGATTCATTAAAAGATGACGAAAAAGTAATTAACTTAAATATTAATTCAATAGTAGTTTTAGTAAAAAATCTTATTAAAAAATGTATAACAGAAGATTTTAATTTTAAATGTATGGATAATAGTAATTACAAAGCAACGATTAAAAATATCTTAAAAACAAGAGGTAATTTTGATAGTTTTTTAAATTTTATTTTAAATGATATCACAAATCATTCAGAAGAAAATCAAAAAAACATAATTAAATATTTATTTACAGAGTTGTTAGAACACACATATGCTGAACAAAATGATATTATAATAGGTTTATTACAACAAATACGTGATAAAAATAAAAATTTATTCACAAAGACGCTTTTTCATGAAGTTAATATCAAAACATATAACGATGGAACTTATGGACAACGTGAAGATTTTAGAAAAGAATTTGAAAAATTATTTAAACCTTTTAAAACAATACAACCAAAAATCGAAGGTGTTAAAATAGACACATCAAAGATTCCTATGATAATCATAGCAGAATATGTTTTTGTCTTTGATTTTGATCTTACATTGACTACAACACATTCTAGTGGAAAACCCGAAATAGGATCTGACTATTTTACAGAAACGCAATTAGAAAATGTTAAACAAATGTTTACAAAAATTAAAAATAATGGCGATGGTATTATTATTTTAACACGTGGTAATAAAAATATGATAGATAATTATTTAAAACAAGACAAATATAAAAATGATATTTATGATAAGATAAATTGTATATTAGGTGCTGATAATAATGAAGAAATTGGTAGTGATACTCGTGCTGATAAAATGAAATGGGCAAAAATAAAAACAGAATATTTACATGCTATACAAAATGAAAATCCAAACGCGACAATTTTATTTTATGATGATACTCAAGAAAATGTTGATGAAGCAATGACAGCTGAATTTGAATCATATATTGTTAAAAAGAATACAGGTGGTGATACACATGATACAACAAATGTATGGGAATCAGTTAAGAAAAAACTCAAGGAAATATATCCAGATGGTGTGAAAGGTGGAGGAAAGCGTAGAAAAAGTAAAAGAAAACAATTAAAAAAATAAATATATTTTGATTTAAGTTTTTAGAATAATAGTTATTTTAATTCGAATAATATCTAATAATAGATATAATAAAATAACTATAATTTTTATTTGTAATACTTTAAAATGAGTCATCAAGCGTATCAATCAGATGGAATTTTTAGAGGGCTTACCATAGGAAATCAGGGTTTGAGATTAAGTAATTCAAATACAAAAGTAAGTGGAACTCTTAGATTTAATCCAACAAACAATTCTGTTGAATGTTATACAGGAACAACCACACCAAATCAAAGTGAATGGCATCGTATAACATTACCAATAGCTTCATCAAGTGAACCCGGAATTATTAAAACGGGTTCAAATTTAACAATTACATCATCTGGAACATTATCATCAATTGCCGAAGGTGAAAGTAGATTAAATCAAAATGTAATAACCGTTTCACATGTTTTAGGAAAAGCTGATTATCAAACAATAAACCAAGCAATTGATTTTATTAATGATTTAACGTCTTCAAATGATGCGAATGCCCCAAGTCAAACAAATCCTTTTTTAATTGTTGTTAGCCCAGGTGTTTATACAGAATCAATAATTCTTCCAGATTATGTTTCTTTACAAGGTGAAACATCTGAAACAACAGTAATAAAATCAATTACGGGTGCGTCATCGATATCAGACAGTGCGATAATTACTTTAGGAACACAAACAAGATTAGAGAGAATTAAGGTTCAACATACGGGTGGAAGTGATGATAATTGTGTTGGTATTTATATTAATAATCAAGAACAAGTTGTGATAAGTGATATTAAAGTTGAAGTTAATTCAATATTATCTGATGTATCAACATATTCATATTGTTTATATGCTTCATCGGTGTCAGATTTTAAAATAAACAATTGTTCATTTGAGATACCATATGGTGAAAATAGTGGTGTAAATTATGGTCTTTATCTTCAATCATCATCACCAAAAATTAATCACATTGATTTAAATATTTCATCAAGTAATAATACATCTTCATATGGTATTTATACTTATATAAATTCTGATATAATTATGACAAATTCACGCATAACAGTAATTGGTGCGAATGATTGTTATGCTCATTATAACAATGAATCTAGTCCAGAAATTAGAGGATGTGTTTATATATCTGATAAATATGCTTTATATAATTCTGGGTCAGATTATTTAGCATCATTAATTTCATCAAGTGGGGTTAGTTTGACACATTATACAGATGGAACACTTGATATAATTAGTAGAAATAGTGGAAGTTTTATTAGTGATGGATTTGAAGCAAATCGAGAAATTAAAGTTTCGGGAGCCAATCAAGCTAGAAATAATAATACATTTTTAGTATCGGATGTTTCATCAACAACTTTAACATTATCAAATGGGGATATACTTTCAACAGAATCTATAGGAAGTAGTATTACAATTCGACAATTACATACAGTTTATATATATGATTCACGTTTTAAGGGAACAACAAGTGCGATAGGTCATTCAAGTTCAAATTTATATTATTCAACACATATTATTAATACTAGGTTAGATGGTGGTTCGATTGATAATAATAGTGCCTTATTACGATTCGATGATTATCAAACAATTATTGTATCACAAGAAGGGGGGGATTTTCACAAATTAAGTCAAGCTTTAGAATCAATTACGGATAATAGTTTATATCGTAAATATCAAATTATTGTTAGAGCTGGGACTTATTATGAAACTGGACAATTAACAATGAAGGAATATGTTAAAATTACAGGTTCCGGACGTGAAATTACGAAAATAATGATAGATCACGATGATAATGGAATTTATGGAGGGACATTATCATCTGGAAGTTCATTTTTAGTTGGTTCAAGTAATTTAGAGATAAGTGATATTACATTTGAAAACATTAATGATGGTGATAGTGGTTATGCGATTGGATTTTATGGTAATAATTTATCGTCATTAGTAATTAATCGTGTAGGAATTATAGTTGGAACATCTGGAACAACTGATTATCATTATGGATGTTATTTAACTGGAACAACTGGATTTATTATTGATGATTTTAAAATTATTGTTTCTGGTGGTCTTGGATATAATCAAGGTATAATGACATATAATTCAACAGGTGATATGTCTAGAATGATTATTTTAGTTTCTGGAAATTCAACTGATTATAATTATGGTGTTCATGGTGATAGGTCTGATTTAGTTATTGAAGGTAGTAAAATTACTGTTTCAGGAAGTAGTGGAAGTAATCGTGCTATAATGACAACAAATACAAGTTCAAATGAATTTTGTATTCAATTATTCAATAGTAATATTATTAGTGATGATTTTAGTTTATATGCTTCCGATAACCAAATTATTGTTGCTAATGGTTGTCGTCTTAATGGAACTAGATATTACAATACATCATCTGGTTCTGATAGTTTAATTCGTTGTATTGGATGTTATCAAATAACCGGAACAACTGATAAAACATATAGTTCAATTGATTTAGCAGGTGAAACTATTGTAAATACGGATGGGTCAATTTCAATTGGTGAAGGTGCGGGAAATCCAGATTCAACAGGGATTGGGAATACTAATGTTGGGATTAATACTGGAAGTTCAAATACAACAGGAAGTTATAATTCAAATTATGGTTATAATGCTGGAACAAGTAATACAACTGGAAATAATAATACATTTGTTGGATCTAATTCTGGAAAAAATAATACAACTGGAACAGGATTAACATATATTGGAAGAAATGCGGGATTAAATTCAACTACCGGAACTAGTTCAACATATATTGGACATGGTGCGGGACAATCGGCAACAACCGCGAATCGTAATTTATTTTTAGGTGAATATAGTGGAAATCAAATAACAACAGGAAGTGATAATGCTTTTGGTGGTTATTTATCTGGTTTCAATGGAACAACAGCAAATAAAAATGTAATTTTTGGTGCTAATGCCGGACAGGGAATTACGACTGGAAGTGGTGATGTAATTATAGGTTATCAATCTGGAAATCAAATTACAAGTGGTTCTCAATCAGTTATTATTGGTCGTAATGCTGGTGAATTAACAACAACCAATAATAATACAATGGTTGGTTCATATGCTAGTGCTAATAATACAACTGGAACTGAATTAACAATATTTGGTCATCAGGCGAGTTATACTGGAACAACTGGATCATATAATAGTGTATTTGGTGCTAAAGCTGGATATTCATTAACATCTGGAACATCAAATTTTTTGGGTGGTTATCGTAGTGGATATGGTATAACAACTGGATCAAGAAATGTATGTATTGGAAGTGCGACTAGTAGTAATAATAATTCCGCAGGATATAGTCTAACAACGGCAAATGATAATATATTTCTTGGACAGGGTGCTGGAAAAACAACATCAACAGGTTCAACAAATATATCAATTGGTACTGATTCATTAAGTGAAAATTTATCTGGAACTAAGAATATTTGTATTGGTCAAAATGCCGGTTCATCATCAGTAATCGCAAATAATAATATTTTTATGGGATATAATGCGGGAATGAGTAATACAACAAGTGATAATATTGCGATTGGTTCAGAAGCTGGTTCAACTACAACTGGACAATATACGATATTTATTGGTAGTGAAGCTGGAAGATATTCTATAGGAAATCATAATATGGGTATTGGTGTTCAAGCTGGTAAAAATCAAGCACAAGGAACAGGAACAGGAATTAGTAATTTATTTGTTGGTAATTATGCGGGTAGAAATATTCAAACTGGTAATCGTAATATATGTTTAGGTTCGGGGACTGATTCTGGAGGTATTAAAGGAACGGGTGGTTCATTAACGAGTGGGTCAGATAACATAATAATGGGTTATTTAGCTGGACAGGGTATAAATGCTGATAATAATATTATTATAGGAACACGTGCTGGATTTACGGCAACAGCGGGAAATAGAAATGTTTTATTGGGTACAGAAGCGGGTTATAGTTCAACAACTGGTTCTCAAAATTGTTTAATCGGACATCAAGCGGGATATAATAATACAACTGGTTCAGATAACTTTTGTCTTGGTTATCAAAGTGGTTATTCATTATCAACGGCGATTAGAAATGTGTTTATTGGAACTAGTGCTGGGAGAACATCATCAACACGGGGGAAATCTGTTGGAATTGGATATCAAGCTGGTTTTAATTCAAATTCGAGTGGAAGTGTATTTTTAGGTTATTATGCTGGTAGGTCATTAACAACTGGACAATCTAATATTTTTATTGGATTTCAAACAGGTATGGGTGGTATTAATATTGATGAAGATGCGGGAACACCAACAAATCTCACGGGTGATTATAATGTATTTATGGGATATCGTGCTGGATTTACAAATACGACTGGAGACCGTAATTTATTAATTGGTTATAATGCTGGATTTACAAATACAACTGGAGCAAAAAATATTATGATGGGTGATAATGTCGGATATAGTAATACAACTGGAAGTCAAAATATTTTCATTGGAACAGGTGCGGGTGATAGTGGTTCGGGTGCTGGTTATTCAAATACAACTGGGAATTATAACTTATTTTTGGGATATGAAGCTGGACGTTCAAATACAACTGGTTCATATAACTTAGCATTAGGTGCTGAAGCTGGGAAAAGTATTACTACCGGACAATATAATATTTGTTTAGGTTATCGTGCTGGTTATTTATCAACAACATCATCATTTAATATTTATATGGGTTTTGATGCGGGATATAATAATACAACTGGAAAAGGTAATATTATTATGGGATATAAAGCTGGTAGAAGTGGAAGTAGTATATCAACATATGAAAACTGTATTATAATTGGTCGTGAAGCTGGTTTTGCTAATGATTCAAGTGATAATATTTTTATTGGACAATTGGCGGGATTTAAAAATACATCTGGGAGAAATAATTTATGTATTGGTAGTAAAGCTGGACAAGATAATATTACAGGTAATAACAATGTATTTATTGGTAATTTGGCTGGTCAAAATTCAATAAGTGGTAATAATGTTTGTATTGGTTATGGTGCTGGAACAACAAATACAAGTGGAGATAGTAATATTTGTATAGGTGCTAATGCTGGATTTGCTAATGCGACAGGTTCAAATAACATTTTTCTAGGTAAAAATGCGGGTCAAAATACTACAAGTAGTCAAAACATATTTTTTGGTGCGGAAGCTGGACAAGAAAATTTAAGTGGAAGTAAAAATATTTATTTTGGTTATCGCTCTGGTAAAACCGCATTGGGTTCAAATAATATGTGTATTGGTGCGGAGACTGGTGCTAATTTAGATAATGGTAATTCAAATGTTTTTATTGGTTATCAATCCGGATTTAATACAGATACTGGTTCATCAAATTTCTTTATGGGATATCAATCTGGTTATAATAATACTAGTGGAAATACTAATATATATATTGGTTATCAAGCTGGATATACAAATGATTCTGGAAGTAAGAATTTAGCAATTGGATATAAAACAATGAAATATGCGATTGCTAATGTTGATAGTTGTTTAGCTATTGGTAAGTTTTCACTTATTAATAACTTATATGGAAGTCGAAACATTGCTTTGGGTTATGATACTTTATCAATGGGTAATGTTGGTGATAATAACATTGTAATTGGTCCCGAATCATCATTTATTGTTAGAAATACTGGATTTACAGGAAACGTAAGTGTTGGATACAAAGCCAATTTTCATGGATTTGCGACTGATAATTCAGTTGTGATGGGTCCCAATGCTTTGGTAAGTGGTGCTGGTGGTCAATATAATATTATATTGGGTGTTGGTTCCGCTCCAAAATTGGGTCTAGAAAGTGATTCATATTTAATTCCGAGTGGTGATAATATTGAGGCTGGTAATAGTGATATTATAATACGTGAATCTGGATTTGTCAAAAAGGGTCAATATATTTCTCTAGTAAAAATTATTAATGATGAAGATGAACATGAATCTTTTTATGTATCTGGAATATCTGGTAATACGGTAAGTTTAAGTTCAAGTTTAGGATTTAATTTGGCTGTTGGTGATAATGTTTATTTAACATATGGTAATAAATCCGCCGTTGTTTTAAATGGAACTAGTGGAAATAGTTATATTAATGTTATTATGTCAAAAAATGATATTGAAAACATATTCAATGCTGGAGACAAAATAACAATTCAAGATTTAGATACTACGAATCAACAAACCGTTTCAATTATTAGTTTTGAAATTAATACTGGAAATGCTACAACCGGAACAACCAAAATAAATTTAGATACTACTCTCGATTATAATTTTGCTTCAGGTGATGTTTTATTTCTTGCTAGAAAACGTTCATTATTATTAGGCGAACTTGACACTTCAACCGCTTCGGCTAACGTTATCATTGGTCCCGAAACCGGTAATTCAATAACTTTAGCTTCTAAGTGTATTGCTATTGGTGATCGTGCTATGTATTCAAATATTTCTGGTGATTATATTATGGCACTTGGAACA
>Ga0172376_10004876_pt1 | contig 15157 bp, 11 predicted proteins | sample Lak35m_FD_121114 | JGI IMG/M metagenome (GOLD analysis project Ga0172376, IMG submission 121114) | Freshwater microbial communities from Kabuno Bay, South-Kivu, Congo - kab_092012_35m | ecosystem: Environmental > Aquatic > Freshwater > Lake | place: Democratic Republic of the Congo: South-Kivu...
GGCTGTCACAAGTCTTGATGCTGAAGCGATTTCCGCCATTTCGGGCCGCATTCTGCCGCCTGTTTCGTTCATCGTGCCGATCTGGCTGGTCGTCATGATGAGCGGCTTTCGCGGGGCCGCGGCCATCGGTCCGGCCCTGGTCGTCATTGGCGGCGTTTTCGCGGTGGTCCAGTGGTTCTGGTCGAATCATGTCGGCTTCGAGCTGGTCGATATCGTCTCGTCGCTTTCGAGCCTGGCTGCGGCCGTCATTCTGCTGAAGTTCTGGAAGCCTCGGCAGGAATGGCATTTCCCGGACGAGCCGCCCCCGACGATCGTGGCCGAATCGCTACCGACGGGAAAGATCGCCCGGGCCTGGGCCCCGTTCGGCATTCTGACCGTGCTGGTCATGATCTGGGGCATTCCGGCGGTGAAAAAATCGCTGAGCGATAACGGCGACTTCCGTACGGGCATGCCCGGGCTGCACAAAGTCGTGGCCAAGGGTGAGGCTTTGTCGGGCCGAACCACGCCCGATCCGAAGAAGGACCTGGAAGACGCCTTTCTGGACATCGCCCCTGCGAGTTCGACCGGCACGGCCACGATGATCGCGGCCGTGATTTCCGGCCTGTTTCTGGGGCTCAGGCCGGTCGAAATGGTGCGAATGTTCTGCGGAACCGTCATGCGGCTGCGGCCCGCGATGGCTGCGATTCTCGGCATGCTGTGTCTGGGATACGTCACCAAATACGCCGGTATGGACGCCGTGCTAGGGCTGGCGATGACCCGCACCGGGTCGAATCTCTACCCAGTCTTCGCGGCTTTGCTGGGCTGGCTCGGGGTTGCTCTGACCGGTTCCGATACGGCTTCGAACGTGCTGTTCGGCAATCTGCAGGTGATCACGGCCGAGAAGTTGGGGCTGAGCCCGCTTCTGATGGCTTCAGCCAACACGACAGGCGGCGTCATGGGCAAGATGATCGACGCGCAGTCGATCGTGGTCGCGGCGGCGGCCACGGGCGAACATGGCCAGGAGGGAACGATCCTGCGAGCCGTTCTGGGCCACTCGCTCGCTCTGGCTCTGATCGTCGGTGCGATTGTCTGGCTCTATGCCCATGTGATACCTTGGGCCGTCGCGGTCTGACAGGGCCGTCGGCCCGCCGGGATCGTGACCCGGTTTCGACCCGCTTTCGGCACATCCGCACTTCAGGTATTCGAGACGATGAAATTCGCGACGATCGCAACGGAAAACGGACCAAGGGCCTGTGTTCTGACGGACGGGACATATGTGGATCTGCACGCCGCCGATCCATCCCTGCCGACGAGCCTGAAAGCCCTTCTGGCGCTTGGCGATCCCGGGCTGAGAAAGGCTTCGGCCGTGGCTGCCCAAGCCGGTGCGGTTCGGTTCGATCCCAAGACGGCGCAGCATTTTGCGGTTATTCCGGACCCTCAGAAGATTATCTGCCTGGGTTTGAACTATCGGGATCACGCGATCGAATCGGGCATGGACATTCCGCCCGAACCGGTGCTTTTCAGCAAATACCCTTCGGCCCTGGTCGGTCACGGAGCGAAGATCGTTCTGCCCGCCGTCTCGGAGCAAGTCGATTACGAGGCGGAACTCGTAATCGTCGTCGGCCGCCGGGCGAAGCACGTGTCGCAGGAGCAGGCGATGGATTACGTCGCCGGGTTCGCCGTCGGTCACGACGTTTCGGCCCGGGACTGGCAGTTGAACAAGCCCGGCAGGCAGTGGATGGCGGGCAAGACGTTCGACACCTTCGCGCCAGTCGGCCCTGTGCTGGTGACGCGCGACGAAGTGCCGAATCCGTCCGCACTCGGCATTCGTCTGCGGCTCAACGGGCAGACGATGCAGGATTCGTCGACGGCCCAGCTGATTTTCGACGTGCCTTATACGATTTCGTATCTTTCGAAGATCGTGACACTGGAGCCGGGTGACCTGATCTTCACGGGCACTCCACCCGGTGTCGGCATGGCACGAAAGCCGCCGGTCTGGCTGAAACCTGGCGACGTGGTCGAGGTCGAAATCGACGGACTTGGCGTTCTGACCAACCCGGTCGTTGCGGAAGGCTGATCTTTCGATTTCCCGGATCATGAACTTCGAGGACGCGGCATCCGGATGGTCCGGTGCCGCGTCAGTCGTCGGTAATCTCGAACCACTCAAGCGTATCGGTGTCGAGATCGAGTGCCGCGTAAGTCCATTTCGGTGCCCGATGCATGGCTCCGGGATTGATGAACCGCGTCGCCCCCTGGCGGAAGTCGGTTGCGACATGGCTATGCCCGAAAAGGAGATAGTCTGGTTCTTCGATGGCCAGCTTCTGCATAAGGCGGGGGTTGTCGCCGTGCGTCATGCCGAATCGGGCCGAACCGAGAGTGATCAGGCCGGAGAATCCGAGATCGATCGCCCCGGCATTGAGGATCGAGGGCCGCAGGATTTCGGGGTCGTCATTGTTGCCGTAGACGAAATATGTCGTCACCGATTTGTCGGTCAGAAGATCGATCATCGAGGGGCGGGTGACGTCGCCGCAGTGGAGGACCGCCTCGACACCGAGTTTATGCAGTTTACGGAAGGCTTTCGCGGACCGTCCCGCCTGGTTATGCGTGTCCGAAATGAATCCGATGAGCATGTGTCCGAAAAGACCTTCTCGTGTCGAGTTTCGTGGAACGATCTTCGATGGATCTATCCTGATTCTATCGAAAAAATCATGCGCAGGGGCACGAATCGAAAGCCAACTCGGCGCAAGTCGAGCGTCACGAAGAGACAACGACTTGCGTCAGTTTCGGGGCATGGGCTTCGGCGGCGCATTCGTGAATTCCGAATCGCCTGGATGGATTCGGCCCAATTCAGAGGATAGAATGACATTCGATGGCGTGCGCGTCGTCTGTCTTGCGCCTGTCGGCGATCGATCAATCGGATCTCTCGACACGTATCAGGAATGACGTCGAAACGCGTCCATGGGGATCGACCCGAGTGGGGTCGGTTAGCGATCGTCCGAGAGGAAACGGCGATCGCGGGTGATTTCCAGCATCGATTTCCGCACGGAAATCTTGGAAAGGCACCCAGCTTTTGCCCGCGATACGCGGGGAGGGATGAAAATGTCTACCGTACTCGATACTCGCACACTGACCCGCACCGACAACAAGGTACGGTTCGCTCATCGTTACAAGATGGTCGTTCCGGAACGTCGGGAAGAGAAGACAGTGCATGCGAGACGGATTTGGGCTGAGGCTCCTGACGCCGGGAATTCCCGACGTGGCGCCGAAGCGGGCGAAATGTGGACACGCAACGTCGAAGCACCTGATGCAGGTGACGGGCGTCGCTGAGATTGAGGGTCACTGAGATTCCTACATTGGTCGATTCAAGGGCTGAGCGGTCGCGCCAGGTTCTTCCGAGCCTCTCCGGTTCGGAATCTGAAGGCACCACCGCCCCGTTCTGCCGGCCAGCAAGCTCTCGGGGTCTTCGCCAAGGCTTACTCCACCGCACCAGTCGACCGGGTGGAACGCCGGCAGCCCAACGGACTCCCTGAGCCGCTGCTTCAGACAATGAGCCTCGACTGGCCGGTCAGGCCCCGTCACTCATGATCCGTGTCCGTACCGAGACGGACACGGATCCTTTTTGCCGGACCCCACTTGAAGTGTGATTGCGAAATGATATCATATTGATAAGTCGACCGTCGATGTGACGGTTGACATTGGTATGTGACCGGTAAAGAAAGAGGCTTGCGATGACGAGCGAAAAGGTAACGGTCGGAGGTAACGGCTGGTTTCACCTGGTCCTGACGCTGGCCATGATGGCGATCGCGGCGGTCTTCGTCCTGCTCGCGATTTCCGCGGACAATCCATGGCTTCTGTTGCCCGCGATTCCTGTCGGGATCGTTTCGTTCGTGTGGTGTGCCGGCTTTTTCACGCTTCAACCGAATGAAGCGACGCTCCTGACGTTCTTCGGACCTTACATCGGAACGGTCCGAAAGGACGGGTTCTATTGGGTCAACCCGTTCTACAGCAAGCGCAAAATCTCGCTCCGGGCCCGCAATCTCGAAGGGGCCAAGCTCAAAGTCAACGACAAGCGCGGCAACCCGATCGATATCGGAGTCGTCGTCGTTTGGCGCGTCGAAAACACCGCCGCGGCGCTTTTCGATGTCCAGGCCTATGAAGAATACGTGCAGGTTCAGAGCGAATCCGCGGTACGGCATCTGGCTGGCACATACGCCTACGATCACGGATCGGGCGATGACGCCGACAAGGAAGAACTGACTCTGCGGGACAGCACCGAGGAAGTCAGCGCGACGCTGCTTACCGAACTGCGGGAGCGGCTCCACAAGGCCGGCGTGGAAGTGGACGAAGCCCGGATCACTCACCTGGCTTATGCACCCGAGATCGCGAGCGTCATGCTGAGACGCCAGCAGGCCGAAGCGATCATCGCCGCACGGCAGAAAATCGTGCACGGTGCCGTGAGCATGGTCGAGATGGCTCTCCGGGAATTGTCGGAGAAGGGGATCGTCGAGCTCGACCCCGAACGCAAAGCCGCGATGGTCAACAACTTGCTTGTGATCCTCTGCGGTGAGGCCGAAGCGAGGCCCGTCGTCAACGCCGGTACCTTGTACGGCGGTTGATGGTGTCTGAATCCTGGCGGTTCGTGCCGAAAACGCACGTGCCGCCAGAGAAACGGCCACTCGATGTGGTGGCTCTTCGACACAGACGAAGTCATCCGGTTTCACGTCCGCACGGATGGAGAGGAGTTCGGTCGATCATGAAAACGCGAAAGAGCTTTTTGTTGCGGATCGACCCGCGGCTTTTCCAGGAATTGGAAGCCTGGGCCGCTGCCGAATTCCGCAGTGTCAACTCCCAGGTCGAATTCCTGCTCAGGGAGTGCGTGAGTCGCCGACGCAAAGCTCTGCCTGCGCCAGAATTCCAGGGCGGTTCGCAGACCCCGCCCGCCGCGGAGACATCCGAGGAGCCCGATTGATTCGGACACGGATGTACGACCAAAATCGGTGCGTGTGAGAGAAGGCGGATGGGAATCCGCCTTCTCGATTTTCCGGAGTTGGTTATGCTGGGCACGACACAGCGGCAAACGGCCGCCTCGATTTCCAAATTCCCGGATCGGATCTGTCACGGAAGATCGTATGGATTCGAAGCGTTCTGAATGGACCCGGTCGTACCGGAACTTCGCCAGCGCATTCGGCACGGCCTGGCTGATCGTTATCGTTCTGGCCATGTTGACAGGCGGCCAGATCGGCCGATGGGGCGGAATCATTCTGCCGCTCCAATTCTTCGGCAGTCTGGCGTATGCGGTCATGAGGAATCGGCGTCGCCGCGTACGATTGCGCAGGCGGGAACCCGCGACTGACGAAAGCGCGCGGTTCGTACCGATCTGAGCGATCCAGACTGAGCCCGCCGAAGACTGGTTCGGTGTCTCAGCTTCGTGTCGTCGAATCAAATTCATCGATCGCAATTCGTCATGAATTTCTGCGTCGATGGGTTGAAACCAACACGAAAGGCACGGCGAAGACTCGCCGTGCCTTTCGGGTTAAATGACCTTGAGATTGCCGAAACCGGCCTGGGTCATTTGATGAACAGCATTTCCTGGTATGTCGGCAGAGGCCAGAAGTCGTCGGCCACCATCGTTTCCAGCTTATCGGCGACTTCGCGAACGGCCAGCATGGCTGGGATGATGGTATCCCGCGAATACGTGGCGTGAGCGAGCGAATCGCCGTCGGCGTGGTGATCCGAAACTTTGACGAGCTTCTCGACGCGTTCCTGAAGGGTCGCGATCGTGGCCGTCAGATCGTTGAGCAGGGCAACCTGCGAAGCCGGAGCTTCGACGCCAGCGCCCTTGAGTGCCGCGATGGAAGCCGCGATCTGGGTCTGGTATTTCAGGCACGACGGCAGAATTTGCTTCTTGGCGATTTGGGCCGTGAGCTGGGCTTCGATGTTGATCGTCTTTTTGTAGCCTTCCAGCAGGATCTCGTAGCGGGAATGGATTTCCCGTTCGGTGAAGATGCCGTACTTGCCGAAAAGTTCGATCGATTCGGGCGTGATGAAGTCGGGGAGACTTTCCACGGCGGTTTTGCGGTTCGGCAGCCCACGACGGGCGGCTTCGTTGTGCCAGGCTTCGCTGTAACCGTCGCCATTGAAGATGACGGACTTCGATTCGGCGATGATCTTCTGCAGAAGCTTCTGGATTTCCGTGTTCAGGGCATCGCCCGTCTTGCCGGTCTTTTCCAGCTCGGTGGCGATGTAGTCCAGGCTTTCCGCGACGATCGTATTCAGGACCACGATCGGGCCCGCGATCGACTGGCTCGAACCGACGGCCCGGAATTCGAACTTGTTGCCGGTGAAGGCAAAAGGGCTGGTCCGGTTACGGTCGCCGGCATCCTTCGGCAGGGTGGGCAGAACACTGGCACCGATCTTCATCTCGCCGCCGGTCTTGGTGCTCTTGGCGCCGCCTTTTTCGATCTGTTCGACGATGTCCTGAAGCATGTCGCCCAGGAAGATCGAAATGATCGCCGGCGGGGCTTCGTTGGCACCCAGACGGTGGTCGTTGGAGGCCGAGGCAATGGCCAGGCGGAGAAGTTTGGCGTATTTGTGCACGGCACGAATGACGGCCGTCATGAAGACGAGGAACTGGGCATTGTCGTGCGGCGTGGCACCTGGCTTGAGCAGGTTGTTGCCGAAGTCGTCGCTCATCGACCAGTTCAGGTGCTTGCCGGAGCCGTTGACGCCCGCGAAGGGTTTTTCGTGCAGGATCAGTTCCATGCCGTAGCGCTGCGCGACGCGCTTCATCGTCTCCATCACCAGCATGTTGTGGTCGGTGGCGACGTTGGCCTGTTCGAACACCGGCGCGATTTCGTACTGGGCAGACGCGACTTCGTTGTGACGAGTCTTCACCGGAACGCCGAGCTTGTAGAGGTCGTGCTCGACTTCCTGCATGAAGGCCAGAACGCGCTCGGGGATCGAGCCGAAGTAGTGGTCTTCCATTTCCTGACCCTTGGGCGGCTTGGCGCCGAAGAGCGTCCGGCCGGCGTTGAGCAGGTCGAGACGGGCGAAATAGAAGTTCCGGTCGATCAGGAAGTATTCCTGCTCAGGGCCGCAGGTCGACTCGACGCGGGAAGATTGCGATCCGAAGATTTTCAGAACGCGAACGGCCTGAGCCGAGAGGGCGTCGATCGAACGCAGCAGGGGCGTCTTCTTGTCGAGCGCTTCGCCGGTCCAGGAGCAGAACGCCGTCGGGATGCACAGGGTCGCGCCGTTGGGGCTGTCGAGAATGAAGGCAGGGCTGGAGGGATCCCAGGCGGTGTAACCACGGGCTTCGAAGGTGGCGCGAATGCCGCCCGAGGGGAAGCTGGAAGCGTCCGGTTCGCCGCGGATCAGTTCGCTGCCATTGAATTCCATGACGATCTTGCCGGGGGCGGTCGGCATGACGAACGAGTCATGCTTTTCGGCCGTCAGACCGGTCATCGGCTGAAACCAGTGCGTGTAGTGTGTCGCACCCTTTTCGAGAGCCCATTCCTTCATCGCCGTGGCGACGACGTCAGCCACGTTGGGGTCGAGGGGTTCGCCCTTCTTGATCGTCTTCTGGAGGGACTTGTAGATTTGCTCAGGCAGGCGTGCACGCTGAACTTCGTCGGAGAAAACGTTCGAGGCGAAAATTTCTTTGACGTCGGAATCCTTGATCCTGGAGGTGCGGTCAGCAAGGTTCCAGGTGGTGACGGCACGGACCGCGTTGTATCGGGTCGTTTCGGACATGTTCGGAGAGGCTCCCTTCGGTGTGTCGAGCGTTCTGGGGGAATGCCGCGTCGCATTCTTCCCCCGCTAGGGCTGTGGGACTCGATCAAAACGAAACTGCACGCTTCGTTCGCAGCTTAACAAGTAGCAAATCGTGGGCCGAAAACGAAAAAACCTGAGACGAGTCAGGGAAAATCCAGGGCATCGATCGGCCAGGAATCCCGGAATGTTTTGAGATTTGCGGATTCGTCAGGCTCGGAGTCGATCGACCGGTCTCGAGGAACGCGAAACGGCTCGCCGGATGGCGAGCCGTGCACGATCGAGCAGCACGAAAAAGTGCTCAAGAATTCGTCACTTCGACAGCTTGGCGAGAGCGGCCTTGGGGTCCTTTTCGAAACCCTTCACGCAGCCATTGCAGCACAAAAATGCGGTTACGCCTTCGTGAGTGACTTTGATGGGAACGCCCATCGAGCCGAGGTTCTCGCCGGAAATCAGGCAGGTCAGTTGCGAAACAGCCTTGTCCTGATCTTCCTTGGACGCAAGTTTGGCGATCTCGGCCTTCTCTTCACCCGACAAGGCGGCCGTTCCGGACTTCGGTGCTTCGATTTTCGGTGCATCGGTCTTGGGTGCTTCGCTTTTCGGCGTGTCGTCCTTTGGGGCTTCTGCCTTGGGGGATTCTTCCTTCGGGGCTTCGGTCTTGGGGGCTTCCGCCTTATCCGCCGGGATGTTGGCGACCGGATCGGCTTTCACCGAGCTTGGGGCAGGTGCCGGGCCGCTGTCCACGGGTGCGGTGGTAGAACCGCCGCAACCAGCGATCAGAAAGCTTGTGCCGATGGCCAGGGACGCCAGCAACGTTCGGGAGCGAGTCATGCAGGAAAACTCCTGGTGGGGCAAAAGGATGTTCTTGGAAGTCTTCGTCAGGGCTTGCGACGAACACTAGTCATTTATTGTAAAGATCGCGACCCTGCAAGCCAAGGGTCATGCCTCGCGTTCCAGGGAAGATTCGTTCGTTGACACGGGGATTTCGGCCGGGGCGGAAGCCGTTTCTTCCGCGGAATCCACAGCGGCGGATGTCGAGGCATTGCCCCGATAGAACGACCGGCCCGGATCACATGCGTGCACGCGTTCCGTCCAGAGCCCCGAGACCGTTTCAGGCGCGTTCTGGGCTGACCGCAACGATCGTGCGATTGCGTTGACTTTGGCGTCCATGTCGTCGATTTCGGCCAGGAGGAACGCTTCGAGGGTTTGCGGCATGACGGGCGAGCCGAACTCCATGCGACCGTGATGGGAAAGCACGGCATGTTCCAGCCGCATCAGGGTTTCTTCGTCGATCGCCGGATCGATTCCCGCGGCGGCCTCCCTTATCATGTCCCGGCCCATCACGATATGACCCAGAAGCCGCCCTTCGACGGTGTATGTCGCTTCGGCGTTGCGTTCGTAGCTGAGTTCGACGGCTTTGCCGATATCGTGAAGCACGGCCGCGATGGTCAGGATGTCCGTCCTGAGCGGTGGGTTCAGGTCATCGTAATACGCTGCGTAATGCTTGCCGACGAGTGCCGCAAGTCGGGTCATGCTCCAGATGTGCTCCAGCCAGCCGCTTTGCATGGCGTGATGCATGCGGCTCGCGGCAGGCAGCGTGGCGAGCACGCCCCAGTGCGTTTCGAAGAGCCGGTCGACGAGCTGCACGAGCCGCCTGTCGGTGACGTATTCGTCGAGCAGCCGGAAAATCTTGGTCTTCAGAAGGTCCGGCTGCCAGCGTGAGCTTTCCACAAGCAGCGACCAGTCGAAATGTGCGGCCAGTTCGGGGTCGTCTTCCACCCGGACGAACTGATGCACTTCGAGCGTGGGCGCGTACTTCGGATCCCGCTGGTTCAGAGTGCCTTCGATCCACAGCGCGTCGCCCGGTGCCCAGTTCTGGCACCATCGGAACAGGTCGCTGGAATTCCAGGCCTTGGCTTCGACTCGGCCGGTCTTGTCGCGGAATACGCATTGAAAATAGGGGTCGCCCTTCGCCGTCGATTTCCGTTCACGGCTCAGGAACTGGAGAAAGCAGCAGAATCGTTTGCCGATTCGAAATTCGGTGACGGTGGCCCATTCCGTTTCGTCGGCTCCAGGCCGCGCGGGTTTTCGGTCGGTCATCTCGGCATGCTCCCGAACCTGTAAAAACTGGACTTGTGCCGCCTGCCGGTCGTTTGACCGTATTTCCATGAGAATGATACCATTGCGGAACAGCGAAACCTAACCTGAACGATCCGATTTCAAGAACGAGTTCGAAGCCATGTCCGAATCGTCCGATCGCGTCATTCGTTCGGTCACTCTCGACCGTGCCGGGGCATTTTCCGACGGATCGTCGATCGCCGAAATCGCTTCGAAGCGATGGGACGCGATCGTCGTCGGGGCAGGGCACAACGGCCTGACATGTGCATGGTATCTCGCGAAAGGCGGCTTGAAAGTTCTCGTGCTCGAAAGCCGTGAGCGGGTCGGCGGCGCATGTACCATCGCCGAACCGTTCCCGGGCTACAAACTCGGCCCGTGTGCCTATCTCGCCGGGCTGTTGCATCCCACGGTGATCGAAGAGATGGACTTGCCGCGTCGGGGATATCACTGGACACCAGCGATCTCGGGCATGTTCGTGCCGTTTCCGGACGGGCGATCGATCCAGTTCTGGGACGACGACGCACGGTGCGATGACGAAGTGCGCCGCTTCGCCCCGAAGGATCTCGCCGGGTTTCAGGCTCTCGGTCAGCTCAAGGCCCGTGTGCGCGACAAACTTCGCCCTGACGGCCCAGGCGATCTGTGGCTGGAGCCGAACCCGACGCGAGAAATGGTCGAAGACCGGCTGGGCGATGACGAACTGGCCCGGAAGCTCATGTTCGAATGGTCCATGGCCGATTTGCTCGACCACTTCCTGACCGACGAAAAGTTGCGGTATGCCCAGTTGGGGCAGGGCGTGATCGGCACGAACGCCAGCCCGCTCGACCCGGGAACGGCCTCCGTCCATTTTCATCACGCGTCGGGCCGACTCGGGGGCATGCCGGGTCAATGGGGTTACGTGCGTGGCGGCATGGGCATGGTTTCGTTCCTGATGGCCGATGCCGCTCTCGAAGCCGGCGTGACGATCCGGACAGGTGTGCCAGTCGCCGAAATCGTGCCTGGCGAAGCCGTCGTACTGGCTTGCGGCACCCGGATCCAGGCCGGTGCGATCGTGTGCAACGCCGATCCCCGGAAAGCTCTGGAAATGCTCGGGCCCCATGCGGATTCCGCCTGGGCCGGGCGGGTTCGGGGCGTACCCATCGAAGGCTGCACGGTCAAACTCAACGTGGCCTTGCGTGAAATGCCGAATTTCGTGAGTCGTCCGGGAATATCCGAAGTGCACCACAAGGGCCAGATCAATACGCCGCTGACGCATGCCCAGTGGCGTGAGTCGTTTGCCGCGGCGAAACGGGGCGAATTGTCCGAAGCGATCTGGACCGAGCTTTATTTCCAGACGGCCCATGACGCTTCCGTCGCCCCGCCTGGACGCCACACGATGAGCGTCTTTGCCCAGTATGTGCCGCACACGTTCGCGAACGGCCAATCGTGGGACGAAATGCGCGATGCCGTGCGCGACCGTGTCATTGGTTCGATCGCGGCCTATACTTCGAACTTCCCCGAGGCGATCGAGCATGTTCAGGTGCTTGGACCGCCTGATATAGAGCGCGAAGTCGGCCTGACCGGCGGCCACATCTTTCAGGGCGAATGCCTTCCCCAATTCATGTGGGAAAAACGACTTACAGCCCGCACGCCGATGGATGGCTTTTATCTTTGCGGGGCGGCGACGCATCCCGGCGGCTCGGTGATTGGCGTGAACGGACGCAACGCGGCGGTGGAGCTGTTGCGGACGAGATGAGGAGCCTGCCGGTTGCGGCGTTCGTCGAATCGATGTCGATCAATCTTCGAATCGCAGCTCCACGATCACGGGCCGATGGTCCGAAGCCACCGCTTCGTCGATGACGCGCTGTTCAGTTACCGCGATCCCTTTCGCCGGCTGGTAAATCACAAAGTCGATCAGCCGGTTCGGCTTTCCGGCCGGAAAACTCACCAGGCCTTCGGCTGTATTCGCGATCGTCCATCGAGTTTTCAGGATCTTCAGCGGCTGACTTTCCGGATAGGCGTTCAGATCGCCCGCGAGGATGGTGACGCTCGAATCGTCGGCATAAATCGCGTTGAGTTTTTCGGCCTGACGCTGGCGGAATTCGTCGCTGGCGTGATGCAGGTGGGTGGTGACGAACCGGATTTTGCGGCCATCGCAATCGATCATCGCCTCGAACGCAATGCGGCGTTCGCGGTCCGGCTCGCCTGGCAGCCAGTGGATCTTCGTCTCGCCGATGGGAAACCGTGAAAGAATCGCCTGGCCATAATCGCCGCCGGCGTAATCGATGGCTTTGCCGAACGTGCCATGAAGCCCTGTGAGACTGGCCAGTTCGGCGGTCTGGTCCACCTTCATGGTGCGAGACGTGCCCCGATCGACTTCCTGAAGGGCGACCAGGTCGGCCCGTGAGTCACGAATGACGCGGGCGATCCGTTGAAGGTCGACCTTGTCGTCGGTCCCGCGGCCGTGATGGATGTTGTAACTGAGGATTCGCAGTTTCCCCGGTTCGCGGGTCGAAGAGGCTATCGGTCCGGCTGCCAGAACGGCCGTGACCGGAAAATGGTCGGAAGGCGTGCGGCCATCGAGCGAAGTGCGATCGATACCGGCCTCCTTCACCGAAAAATCGGGCGAGCAACCGATCCAGTCGATCCGTTCGCCGCGGACGGCATCGGCCGCGAAGCCGCTGTAAGTGCCTTCATTATCGGTTCGCCCGGGATTTTTGGCCCGAAACGTGTCGACAAGAACCGTTTTTCCGTCGGCTGCCGGCTCGAACGTCGCCAGGTAGGGCGGTGAGGCCTCGCCGCTGTTGAAATCGCCGGTGAGGATCACGCGACATCCGGCGGCGAGTTCCTGGATTTTCCGGCGGATGAGTTTCGCCGACTCGCGCCGGGCCTGCTTGCCCCTGTGATCGAAGTGGGTGTTCAGGAACACGATCGGCTGGGTGCCGGGATTCTTGAGGTCTTTGAGTTTGACCCAGGTGACCATGCGAGGCAGGGAGCTGTCCCAGCTTTTGCTGCCGACGACGTCAGGCGTCTCCGAAAGCCAGAAATGACCGCCGCCGAGTTTTTCGAAGCGGTCCTTTCGGAAGTAAAGGGCCATCATTTCGCCCTTTTCGGCACCGTCGTCCCGCCCGGCTGCCTGGACTTCGTATCCGTCGAGAGCCTGTTTCAGGTAATCACGCTGCATGGCCAGCGTTTCCTGGGTTCCCAGCAAATCCGGAGCGAACGCCTGAATCGTACGGACGAGAAAATCCCGGCGCGCCGGCCAGGCGTTCAGGCCGTCGTTGGCCGTCGCGTAACGGACGTTGAAACTCATGACCCGAATGTCGTCGGAAGCCGGGGACGATATGGTCATGGCCGCGATCAGAGGGAGAGCCAGGATGGTCATCTTAAGTCGAAGTGGCATCAGGAATTCTCGTCGATCAAGTCGTTCGGTGTCGGGGTGTCTCGTGAGGAGTTTAGTCGTCCCGGAAGAGATTTCGCTTCGACAAACGAAGAAAATCGCATGAAGCCGGCGACTTCGCAAGATACGAATGGCGAAAGGTGAAAAGGAAAAGGCGGGGACGAAGCCCCGCCTTTTGCGTTAATGTCGAAGCGTTCAAGGAACGCGACTTACGGGCATCAATGGAAATGGCCGTGGTGACCGCCCATGTACTGGGGGTTGTAGGGCAGAGCCGGGGCGTTTCCCGTCGTGTTCGGAAGACGCCGGTTCGACGTCATCGCGGCGGTGGGATAGAGCCGGAATTCGGTGTTGTAGTTGCCCAGGCCATCGATCTGGAGGAATTCGGCCGGGACGTGGTCTTCAGGCCGGATGTGGATGCTCATCTGGCCATCCTTTTCCAGCCGGGCCAGTTCCTGGCGTTTCCGGTTGTTCAGATAGTTCGCCACGTAGTTCGAGCACGTGATGTTGATTCGGCGGAGATCGTTGCGGTTCGCGGCCAGGGCCAGGATCCGCATGACGTCGATCGACATGCTCTCGGGCGTTTTGACGACACCCTGACCGATGCAGTGCGGGCAATCTTCGTAGATCGACCGTTTGATGCTCGGGCGAATGCGCTGACGTGTCATTTCGATGAGCCCGAACTGGCTCATGCGAAGGATCTTCGTGCGGGCCCGGTCGCGCCGGATGGCGTCACGCAGGGCACGTTCGACGCCACGGCGGTGTCGTTCCTCCCGCATGTCGATGAAGTCGTTGACGATCACGCCACCCAGGTCACGCAGGCGCAGCTGGCGGGCGATTTCCTTGGCGGCTCGCAGGTTCATTTCGTAAGCCGTGCGTTCGGCATCGTCCTCGACCCGGAAGTTTCCGGAGTTGACGTCGATGGCCACGAGAGCTTCGGTCTGGTCGATGACGATCGAACCGCCATCGGGCAGCGGGACGTGCCGCATGCCGATCTTGGCGATTTCGTCCTCGATGCCGTACTTGTGGAACAGGGGCGTCTTTTCTTCGTAGAGCTTGAGCCGGTCCGCGAATTTGGGCATGACGTTATTGAGGAATTCATGCGCCCGTTCGTAGGCCGAGGCTTCGTCGATCCAGATCGTGTCGATCTCGGAATTGAAGATATCCCGGATTGTCCGGATGATCATGTCCGATTCCTGGTAGATCGGAGCGGGCGATTTGGTCCGCTTGATCCGCCGCAGAATCGTTTTCCAGAGCCGCAAGAGATATGCCAGGTCACGTGCCAGTTCGCGTTTGCTGCGATCGACACCGGCCGTCCGGACGATGAAGCCCAAACCCTTCGGCGGGTTAAGCTGGTTCATCAGGTCCCTGAGCTTGCGGCGCTGGCTGTCGTCGGCGATCTTGCGGGAAACGCCGACACGGTTCAGCCCCGGCATGAGCACAAGATAACGGCCCGGGATCGAAATGTATGTCGAAAGCGTCGGCCCCTTGGTGCCAAGGCTTTCCTTGATGACCTGCACAAGAACTTCGTCGTTGCGGCGGAAGACGTCCTGGATCGGCGGCTTGAAAAAGCCACGGCCGCCGGGTGCGGAACGTGAACTCTGTGCACCGCCGGATCGCGGCGATTCGCGGATTTCGCCAGGCTGACGGATCCCCAGCTCGATTTCCAGAGCCGCGATCTCTTCGGCCTCGCGACGGATTTCTTCTTCCATCTCGGGTTCGACGATGTCGTCCGGATCGATCGTGTAGGAACGCCCTGACGGTTCGAGAAACTCGTCGTCAACGTCATCGCCCATAAGATCGCCAGGGGCTGGACCGACTTCCGGTCCCGGCTGCGGACGGCGGCCACGCTTGCGCTGGCGGCCACGCGGCCGGAATTCTTCAGGCGGCGATTCCGACTCGGTTTCGAAATCGGAC
>Ga0172376_10004880_pt1 | contig 15147 bp, 10 predicted proteins | sample Lak35m_FD_121114 | JGI IMG/M metagenome (GOLD analysis project Ga0172376, IMG submission 121114) | Freshwater microbial communities from Kabuno Bay, South-Kivu, Congo - kab_092012_35m | ecosystem: Environmental > Aquatic > Freshwater > Lake | place: Democratic Republic of the Congo: South-Kivu...
ACCGATCCCTTGCCGTTCGGAGCGGCTGGTCGTACACCAAGGGGGGCGTTTTCCTGCAACGGAGGCTGCGACGGTGAGTCCATTCACAAGGCGGGTGCGTGCGCGACGGCGATCGTTTCTGGCGCTTCGGGCCGAGCGGCTCGAGAGCAGGGCGATGCTCGCGACGTTTCCGGTCACCACGCTGCTCGATGGTGGGGATGGTTCGCTGCGTGACGCGATCGTGCAGGCGAACGCGAATCCAGGTGCGGACGAGATCACGTTCTCGGTCGCCGGCACGATCTCCCTGCGGCGGGGCTGCCGGGCATCGCGGGTCCGGTGACGATCGCCGGCGGCACGGCGCCGGGATTCGTGTCGTCGCCCGTGGTGACCGTGAATTTCGCCGGTCGGTCGGGCCTCCGCTTCGCGGCCGGGAGTGACGGATCATCACTCGAATCGTTGTCGCTCGTGAGGGCCGCCGGGGCGGGCGTGACGATCGACGCATCGAACGTCACGCTGTCGGGCAATTTCATCGGCGTGCTCCCCGATGGCACGACGGCGGCCGCCAATCGTGGGGAAGGCGTCCGGGTCAACGCCGACTCGTCCGGTGTCGTGATCGGCACGCAGACCGAAGTCACCTCCGCCTCCACGTCGCAGGTGACCACGTCGGGCGGCGTTTCGCTCCCGGTGAACGGATGGCAGGGGCTCACGACGGCCGGCACGCCCGGGCAGTTCCTCTTCACCGGCACGACCACCAACCCGAACGGCTCGGGGGACACGGCCGGCCTCCTCTATCAGGGTCCGATCACCGCGCAGGGCGGGACCGGCTACGTGATGGTCATGCCCAACCAGGGCACGACGCTCACCACCGACGGCACCACCGCCTACTCGGCCGACAACCTCGGCAACGGCCAGCTGCGGATCGTGGGCACCTACTCGAATTCGGGCCAGCCCAACGAGCTCGGTTTCATCTTCACCGGCACGGTGAACGACGTCGGCACCGCCGCGAACTACGCCCAGATCCCGATGCCGACGTCGAGCGCGATGTGGAACATCCCGCACAGCACGTCGGGAGGCCTCGTCGTGGGCAACTACGACAGTTCCAACGCGGACGGCCTGCCCGCCGGTGGCGGCCGGGCCTATGTCTACGACGCGGTGCACGGGACGTACCTCGTGCCGAGCCTCGTCTACCCGGGATCCGCCAGCAACACCGCCTACGGCATCTGGTGGAACGGCGGCACGAGCTACACGATCTGCGGTGGCTACTCCGGGAACCCGGTCAACAACCTGCTCAATCCCCGTCAGCCGATGTCGAAGGCGCTGCTCGTTGATTTCGACTCGGCCACGGGCCGGTTCTCGAACTGGACCTCCTTCTCGTACACGCCGCCCTCGGGAGGCGATTCGGGCATCACGCACTTCGAGGGGATCAGCGGCGTCGAGGAGGGCACGTACACGCTCGCGGCGACGGCGCTGGTCGGCGGCACGACGATCGGCGGCTTCGCCACGGTCTATCGCAACGCCGACGGCTCCTTCAGCGAGATGGAGTGGACCGACATCCCGTCGCCCACGAGCGGCGTGGTGCCGTTCGGCGATTCGGTCTACGGCAACGCCGTCGTCGGCATCGACCCGTCGAGCACCGCCGGCATGGGCGCGTATTCGGCCACCGTCGTGGCGGGTGGCAACGTCGTCAGCGGCAACGGCGGTCACGGCGTGCGGCTCTTCGGCTCGACGAGCGTCGTCGGATTCAACCGGATCGGCACGACGGTCGCGGGCACCGCCGCGCTGCCGAACGGCGGGGACGGCGTCCGCATCGAGGCCGGTGCGGAACGCAACCTCGTCGGTCACGAGGATCCGGTGACCGACATCGAATACTTCGCCGCGAGTGCCGTCTCGTTGCCGGTGGAGTCATGGACGGGCATTCGCGGTCTCGCGAACGAGCAATACCTGATCACGGGCAGCACCGAGTCGAACGGGGTCACGAGCGGCCTCCTGTACGTGGGGCCGCTCTCCGGCTCGTCCGCGGGTGCGACGTACGCGATCAACTACCCCGGCGGGGCGGGCACCACGACGAGCGTCTACGGTCCCGACGACCTCGGCGACGGCAACGTGCTGCTCGTCGGCACCTACGTGCTGTCGGGTGACTCCACGCGCTACGGATTCTCGTTCCGTGGCAATCTGGCGACGATGGCGACCGACGTCACGAATCCCGCCAACTACACGACGATCACCAACGGCTCCGCCTTCAACTACCTCCACAGCGCGATGGGCGGACTCGCGGTGGGCAACTTCATCGCGACCGGTGCGGCGACGGAGAGCGGCCGGGCATTCATCTACGATTTCGACACGCAGCTCTTCACCCCCATCGTCTTCCCGGGATCGATCTCCAACACGGCCTACGGCATCTGGGCCAATGGCGACGGCACCTACACGATCGCCGGAGGCTTTTCGCAGCTGCCGGTGAACAACGCCACCGACCGCCTGCGCCCGATCGGCATGGCGTCGCTCGTCGACTACGACCGCGCCTCCGGACGGTTCTTCAACGCCCGGGCCTTCAGCTACGAGGGGCTGCCGAGCGAGGCCACCGCCGGCACGCACTTCATGGGGATCAGCGGCGTCGAGGACGGCGTCTACACGCTCTCGGGCAGCGCGTTCGTGTCCGGCCAGATCGTGAACAGCGGCCTGGCGACGGTGCGTCGTCAGGCGGACGGGTCGTTCGGGGCGATGACCTGGCAGGAGCTGTCCCCGCCGGCATCCGTGACGGGCGTGAGCGGTCTGCCGAGCGCCAACTCCGTCTATGGCAACGCCGTCGTGGGGATCGTGCTGGGCTCCACCGGGGCGGCCGCCTACCAGGCCCGCGTGGACGTGGGCTTCCAGCCGTCGAACGTGATCTCGGGCAATCGTGGGAGTGGCGTCACGGTCGCCGGCGGGTCCGACAATGCGATCGCCATGAATCTCATCGGCACCAATCCCGCCGGGACGGCAGCCGTGCCGAATCGTGGCAACGGCATCCTGATCACGAATCGTGCGACCGGCACGCTGGTCGGCGGCCAGGCGACCGGCGGCAACAATCCCACCGCGGGAGTGTTTGTGAGGCCTCCGCAGGGCAACCTCATCTCGGGCAACGACGGCAACGGCGTGCTCGTGACGGGCGCCGCGACGGCCACGACCCTCTCGGGCAACTTCGTGGGCACCACGGCATCCGGCAATTCCGCGCTCGGCAACGGCGGCGACGGCGTCGCGGTCGTGAACGCCAGCGGCACGTCGCTCGTGGGCACCACGTTCCGGCAGAGCCCGTTCGTCTTCTACAACGTCCTGTCAGGCAACGTCGGCAACGGCCTGCGCATCTCGAACGCCACCGCCACGACCGTCCAGGCCAACTTCACGGGCGTGGGGGCGAACAACGCGACGGTCGTCGCCAACGGTGGCAGCGGGATCCTCGCCAACGGCACGTCGTCCACCATCATCGCCGGCGGCCCGATTCCGCTGGGCAACGTGACGTCGGGCAACGATCGCCACGGTATCGAGATCGGCGGCCGCACGAGCGGGTTCGTCTCCTACAACAACTTCGCCGGCATGTTCGCCTTCGGCGGTGCGGCGGCGAACCGTCTCGACGGCATCAACATCACCGCGACCGGGTCCGGCAACGTCATCCGCACCAGCCTGGTCGGCGGCAATGTCGGCAACGGGATCGTCCTCGCCGGGAACGCCACGGGGGTCACGGTCGAGGACACGGCCGTCGGCACGAACTTCGCCATCTCCGCCGCGCTGCCCAACGGCGGCAGCGGGATCCTCATCGCGGGCAACGCGCGTGGCAATGCGATCGGCGGCTTCCAGCCGTCGGTCGAGACGAAGGTGCACGCGTCGGGCAATCAGCGGTATGGCATCGAGATCACCGGGCGGGCACGCGACAATCGCATCTTCAACGCCGTGGTCGGGGCCGGTTTCATCGTGACCCAGCAGATTGCCAACACGCTGGGAGGCGTCTTCGTGGGCCCGGGCACGTCGGGGACGGTGTTCGGCGGCGTGCAGCCGTTCATGGGGAATCGCGTGCTCTTCAACGCCGGCGTCGGCGTGACGATCTCGAACGCGTCCGGGAACCAGGTGCTCGGCAACGAGATCCGGGCGAATGCCGCGCAGGGCATCGCCCTGCTCGGCGGCCAGAACAACCGGGTCGGGGCGGTCGACGGGGGCAACACGATCGTCGGCAACGGGTCCAACGGCATCCTCGCCGCGGGCAATCTCCGCGGATCGTCGATCTCGGCCAATGCCATCGAGGGGAACGGGTCGAACGGCCTGCTCCTGCAGGCGGCGACGAACCTGCTCGTGGGAGGCCTGCTCGACGGCGTGGCGAACACGATCGTCACGAGCACCGGCTACGGGCTGACCGCCATCGGCGCCTGTGGCGGCACGCGGGTGATTCGCAACGTGATCCGCAACAATGTCCAGGGCAACGTTGACCTCACCCGGTCCACCGGGATCATCTACGTTCCCTGACGCCGGCGACGTCCGACGGCGGCCGCGGGTATGCGAGGAATGCCATGGACCGTCTCCGCGCCCTCCTCGTGATCGCGTCGTGCGTCGTCGGCGCGCTCCTGTCGTGCCCCCGCACCGCGGCGCAGGACGCGGGTCGTCCCAACGTCCTGCTCATCATCGGCGACGACCATGCGTGGACCGACTACGGGTTCATGGGCAGCACGGCGGTCCGGACGCCTCACATCGACCGCCTCGCCGCGGAGGGGCTGGCCTACACGCGCGGCTACGTGACCACGGCGCTGTGCAGTCCGTCGCTGGCGACGCTGCTCACGGGCCTCCATCCGCACGAGCACGGGATCACGGGCAACGATCCCGTGAAGGGGCTCGACCGCGAGGCCTGGCTCGACCGCTTCTTCACCCATCCGATGCTGCCGCGGATGCTCGCCGATGCGGGCTTCCTCACGCTCCATACCGGCAAGTACTGGATGCGGCAGCCGGCGGCCGCGGGGTTCACCGACGACATGGGGGCCACCGATCGGCACGGCGGCAAGGCCCTCGCGATCGGCCGCGAGACGATGCAGCCGATCGACGATTTTCTCGACCGGGCGGGCCGCGCGGGCAAGCCGTTCTTCGTCTGGTACGCGCCCTTCCTTCCGCACACGCCCCACACGCCGCCCGCCCGGCTCCTCGAGCGATATGCCGACGTCGCGGACCTGCCGGAACGCAGGTACCTCGCGATGGTGGAGTGGTTCGACGAGACCGTCGGCCATCTGATGACGGGCCTCGACCGGCGCGGCATCGCGGACAACACGCTCGTGATCCTCCTCGCCGACAACGGGTGGCGCGCGTTCGGCAAATCATCCCCCTACGAGAACGGCGTGCGGACGCCGATCGTCCTCCGGTGGCCCGCACGGGTGAAGCCGCGGATCGACCGCGAGTCGCTCGCCGGCAACATCGACATCGTGCCGACGATCCTCGCGGCCACGGGCGTGCCGGCACCGGAGGGGCTGCCGGGCATCGACCTGCTCGACGCTGGGGCGGTCGCCGCCCGCGACACGCTCTTCCTCGCGAATTACGCCCACGACATGGCCTCGCCCGCCGAGCCGGACAAGAGCCTCTGGTCGCGGTCGTGCATTCAGGGATCATGGAAGCTCGTGTCATGGCGGCCCGACCCGCCGGAGATCAAGCCCTCGCTGGGTGCGTGGCAGCACAAGGATCCCGAAGCGATGCAGGAACTGTTCGATCTGGCCGCCGACCCGCACGAGACGAAGAACCTCGCGACGGCCCAGCCCGAGCGGGTGCGCGACATGCAGACGCGGCTCGACACGTGGTGGAACCCGGAGGCACGACGACCATGACGACCGCACGCCCACCGATCTCGGGGATTCTCGTCCCCCACATGGTGCCGCTCGACGCCCACGGACGCATCGACGAGGACGAGCTGTCGCGGTACGTCGGCTGGCTCGTCGAGCGAGGCGTGCACGGTCTCTACCCCAACGGCTCCACCGGCGAGTTCGTCCGATTCACGGCGGAGGAGCGGCGGCGGATCGTCACGATCGTCTGCCGTGCGGCGGCCGGGCGTGTGCCCGTGGTGGCGGGGGCGGCCGAGGCGAACGTCGCCGAGACGCTGCGGGCCTGCGAGCACTGTGCCGCGGAGGGCGTGCGGGCGGTGGCGATCGTGGCGCCCTTCTACTACAAGCTTCCCCCGGAGAGCGTGGAGGCCTACTTCCGCGAGATCGCGCGGCATACGCCGATCGACGTCACGCTCTACAACATCCCGATGCTCGCCTCGCCGATCGACGTGCCGACCGTGCGGCGGCTGGCCGAGGAGTGCCCGAGGATCGTCGGCATCAAGGATTCGACGGGCGACATCTCGCACATGCTCCGGCTGATCGCGGCGGTGCGACCGGTGCGGCCCGACTTCACGTTCCTGACGGGCTGGGACCCGGCGATCGTGCCGATGGTGCTCGCGGGCTGCGACGGCGGCACGAACGCCACCGCCGGGGTGGTGCCGGAGTTCACGCGACAGGTCTACGAGGCGGCGCGGGCGGGCGATCTGCCCCGGGCGTTCGCCCTGCAGGCCCAGCTCACCGAGCTCTTCGACGTCCTCTTCCCGGGGGGTGAGTTTCCGGAAGGGTTCCGCGCGGGCGTGGCCCGACGCGGCTTCCTCATGGGCGCCTCGCGGCAGCCCCACACCGCGGCCCAGCACGCCGCCTTCGCCGCCGTTGGCGAGCGGGTCGATACCCTCCTCGCGCGACTGGGCCTCGGCTGATACCCATCCACGCGGCTGAGTTGAGGCGGCCCTCGGCGCGGCTTACGATTCGATTATGTGGATTGCGTTAGCCCAAAAAAGTGAGCGGTACTATAATTTCCTGTGTCCAGAACTACGAGCACACGCGCGCCGTGGCTGGTTCACACACGCTCCATCTTTCTTCTGGGGAGGGGTGATCATGCGAAGTCAGTCAAACCAAAAAGCGTTTACGCTCGTGGAATTGCTCGTCGTCATCGCGATCATCGCGGTGCTCATCGGCCTGTTGTTGCCCGCCGTCCAGAGCGCCCGCGAGGCCTCGCGCCGGAGCGACTGCACCAACAAGATGAAGCAACTCGGGCTGGCGGCCCACGGCCACATCGACGCCCGGCAGATCTTTCCCCATGCCACGCACAACGTGAACATTCGGAACGCGATCGAAAGCACAAACAATTGGTGGCGTCTTTCCTACATCGTTTCGCTGCTCCCTTTTATGGAGCAAGGTGATCTTTACGAATCGGTCCTGTCCTACGCTCGAAACAATCAGCCCCCATGGTCCACGGCAGTACACAGTGTTACCGGTGCCCCGTCGCCGTACGTGACGAGGATTGCGGGCGTGCAATGTGCGTCCGATCCAAATGCGACCACTGGTGGGACGGGGCGTACGAACTATCACATCAATCGGGGCGATATCTGGCTGAATTGGGACTACTGGGAAAATCGCGGTCCCGGTAGCAATGGTGAGCGACGGAAGATCAACGTGTCGGCGGTGTCGGACGGCATGTCGCAGACCATCCTGTTCGGGGAGGTGGCCACGGGTGTCGCGAGTTCCACGAACCCCAAGACCGGTGTCGCGTGGAGCGTCGGTACGAACAGTCCGACGACTGCTCCGGCCGCCTGCTTCGCAGTATCCGGCGGTCTGCCGGCGGGTGCGGTGGCCACGTGGGGCGAGACAGGATCGCGTTGGGGCGACTCGGTCTCGATCTACACGCAGTTCTTCACGGTGCTTGGCCCCAATACCGCATCGTGTGCGACCGGTGGCAACAATGAGAACTGGGGGATCGCCCATGCCAGTTCGTGGCATCCAGGCGGCGTGAACGTGACGATGTGCGACGGGTCCGTGCGGTTCGTCAACGACTCGATCGATGCGGGCAATCCTGCGACCGGTACGCCGAATTCCGCCGCCCAGGGCTACCGTGGCCCATCGGTCTGGGGGGTGTGGGGAGCGCTTGGCACCATCGATGGCGGCGAGACCGTCCGCTGAAGGCGCCTGCTCGTCGTTCGTCTCGATCGGCACTTTCTACGAAAGGGATTTCCATGGTGGGGCGTGCGTGTTGCTTGATCGCAGTGACGGTGCGCGGGACGAGGCGGCATGCTCGTCGCCGCGTCGCGGCGGCGATCGTCGCTGCGCTCATGGCCGGGGTCGTCGGCTGCTCGCAGTCGGGACCTGCCGTGCAGTTCGTCGAAGGACGGGTCCTGCTCGATGGAAAGCCCGTCGCCGGCGCGACGGTGGGCTTCGGTCCGGTCAACTCGGCGGCGGGCCTGCCGGCCGCCGGAACCACGAATGCCGAGGGTGTGTTTCAGCTCACTGCGTCCGGCGGCGGAGCACCGGGGCGCGGCACGCTTCCGGGTGAGTACGTCGTGACCGTCCTGAAACTCGAGCAGTCGCAGGGGAAGCCGCTGCCGACGCCCGATGATCCCGACTACGGCAAGTCGGCCGACCCTTCCGTGCCCACGCCGGCCGGCGGTCCCCCGAAGCACGTCGTGCCGGAGGCCTACTCCAAGCCGGAGACGTCGGGGCTCAAGGCCACGGTGAAGCCCGGCCGCAATACGAGCGACGGATTCGTCTTCAACCTCGACGCGTCATTCAAGAGGTAGATGCCGGCGGGGCAGTCAGGCCTCGCGAGCATGCGATTCGCGACTGCAGGTTTGTGAGCATGCACGTTCGCGACCATGCACGAAGGCTGCGAATCAGTCGTGTGACGCGCCGTTCCCGGATGGCGCTTGAGGGGGCTGCCACGGCGTGCGTCCGCCGCGCTGGATGTGTCGCTGCAGTGCGACGGAGAGCTGTTGCACGATATCCGTGCGGCTCTTCGCAAGGTTCGTCCGCTCGTGCGGATCGGCCGCGAGATCGTAGAGTTCGAGCGGCCCGTACGGGCTGTTCTGCAAGAGCTTCCACCGACCGCGGATGATCGCCTCGTAGCTCTTGCCACCGTACGCGGGCCCCCCCTCGCGTCGCGTGACGTACAGTTCCCGCGTGTCTTGCCCCGGCACCGCCTGCCCGTGCAGGGCGGGCAGCAGACTCACGGCGTCGAGGTCCGCCGGACACGCACGGCCCGCGAGTGCGAGCATGGTGGGCACGAGGTCGAACGACAGTCCGGCGTGATCGCACGTCGATCCGGGCGCGACGGTGCCGGGAAAGCGGACGAGAAACGGCACCCGCAGGCCACCGTCGTAGTGATCCTGCTTGCCCCCGCGCCAGGGATCGTTGTTCTGTGCGTGCGGCAACGATCCGCCGTTGTCGGACGTGAAGGCGACGAGGGTCGTCCGGTCGAGGCCCTCCTCGGCGAGTGCGTCGAGCACGCGGCCGACACCGTCGTCGAAGTGCTCGACGAACGCGACGCTGCGTGCCCGCTTCTCCTCGAGATCGGGCAGTCGCGCCCGTACGCGATCGAGCCACGCGTCCGGCGGCTCGATCGGGAAGTGTGGTGCGTTGTAGGCGAGGTAGAGGAAGAACGGCCGATCCGGCGCGGCGGCCCGGCCCCGGAGATACTCGATCGCCCACTCCGTGAAGAGATCGGTGGCGTGACCGGGCGGGTCGATCGTGTCGCCGTTGTGACGCATGAGGTTGTCGCCGTGGCGACGGTGCGTCGTGTAACTATCCATCATGTCGCCGAGAAACCCGCGAAACTCATCGAAGCCGCGCTCGTTGGGCGTGTTGGGCGGACGCGGGTCGGCGGCCGCGGCCATCGACGCGGTGAGCGTGGCGAGCCAACCCACGAGTGCACGCACGACGCAGCGAGCTCGACACATGACCCGACTCACTCCCAGGGGTAGCGGCGTCAGGATACCGCCGCGGGCCGCGTCGCTCGCAGGGCGAAGACCGGAAACGGCGGACGCCGGGGGACGCGTGGTCCCCCGGCGCCGCCTTCACGTCAGACAACCGGGCTCACGTCGCGCAGCAGTCGCCGCACGCCGCACAGCACGTCGGGCCGCACGAGTCGGCACAGCACGCGCAGGTGCACACCCCCTCGCAGCCGCACGAGCCGGTGTCACAGCAGCCACAGCAGCCCTCGGCCGCACACGCGCCCGAGGTTCCCGTCGAACCCGCCCCGAGGAAGGGCGAGCCGACGAGGGCCGCGCATAGCACGGCCAGGGACAAGGCGATCTTCATGGATCATCTCCTGAAAGGGTGTGGAATGAACGAAACCGTGATCGGCCGAGGCCGACTCAGTTCCGCCACACCCCGAGGAGGATGCGCACCGGCCGGCGTGGCACGTCGGGCGCGTCGATGCGAAACGCATCACGATCACCATGGCCCGCGTCGTGGGCGAGCCATGGCGTCGAAGCAGGGCCGAGGAGATCGACCGCTGGACCGTGCGGCGAGGCCAAGGGGGCGTCGTCACGCGGCTCCCACTGGCACCGACACGGCGACGGCTGGTCTTCGGTGGCATGCGGACCGCAGGATGCCGCAGCGACGCAGGCCGGACACGTCACAGGTGCTCGGTCGGCCACGTCCCCGACGCAAGCACCGCAGGCGTCAGCACGGGTTGAGAAGGGCGTGGCGCAGGCATCGCAGCGCGCGACGGCGACAGCCTGCAACGCGACAAAAGCGACGCAGGAGAGCAGCCGAGCGGTCGTTGCGCCCGTCAGGACCCGGATGCCGTGCATGGGTGCGTTCACGTATGGAAGGCTGCTCTTGTTGGCCGTCTCTATCGAATCCTACGCAGGCCGGCGTCGGTTGGACCAAAAAATCCTGAGCGGAGGCGCCGCCGCCCCGGGGGGCATGTCGGAACGCATCATGGCGTGTCATGGCATGTCATGGTACCGCCGGGTATGACGGGGCGGCAGCGAAGGTGCCGGAAAGCGACGATGCCGGGCTGATCCTTGATCAAGGGGCGCGCGGGAGCCGGTGACGTGACGGTGGTGGCGGCGGATGTCGTGGCGGTGAACGGCCTCGGGAAGCGGTACGGCCGCGTCCAGGCCCTCGACGAGGTGTCCCTCGAGGTGCGCCGTGGCGAGATTTTCGGGCTGCTCGGCCAAAACGGCGCTGGCAAGACGACGCTCGTCAAGATTCTTCTCGGCATGGTCGCGCCCACGACGGGCGAGGCCACGCTGCTCGGCTGTCCCGCCGGCACTCCGGCGGCACGCCGCGCGGTCGGCTACCTGCCCGAGGACCATCGGCTGCCCGAATATCACACCGCCCCGACGCTCCTCGACGTCTATGGCGGCCTGCAGGGGCTGCCCAGGGCGGCGCGACGGCAGCGGGCGAACGACCTGATCGACACGCTGGGCCTGGGACGCGCCCGCGGCGTCCGTGTGCGAGGCTATTCCAAGGGCATGAAGCAGCGGCTCGGCCTGGCCCAGGCCCTGCTGCACCGCCCCGACGTGCTCTTCCTCGACGAGCCGACCGACGGGGTCGATCCCGTGGGACGCAAGCAGATCCGCGACCTGCTCCTCGGCGAGCGGGCACGCGGCGTCACGATCTTCATCAACAGCCACCTCCTCGGCGAGGTTGAGCAGCTGTGCGACCGGGTGGCGCTCCTGCGTCAGGGCAGGGTGGTGCGGGCGGGGCGCGTGGCCGAACTCGCCGCTTGGAAGGGCACGTGGCTCGTGGAATTCGCTTCTCCACCGGTCGCTGCGGCGACGTGGAGTACCGGCCGGCTCGATCCACCCGACCGCGACGGCCGGCAGCGGTTTCATCCACGCGATACGGAAGTCATCGCCGCAGACGATGCGATCGACGCCTTCGTCGCCGAGGCACGCGACCGCGGGCTGTCGCTCCGTCATCTCGAGCGCGAGCGAGGCACGCTCGAGGACGTCTATCTCGAGTTTGCGGCAACGCCGGCGACCGCTTCCGAGACGACACCATGAGCCGTCGAGGGGCTGGCACGGCGCCGAGGAGTGCGGTCTGCAACGTCGCAGCGGTGCCCGACGCGCCGCGGGCCCGGCGAAGGAGCCCGCGATGACCGGCTTGGTGCGCACGTTCGCGGCGCTCGTGCGCGACACCTGGCTCGAGTTTCTCGACTCCCGCAGCCTGTGGCTCGTGCTGGTGGCGATCGCCGCCATGTTCGGGGTCGCGCTTTCGATCCGCGTCGAGCCACGTCCGGCCGGGCGGAAGTACCTCGACTTCGCCGCACGGGCGCTCTCCACGGATCTGGCATCGGTGGATCTGGCCGAGGCGACCATCGGGGAGGTGGCGGCCACGTTCGACGGCTCGGTCGCGTGGATTCAGGACGCCGAGCCGCTGCCCGACACGCGGGTCGACTCGAGCCCTCGCGCCGAGGCCGCATCGGGCGCCGAAGGGCCGGCGACGCGGTGGCAGGTGACGCTCGTGCGGGCCGCGCTGCCCGTCATCGGTCGGCGTGTCGAGACGACCGAGATCCGTGAACGCTTCGGCACCGTCGCCGACGGACGGCTGTGGCGCGTCGGTGAGATCACCGAGACGACCGGCCGTCTCGGCGGGACGCTCGGGACGCAGACGTGGGAACTGGTGGCGGAACCCGGCGACGATCTCGCCGTGCTCTGGCCGCATCGCGTGACCATCTTCGGCGGCGCGTTGGACGTCACGTCGGCCGAGGGCGCACCGCTCGGCCTCGAGATCTTCGTCCTGCAGAAACTGCTCGCCACCGGCCTCGGCGGCACGATTCTCCTGCTCGTCAGCGTCATCGTGACGGCTGGCTTCGTGCCGGCGATGCTCCGCAGGGGCACGCTCGAGCTGCTGCTCGTGCGGCCCGTGCGGCGCTGGCAGCTCATCGTGGGCACGTTCGGGGCGGCGCTGCTCTTCGTGGCGGGCCTGCTCGGGGTGCTCGTCGCCGCCACGTGGCTGGTCACGGGGCTCGTGAGCGGCCTGTGGAATCCCGGCATCCTCATGGCGGTGGCGAGCCTGCTCCTCTTCTTCGCGCTGCTGCTCTCGGTGAGCGTGTGTGCCGGCGTCGTCACGCGGAGCGCGCCGGCCGCGATGCTCGTCACCGTGGCGTACTGGGCCGTGCTCTTCATCGTGGGCATTCTCCACGCGCAGGCCGCCGGGAGCCGGGTGCGCGAGTCGCTCGTGGGCAAGCCGCGACCGCTGACGGTCGCCGACGCGCTCCGGGGGCGCGCGGAGGCCCGCCGGCCGCTCGAGCCCGACCGGAATCCGTTTCATCGGAGCACCGTGGGCCGCGGCGTCGAGGCCGTCTATGCCGTGCTGCCCCACACGACCGATCTCGACGCGATGGTCGATCGGCAGCTCATGCGTGGCTTCGCCGTCGGCGGCCGGCTGCGGCGGCTCCTCGAAAGCGGCGAGTTTTCATGGCAGGCAGGCGTGGCGCTTTCGCTCGCCCACCTCGCCGTCTTCCTCACCGTCGCGTGCATCGTCTTCTCCCGACGCGACCCGTGAGCGAACGCGCGGGCTGCCGACCGTCCGCACGATCGAGCGCGACATCCCCAAAATCCTGCTCGAGAGGTGCTCAGCCGCCCACGGGACCGCTTCCGCCTCCCGAGAACGTCCTCCCTGCCAAGTACGCATCCGCCGAGACATCCGGTCTCACGGCGACGATCGAGTCGGGGCGGCCGAACACGGTCACGCTCGATCTGTCGGCGAAGTGATGGCCGACGGAGGCAGCGTGAGCACGTCGTGCGGCGAGAGGCCGCGTGCACGCAGTTCGCGGATCGCCAGGCCGCCGGACCGCTTCGCGAGCCGTCTGCCCGCGGCGTCGCAGACGAGCGGCGCGTGGCAGAAGGTGGGTGCGGCCCAGCCGAGCGACTCGTAGAGGAGCAGCTGCCGGGCCGTGCTCGTGAGCAGGTCGGCCCCACGCACCACCTCCTCGATCTCCATCGCGTGGTCGTCGGCGACCACGGCGAGCTCGTAGGCGGCCACTGCGTCGCGTCGCCAGACGACGAAGTCGCCGAAGTCGATGCCGGCCGTCCGGCGCACGAGGCCATGAACTGCATCGTGAAACTCGATCGTGCGGCCGTCGGGCACGCGGAAACGCCAGGCCACGTCGCCGGGAGCGGTCGCGCGTTCAAGGTGACCGGGACGCAGGCTCGGTGGAAAGATCGGCTCGGCATCGCCTGCGGGTGGCTCCCCGCGGCCGCCGGAAGGGACGGCCGGAAAGTCGTCGTGGGGCGCGAGCGTCGCCTCCTCGACGTCGCGTCTCGAATGGGGGCTCGGATAGATCGCGCCCGTCGCCTCGAGCCGTCGCCAGACCTCGAGATACCACGCCGTGCGGGCCGACTGCCGATACGGGCCGTGTGGCCCGCCGACGTCGGGCCCCTCCGTCCAGTCCAGGCCGAGCCAGTGGAGGTCGTCGAGTGCGGCGATGGCGAACTCCTCCCGGCACCGCGCCTGATCGAGATCCTCGACTCGCATGACGAGGCCGGCATCACCCGCCCGTGCGGCAGCCAGCGCGAACGTGCGGGCGTGGCCCACGTGGAGGAGGCCCGTGGGGGTGGGAGCGAGACGTCCGCGTCGGGCCGTGGCGTCGGTCATGGCGTGTGACGCTGGGACGGCCCGCTCAGGCTGCCGGAGCGGCACCGGGCCGCCCACCCTGGCTCGGGCGGTCGGCCGCCTTCCGCTTCGGGGCGGGCTTCGGCTTGACGACCACGATCGGTGCGTCGTTCGGCTGATCGGGACCGGGCGTCGTCCGCCCGCGGGCGATCGCCTCCTCGAGCATGGCGCGCATCGCCCTGACCCGATCAGGGTGCGTGGCGACGAGATTCGTCGTCTCGCCCGGGTCAGCGGCGAGGTCGTAGAGCTGGAACTCGGGAAGCCCCGTCGTGTCGTCGTGGAGACGCGGCGAGCTCCAGCCGCCCGAGCCGGGGCAGAGCGCGAGCTTCCACGTGCCGTCTCGGATCGCGAAGCTGCCGTTGATCGACTGGCTGATGATGCTCGTGCGCGGTGGTGTGGTCACGGTGCCGCAGAGCACCGGCAGGAAGCTCACGCTGTCTTCCCCGGCCGTGGCGGGCAGGTCGGCATCGAGGATGTCGGCGCATGTCGCTAGGAGATCGATCTGGCCGACGAGTGCGTCGGTGACAGTGCCGGCGGCCACGCGCGCTGGCCAGCGTGCGAGGAAGGGCACGCGATGCCCGCCCTCGTACAGGTCGGCCTTGTGACCCCGATAGATCCCGCTCGGGGCGTGACCGGCCGCGAGCAATTCCGGAATCTTCGCCTCGGGCGAGCAGCCGTTGTCGCTCGTGAGCACGAAGAGCGTGTCGCGGGCGAGGCCCAGTTCGTCGAGCGCGTCGAGCAT